>Ga0099364_10003228_pt1 | contig 25393 bp, 19 predicted proteins | sample TergutTh196P3_FD_73070 | JGI IMG/M metagenome (GOLD analysis project Ga0099364, IMG submission 73070) | Microcerotermes parvus P3 segment gut microbial communities from Pointe-Noire, Republic of the Congo - Th196 P3 | ecosystem: Host-associated > Arthropoda: Insects > Digestive system > Gut ...
TTTGGCGCAGGATGCTGTCTATCGCTTCCCTTATGAACGCTTGCGCGTTGTATACCGGCATTACTATGCTAACTGACGTCATTACTTTATCCTTTTTTGTCTTAAAAAAATACTTTCAAAAGAATTTCTGCAATAAACAACTTTATTTTTTTATATCCAAATCTTTTTGTGTTTTTTAACAATCTTTAACATTTTGCCACTCTCACGTAACATAAAATCTTAAAAAATCTTAAATATTGCAGTTTATTGCAAATTTATTAATAACTTTGCAGCGTTTAAAATTTTATAAATGAAAGTTAATAATCTGAAATGTTTTTCCTCTGTTATAGTGTTAGTATTTTTAGCTGTAACCGAGATGAACGCTCAATCTCCAGTAGGATGGAGAGGATCCGAGCGTGATGGTTTTTATCATGAAACAGGACTGTTAAAAACCTGGGGCGAAGCCGGACCAACGATGTTATGGTCAATCGACGACGTTGGAAAAGGCTATTCGAGCCCTGTAATTGTGAACGATCGCCTGTATGTTACGGGCTTAGACAACGCCGAAGAAAAAGAAGTTCTTTCAGTCTATTCGTTAGACGGCAAAAACATTTACCGTACTGTTTACGGAACGGCTACAACGGCTTCTTATCCCGAAGCGCGCACAACGCCCACTATCTACGGCGATAAAGCTTACGTTGTTAGCGGAGCCGGCGAAGTTGTTTGCATCAACATTGCTGACGGCAATATAGTATGGAAAGTTGAAGGCAACACATTAGGCAGAAGTACCGGCTCGTGGGGTACTGTGGAATCAGTGTTAGTATTTGACAATAAGGTCATATACTCACCCGGAGGCAACCAAACAACAGTAGTAGCCCTTAATGCCCAAAATGGCGAAATAATATGGAAAAGCAGAGCCTTAGGCGAACATAGCAGTTACGTTTCGCCACTGTTGATAAATCACAACGGACACAAAAGTATAATAGGCGCTACGGGCAAGTCGGTGTATGGAGTAAACTCTGAAACCGGTAATATAGATTGGACTTTTGATGATTGGGGACACAACAGAGGCAATCAAGAAAAAATTGCCCCGAACACGCCGCTATACTACGATGGTCACCTGTTTTTTTCATTTGGCTACGACAAAGGCTCATTTATGCTAAAACTTAACGATGATGCCACACAGGCAACGCTTGTTTGGCGTAACGATGATTTGGACAATCACCATGGAGGGTTGGTTGTGGTTGATGGCATAATTTATGGTTCAAACTGGATAAACAATGGCTCGGGCAACTGGATGGCAGTAGACTGGAAAACCGGTGAAACAAAATATAACACCACGTGGAACGGTAGAAGCAAAGGCTCAATAATTACGGCGGACGGAATGTTGTATTGTTATGAAGAACGTCGTGGAGCCGTAGGTTTAGTGAAGGTAACCCCCGAAAAATTTGAAGTGACAAGCGAATTTCAGATTACGCTTGGAGAAGGTCCCCATTGGGCGCATCCTGTGATAAACGATGGGGTATTGTATATTCGCCGTGGACCTGCATTAATGGCATTTAATATTAAAAATTAAAATTTAAATTAAAAAAATGAATAAAAAAGTAAAAATATTATTAGTATCATTTGCAGCGGCAATGTTTGTAGGCTGCACAAATACGACAGATGCGCCTTCAACAATAGAATGGCGATACGACCGAACAGGAATATACAACGAAACAGGACTGCTAAAAGAGTGGCATGCCAACGGACCCGAACTTGTTTGGTTCTACGAACAATTAGGAGCCGGACATTCCTCAGTAGCTGTTTCAAACAACAAATTGTATGTAACCGGAATGATAGACGGTAAGGGCTATTTGCATATATTCGACCCATCGGGCAACAAACTCAATAGAATAATGTATGGAGATGAGTGGGATGAAAATTTCGATGGCACAAGAGGAACACCAAACTTTAGCGATGGTAAAATTTATATCGTTTCAGGAGTAGGAGATGTCATATGTATAGACGAAAAAACATTAGAGGTAGTGTGGAAACGAAACATGTTAACAGATTTTGATTCTAAAAACATAGCATGGGGAATTACCGAATCGCCGCTTATTATAGGAGAAAAATTGATTATAACGCCGGGAGGAGAAACACACAACGTGGTTGCGCTAAATAAAAATACCGGCGAGTTAATATGGAGCAGTTCGGGAGTTGGCGAACAATCAGCCTACTGCTCTCCTCTTTATATCGACGATGTGGAAACTCCGTTAATTGCCACAATGACAGCCTCTCATATAATCGGACTGGAAGCTGCCACCGGAAAACTATTATGGTCGTTTGAACATGGCAATAGATTTCTAATCCAATCCAATACTCCCGTTTATGCCGAAAACATGCTCTTATTTGCAAGCGTTGACAAGGGTTGCACAATGTTAAAATTATCGGAAGGAGGACGTAAAGCTGAAATAGCTTGGGAAATTCCGGCATTTGATAATATGATGGGAGGAATGATAAAAATCGGAGACCACGTCTTTGGCTCGGGTAGACATAGAACATGGTATTGTGTTAATTGGAAAACCGGAGAAATTATTTACGAAGAGGAAGGACTTGGCTCAGCCGGAGTAATAATTTATGCCGACGGTATGATGTACGCATATTCCGACCGCGGCGAAATGGCGTTAATTAAGCCTGACACCGGAGGTTTTAACATAGTTAGTAAATTTGAGATAGTGAAGGGAACAGACCAACATTGGGCGCATCCGGTTATATATCAAGGAATGTTGTATGTAAGACGCGGCGAAGCATTGATGGCGTATAAAATAAAATGACAGCATGAATAGACTGTGTTTAGCTCTCATAACAACGTTTGTTACATCACTTGTTGTATCATCTTTTGCCGCTCCTCCTGTCGTGGTCGAATGGCGCAATGACCGCACCGGAATCTTTAATGAAACCGGACTTTTGAAGGAGTGGCATCAAGATGGACCTGAATTGATGTGGTATTACGAACAATTAGGAGCCGGACACTCGTCGGTAGCCATTTCAAACAACAAGCTTTACGTTGCAGGAATGGTTGACGGTAAAGGCTATTTACATGTTTTCGACGCAGATGGAAACAAATTAAACAAAATAATGTATGGCAACGAATGGAATACAAATTACGACGGCACAAGAGGAACACCCAATTTTAGCGCCGGAAAAATATATTTGATAACGGGCGTTGGAGACGTTATTTGTTTAGACGAAGAAACATTGGATGTAGTATGGAAAAGAAATATGTTGGTAGACTTTAATTCTAAAAACATAACATGGGGTATTACCGAATCGCCGCTTATTATCGAAGAAAAATTAATAGTAACTCCCGGCGGACAGGAACATAACGTTGTGGCTCTTAACAAAAATACGGGAGAGGTAATATGGAGCAGTCAGGGACTTGGCGAACTGTCGGCATATTGTTCTCCTCTTTACATCCACGACCAAAAAACTCCTCTGATAGTTACCATTACAGCGCATCATATTTTAGGGCTGGAAGCTGCCACAGGCAAACTTCTGTGGTCGTTTGAAAACCGAAATACAAATCACATTCACTCAAACACTCCGCTATACGCTAATAACATGATTTTGATTGCAAGCGTAGATAAAGGAGCAACGATGATAAAACTATCAGATGGAGGACTAAAAGCTGAAATAGTCTGGCAAATACCCGAGTTGGATAATATGATGGGAGCTTTAGTAAAAATAGACGACCATGTATACGGCTCGTCTTCGGGATATAAAAATAGAAACTGGTTTTGCGTTGATTGGAACAGCGGTGAGATAAAATTCTTGGAAAGAGGATTTGGAATGGGAGTAACAATATATGCAGACGGCATGTTGTACTGTTATTCTGATAGAGGAGAAATGGCGCTAGTTAAACCTGCCGTAGACAAGTTTAATATTGTCAGCAAGTTTACAATCGAAAAAGGGACTGACCAACACTGGGCGCACCCCGTAATCTATAAAGGCGTTCTCTACGTGAGACGCGGCGATGCATTGATGGCTTATAAAATTAATTAGCGATATATATTTTCATCTAAGTTACTTTTTACAAATCTTTTTACTTTAACATCATGAATAAAAAATTCTACTTTTCACTTTTGTTTGCATGTTGCATAAACATTTTTTCGGTGCAGACGCAAACAATAACCGGTTTCAGATTTAGCTCCGAAGCTATAGGCTGGAACGCTGATTTCGTGGGAAATATAAACCAAGAAAATCAAACAATTACCTTCACCACTCAGCAGTGGATTAAAGATATTGAAAATCTTTCGGCAATATTCACGCTCGATGGAAATTATGAAGTGAAGGTAGGTGAAACTCCTCAGCTTAGCGGAGTTACAAAAAACGACTTTCGCAAGAGTATTGTTTACACTGTCAACGACAACGTACATTACACCGTGCGTTTTGTATCGCCTCAGGCAAGCGGCGTTCCGGTTATCAGGATTGACACTCAAGAAGGTGCGCCTATAGCCGACAGGGAAACTTGGATAAGTACAACATTTTCTCTAACAGACGCCAACAATCCGGCAAATAACATTAACAAAACTGATTTTCGCGACCAAATCAGAGGGCGCGGCAACAGCACATGGGGGTACCCCAAGAAAGCTTACAGAGTGAGATTTAGAGACAACACCTCGCTATTTGGGCTTGCCGCACATCGTAACTGGATTTTGCTTGCCGAATTTCAAGACCCCACATTTCTTATGAATGTGGTAGCTTTTGAACTTGGCGGAAATGTGTTTGACCATCAGCCATTTACGAACACATACCGACACGTTCAAGTGTATTTAAACGGTAGCTACAACGGGCTCTATTTACTCACCGAACACAGGCAAGCATCGCCCGACGGAATAGGCGCGCCCGGACGCGCAGCATTGCACCCCACGCAAGGATGGTTTGTCGAAGTTGATGACTATTGGGATGAAGACCCAAAGTTCAGAACAACAAGATATAATTTGCCTATAATGATAGGCTCGCCCGAAGCGCCAACAGACCCCGCAAACAGCAACAATCCATTTTACAATTTTATCAAAAATGACCTTAACCAGCTGTGTGATAGAATGTCAGCGTTCTCATTTCCGGAGAACGGATACAGAGATTTGATTGATATGGACACATTCATAGACTTTATAATGGTAAACGATTTAGTTCTGAACGGAGAATTGCGTCACCCTAAAAGCGTGTACTGCCACAAAGGAACAAACGGTAAAATTAGTATGGGAATGTTATGGGATTTTGACTGGGGATACGGATATGCCGGAGGTGGACACGTATATTTTAATGACCTCACTAACCCAAGTTGGGGAACGCAGAGTATGCGACTGCCAATGCACGATTTTTTTCGCAGATTCTTTGCAGATCCCGTTTTTATGGAAAAATACAGAGAAAGATGGGATGAAAAATTTGACGACATAGCAAAAATTGGCGTTTTTATCGAAAATATCGGAGCTCAAATTAGAGAGGCTGTAGAAGAGGATTCTAAAAGATGGGCAATATCATCAGGAGGATATTGGTCGAGCTATGACACAGACCACGCCCGACAAATAAATAATATGGCGGCATGGTGGAGGCGTAGAATTGAATGGTTAGATAAAGAGTACGGTAAAATTGCATTTGTGGGCGAAGGAACAAAAGAAAATCCACTGCAAATTATTACTGCAAAAAATATTGCCGATTTAGCCAAAACTATAAACGATGGCAATATGACGCCCAATATACACATCGATGTAATGAACGATATAGACTTAAGCGGATATGCAAGCGGGGCAGGATGGACGCCAATAGGCACAGTTGACAATCCTTTCATGGGAGTGTTCAACGGCAACGGAAGAAAAATTACAGGACTTCAAATAAATACAACCGGCGACTATTCCGGCTTGTTTGGCTATATTGGCGAAACAGCACAAATTAGTAATTTATTCGTTGAGGAAGCAAATATTAAAGGCGGCTCGTATACCGGCGGTATTGCAGGATTCGTCAATGGCGGAAAAATTACAAACTGCCATATTACAGGCTATGTAAATGGTACAGATTTTGTGGGAGGCATAGCCGGACTTATTTCAGGAGATGGAAACATAAGCTACTGCTACGCAAAAAATGCCATAGTAGGAAGCGCTAATATTGGAGGTATTGCAGGGACTGTAAACTCAGGAAATATAACAAACTGCGTAGCGTTAAACCCATCAGTGAGAAGTTATGGAAATATTTTGAAATTAGACCGTTCGAAATGGACGTTTCCGGGATATGATGATACAACCCCGTGGGCTGCCATTGGCTACAGTTCGCAAGCCACAAATGAAGGCGCCTCGCCAAACGGCAGAGTAATAGCCATGTTAGATGGAAATTCTAATACATTTTGGCATGCGCGTTGGAGCGGAGAACCACCCGCAACCGACTATCCTCACTGGTTTATTGTAGATTTGGGCGAAATTGTAGAATTTTCCGGAATTATGCTTCAGCGCAGGCATAGCAGTACATCCACGTCTACCGGATTCCGGTTATACACTTGTGTAGACGTACCAACAAATCAAAATGACCCCGTTAATGGCTATGCGTGGATTAATAGAGGCGAATTTTCTTTTAATCCTGATATTGTTGACGAGCAAACAAGTTGGTTGGAATCATCTGTTAATGCCCGCTTCGTGAAAATGTACTTTGATGTTCACCACAAGGGAACAAGCAACTACACAATGTTTGCCGAGTTTGGTCTTGGTGTTCATGACCCAAGTGGAGGACGTGTTGCCGGAAGCAGCGCCCAAAACTCCCTTGTAAATAACTATGCATGGGAGCTAATCGAAGACGTTGACGGAGAAAATTCTTCATGGCAGAATAATTATAAAAACGGCAACGATGGAGAAAATATTAGCACAGCAACAGCTAATACCGCATCGTTTTGGACAAATGCAACAAATTGGGAATATGCCGCATGGAACACTGACGTGTGGTTTATTGAAAACGAAAATTTGCCGATTCTGAAAACTATTATTCCGCCTGAAATTCACGCCAGAGAAGTGACGCTTGATAAATCAACCCTTCAGCTAACAGTTGGAGAAAGTGAACAATTGATTGAAACTATTATGCCTGAAAACGCTGTTAATAAATCAGTTACATGGTCGAGCAACAATGAAGCAGTTGCCATAGTAGACCAATCAGGAAATGTAACCGGAGTGAAAGCCGGAAACGCCGATATCACAGTTAGCACGGTTGTTAATGGTATATATGCTACAGCTAACATCACAGTTATCTCCGATAACGTCAGTGCGTCTGAAGAAATATTTGCAAACGAAATAAACATTTTTCCAAATCCATTTACGGGTTCCCTAAGAGTTGTAGGAGATTGGCTCCCATCAAGCATACTGAAGGTGGTAAACGCGGCTGGAACAATAGTTCACACACAAACGATTCACAGCGACGAAGAAACAATCAACGTGGAACATCTGTCGGCGGGAGTGTACCTGTTTCGCTTCGAAAAGAACGACAAAACACAAACTTTGAGAGTTGTGAAAGAATGAAAAAAATATTTGTATACATTAAATATATGCATTACCTTTGTAACGTTAATCAAATTTAATCAATTAATAAAATGAAAACAAAAGTTGTAAGTTTTTTAGTATTATTTTTTATTTGTTTGTCCCATGTTTACGGGCAAAATGATGTAGCGGTGGTTTCGGTAAAATGGGAACGTCCTGTAATGGGTGGCGTTCCGAACTTACGGTTATACAAGATGCACGATGGCAATTTGTTAGAAATAGCGTCTTCGGCGATGTCAGTCGACAATATGTATTATTTCGCATGTATGCCCCAACCCGAAGGGTTTTATTACATAGGCGTCACACCGCTGCCTTCAAACCGTTTTCCAATTTATCTAAAACAAGGCGACCGCTTAAACATGACAGTAACAACCGATTCATGGCATTTTAATGGAAACGTGAGCGCCGAAAACAGCGAGTTAAGAAAATGGTATGAATTTATACAGCCAATTGAAGATAAAGCAATTTATTTTCTGAGAGTTAACAGCACCTTTCGCGATTTTTTTCCTCTTTTAGAAGAAAAAGTTGAAGCGTTTAAAACCTATCCTGAATCACGTACAGGAAACAGAGTTTTCGACCGTAAGTTTGAAATCTATAAAAGTACAGATTTAAACTCGTTAATTTTTGCGTATATGTTCACTCCCCGTCGGGAACATCCCACTGTTGAAGATTTTCCTGACTTTTTTAGAAATATTAATGTTTCCGATTTTGTGCAGACAACCCAACTGATGGATTATCCGGGAGGTTTAAATCTAGTAGACCGTATAATTTCGGTTAAAGGCAGAGCAGAAGGAGCATCAAGTAGTAGCGCCTCAAGAAATATCCTCGAAAATTTAGACGAGTTGATAGCAAATGACACAATTAAAGGCGAATTAGTACTCAGAATGGCTGTACAAAGAAGAACATATATTGGACTGTTAGACTACAAAGGAACGTATGGAAAATATTTGATTACCGAAAGGCAACAAAAACAATTTGCAGAAATGTTAAACACGCTGAGCGAAATTAGAGACGGCGGCGAAGCAATTGACTTCAGATTTCCCGACGTAAACGGTAAAGAAACCGCCCTGTCTGACTTTGTAGGAAAGGTTGTGTATATTGATGTTTGGGCTACATGGTGCGGTCCCTGTAAACAGGAACTTCCGTTTTTTAAACAGTTAGAAGAAGAATACAGAAACGACCCTAACGTAGTGTTTCTCAGCGTTTCTGTTGATTCTCAAAGAGACTATGAAAAATGGAAAACTTTCATTGCCGAAGAAAATATGCAAGGCGTACAGCTTTTTGCCGGCGATAAAGCAAGAGACGAACTTATGACGCCATATAGAATCTCCGGTATTCCGCGTTTTATGCTTGTTGGAAAAGACGGAAACTTAGTGGCAATAGATGCCCCAAGACCATCATCGCCCGAAATAAGAACAGTGTTGAGAGCGTTGTTGACCAATTAAATAAAATTTACACAATATAGTGTTGTTTTGCGATTATTTTTTATTAAAATCGCAAAATACTTTAATGTTTTTAACTTGTTGCTTTTGCCAATTATAATTAGCAAAATATTTTTCTTAAAAATAATCTACTATACGCTAATTTTGTGCAAAAAAACAAATTGACGCAATGGGTTCAATCAAACATAACTGTGGTGTAGCGCTAATAAGGATTCGCAAACCACTTGAATATTTCGAATCAAAATATTATGCTTTAGATAAACTTTACCTTCTAATGCAAAAACAACACAATCGCGGACAGGAAGGAGCAGGCGTTGCTTGTGTTTCGTTAGAGGCAAAAATTGGAAAAGAGTATTTGTTTCGCGAACGAAAAGATGGCAAAAATGCTATAAATAAATTGTTTTCGTCTGTTAGAGAACAAATTACAAATTGCAGAAACGAAACTTGCCAAGTTCCAAATGCGATTCCATTTATTGGCGAATGCTATATGGGACATCTTCGTTATAGCACTACCGGTTGTTCCGGTCTAACGTATGTTCACCCGCATCTTCGACGAAGTTGTTTTCGTAAGAATACGCTCGCAATTTGTGGAAACTTCAATTTAACCAATGTAGATGAGATTTTCACACATTTAGCCTCGCGCGGACAACACCCTCGACGCAATTCTGACGCGACTGTTCTGCTCGAACAACTGTCATGTTCACTCGATAAGTACGAAGGCGACACGCATGCAGTTCTTATTGAATGTATGCCATTGTGGGACGGAGGCTTTGTACTGTGCGGTATGACCGGAACAGGCAATATGTTTGCCGTTCGCGACCCGTGGGGGATACGCACCGCATTTTGGTATGCTGACGAAAATATAGCAGTTGTGGCTTCGGAACGTCCAGCAATTCAGACTGTTATGAACGTAAATATCGACAGCATCAGAGAAATAAACCCCGGCGAGGCGCTTTTTATTTCCAGTACGGGTAGTGTTGACTGTCAAACAATTATAAAGCCAGACAAAGTAACGCCATGCTCTTTCGAACGAATATATTTTTCGCGAGGTAGCGACCTCGATATTTATCAGGAACGTAAAGAACTTGGACGAGTTCTTGTACCACAAATTCTCAAGGCAATTGATTATGATTTCGAAAACAGTGTTTTTTCATTTATACCTAACACAGCAGAGGTTGCATATATGGGAATGATAGAAGGTTTGAACGATTATCTTGACAATGAAAAACGCAATGCAATTGAAAAGTCTGACGGCAAGGATATTATGAAAATAATTTCTCAACGGGTACGAACAGAGAAGGTTGCACTGAAGGACGTCAAGCTTCGTACCTTTATCAGCGAAAGCGGTGAAAGAAACGAGCTTGCAAGCCATGTTTACGATATTACATACGGCTCTATCCGTCCACATGTGGATAACTTAGTAGTAATGGACGATAGTATTGTTCGCGGAACTACGCTCCGGCAAAGTATAATAACCATTTTGGCGCGTTTGCAGCCACGAAAACTTATTATCGTTTCTTCGGCTCCGCAAATTCGTTATCCCGACTTTTACGGAATAGACATGTCGAATATTGGCGATTTGATAGCATTTCGCGCAACGTTAGAATTGACTGACGAAACCACGCTTAGGGAAATATATCGCAAATGTCTTGAGTGTCAGAATGTATCTGAAGAACCGACAGTCAATTTTGCATCTGAGGTATACGCGCCATTTTCAGATAAAGAAATAGCGCAAAAAATTACCGAATTAGTAAAAACTGAAGGTGTCAACTGTCAGATAGAAATTATCTTTCAGAAACGAAAAGCGTTATCAAAAATTTGCAGTAAAAACAACGGCGATTGGTATTTCACTGGCAACTATCCGACAAAAGGCGGTATAAAGAGCGTGAATAATTCTTTGTTACAATTTTTTAAAAATCTATTAGTTCCGTAATTTTAATTCCTATCTGTCGGCGGACAAGGCGGAGGAAGCGAATATCTATTCAGTTCTTCTTTTGCATACACCCGCACATAGTCTACATACATATCCGAACCGTTGCCATATCGTTCCAAATCTATAGGCCATCTGCTTATGCCTCCAATAGCGTAATTGACTAAAAACATGTGCGGAAAATTTCGCGACTCAGGATTTGTAGGATGACGCATAACTTCAATGTCGTTGAAATAATAAACTGTCTCTGCATAACCGATTAACACTCCGTATGTATGAAAAGTATGCGACCAGTATGAGCCGCCAGCTAACTCAGTCATAGGCACTCGTCTGTAGTGTCCGGCTTTTCTATTTCCTGTTTCATCTATTTGTCCCCAAAAATGTGTTGCAACCGAGTATCCTTCATGATTAGGATTGCCTTTTCCTACTCCGCCATAAGCTTCAACAATGTCTAATTCATCGCCCGGTATACCTTGGTCTAATTTTGTAAGAGTCCAAAACGCGGGCCATGTTCCGGGAGCCGACTGGGCGGTAAAACGAACTTCGAAATAACACGGAGCCTTCGCCCAAAATCCTTCTCCATCCATATTTACCGAAGCTATTAGTCCGGTGCTGCCTCTTGTTCCTTCTCTCCTTCGGGCTTTTATTTTCAGATATGTATCAATTTGCTCAAACGGATTATCTTGTCTTTCGATACTTGTAAATAGCCAGCCGCTGAAATCGCCAAAGCGTGGCTTATGGGCGCTATACTTCGCATTTCTGCCATCGCGGGATATCGATAGTGGTTCATCAAAATCATCGACAAAAACCAACTTTAATCCTGCCGCTGCCGGAGGGTCGGTTGCAGGTATTCCCATATTCCACTTCACGCCGCTTTTGTTATACAGTTGCAACTCGAAATAATCCTTTTTTCCTTCCAAATTATGGGTATAAATTCGAACGTTCATCGGACCGAACGGAAATTTTTCTAAATCAACTGTAAATGATGCGATTGCATCATCGCCAAATTTTAAACCGGTTGGAGTTAAATTGACGTCGTGCCCCCAATGACTTGGAAAGTCTTCTGTTGGATGGCTCCAACACATTGCCTTGCCATGCGTCATTTCGGGAGCGCTAAATTTTACTGTAATGATGCCTTCGACCTCCGAACGACACGGTGGTTGAATAATTTGAATGGACTGTACCCATTCTTCGTTGTCGGCTGTATTTCCATGATTGAAATCCACGTAATACTGGCTGCTCTGAGCATAAACTTTGTTTGTTGAAAAACAGATTGCAATTGATACTAATGCCGCATAAAGCAGTCTACCACTCTGATTTTTATTTATAATGTAACACATTGTAAAAAATAATAATTGATAATAATTGGCTGCAAATATACAAAATTAATTTGAAAAATGTTTTTATCACAAAAAAATATTGTAACTTTGTGTTTTTTTTTAACAATGAATTGGATAGAAGCATTTATTCTTGGATTAGTGCAGGGGTTGACGGAATTCTTGCCTGTTAGTAGTAGCGGACATCTAATAATCGGAAAAGAGTTGCTGCGTGTTGAGGTAAACCCCGATGCAGAAACAACTTTCGAGGTATTAGTGCATTGTGCTACGGTTATGAGTACTATTGTGGTGTTCAGAAATGAAATTTGGAAGTTGTTGCTCGGTATTCTCAAATTTCAAATGAACGAAGAGACGCAATATGTTTTAAAAATTTTTGTTTCAATAATACCGGTGTTTGTGGTTGGGATTTTCTTCAGACAACAGGTAAACGAACTTTTTGGCGAAGGTGTTACATTGGTGGGCTATATGTTGCTTGTTACAGCCACGTTGCTGTCGCTGACCTATTTTGTTAAGTTCGGGCAGCGAAAGGAAAATATCTCCTTTCTTGATGCTCTGATAATAGGAATAAGTCAAGCTATTGCTGTAATTCCCGGCATTTCACGTTCGGGAGCAACAATTTCTACCGGACTATTGTTAGGCAACAAAAAAGAAGAAGTAGCACGATTTTCTTTCCTTATGGTTCTTATTCCTGTTTTGGGGATTACATTTTTAGATATCCTCGGTGGAGATTTTTCACCACAAAAATCAGGAATATCTTTATCTGCTATGATAATCGGTTTTATTGCGGCATTCGTTTCCGGCATTATTGCCTGCAAAACAATGATAGCCATTGTGAAACGTAGTAAATTAATTTATTTCGCTGTGTATTGCTCAATTTTGAGTATATCCACACTGTTATGGCAATACTTTTTTGTATAATGAATCTCGAAAATATCCTGTTTAACCCATCCGAACCAGTTCCCGAAAAATTTATAAACGGGATGGTTGTGTTGTTAGATAAGCCATTGTGGTGGACATCGTTCGACTTAGTTCGAAAATGTCGTAACATCGTAACTGACAGACTAAAATTAAAAAAACTGAAAGTAGGTCATGCGGGTACGCTTGACCCACTGGCAACAGGATTGATGATAATTTGCACCGGAAAAGCGACAAAGCGCATAAATGAATGGATGGACGCTGACAAGGAGTACGTGGCAAGCATTGAACTGGGAAGAACAACCCCGTCTTTTGACCTTGAAACTGAAACAGACGCAAATTTTCCTATAGAGCATATTACCCGTGAAAAATTTGAAATATCACTAAGCAAATTTCGTGGTGAAACTTTTCAGATGCCGCCCGTGTTTTCTGCAAAAAACGTGAAGGGAAAAAGAGCCTATGACTTTGCGCGTATGGGCGTAGATGTTAAATTGCAGGAAAAAATCATACATATCAGCGAATTAGAAATAATAGAATTTAATTTGCCGGTAGTCACAATTCGCATACGTTGCAGCAAAGGAACTTATGTGAGAGCTTTAGCGCGCGATATAGGAATAGCCAACAAAAGCGGCGCATGTTTGGTTGCGCTTCGTAGAACAGCAATAGGTGATTTATGCGTTGAAAAAGCGCTATCGCCAGCGCTATTCGAACAAATTGTAAACAATTAAAATATAATATTTAAACCTCTTAAGTTAATAACTAAATTTTTAAAACAACAATGAGACTCTCACAGTACAAATTCAATTTGCCCCCCGAACTAATAGCAAAATATCCGGCACATATCAGGGATGAATCCCGTTTGATGGTAATAAATCGCCAAAAAAATAGTATTGAACATCGTGTTTTTAAGGAAGTTATCGAGTATTTTGATGAATCCGATGTTTTGGTCTTCAACAATACTAAGGTTTTCCCTGCACGATTGACCGGAAATAAAGAAAAAACAGGTGCACAAATAGAGGTGTTCCTTTTGCGCGAATTAAACGCTGAAAGCCGCCTATGGGACGTATTAGTCGACCCGGCGCGTAAAATACGTATAGGCAACAAAATTTATTTTGGCGACGACGATGTTTTGGTTGCCGAAGTCATCGACAACACTACTTCGCGTGGACGCACGCTCCGATTTTTGTTTGACGGAAGTCTTGACGAGTTTAAAGACGTGTTGTTTTCACTCGGCGAAACTCCTTTGCCAAAATTCATTAAGCGCGATTCCGAACCAGAAGACAAAGTGCGTTTTCAAACAATTTTTGCGAAACATGAAGGCGCCGTATCAGCGCCTGCTGCAGGCTTGCATTTTAGTCGCGAGCTTTTTAAACGTTTTGAAATTAAGGGGATAGAATGTGCCGAACTTACCCTGCATGTTGGTCTTGGTAATTTTCGCAGCGTAGACGTTGAAGACCTTACCAAACATAAAATGGATTCAGAACATTTTATTATTTCGGAAGAGACTGCAAAAATGGTGAACGACGCAAGAGAAAAAAAATCGAAAGTATGTGCGGTTGGTGCTACCGTTCTGCGTGCAATAGAAAGCTCGGTTTCATCAGTGGGCAAACTAAAACCGGCTGATGGATGGACAAACAAATTTATTTTTCCGCCATACGAAATGAACGTACCAACGAGTGTAATTACAAATTTTCATCAACCTATGTCTACGATGATGATGATAGTTTCGGCTTTTACCGGATATGAACTCATTATGGAGATATACGACACCGCTGTAAAAGAAAATTATCATTTTGGACCATACGGAGATGCAATGTTGGTAATATAGGGAGGGACTTTTAAAAATTCTGTCCTTTGCAATATGAAAGATTATACTGAAAAAGTAAGGTCATTAGTCGATGATATCAAGGCAATCTGCGCTAATAACGGGCTTGGCGGGGAGGCTAACGAATATAAAATCGTCACACAATCGTTTTTGTATAAATTCTTGAACGACAAGTTTTTGTATGGGTCAAAGAAAACATACGAAGAGTTGAAAAAAATGTCGGAAGACGAATACGAAATGCTAATGTACAGACTTGGAAATAATGCCGCCCGCTTGAAGCGACAGCACCTCTTGCCGCATCTTTTCAGTATTCAGGATAACGAAGATTTTGCCAAAACATTTGACGAAACGCTCAATGATATTGCTGTTGACAACAATGAAATTTTTTCGGTACACACCGACGGAAACACAGATATTCGCCTGTTTGAAGAGAGTTTGGTGCAATCGTCTATTGCCGACCGCTCTAAACATAATCCTGTGGCAAAGGCAATTATCAATAAATTAGCCAACTCGAAATTTGATTTTGATGAAATTTTTTCGGCAGGTTTCGACTTTTTTTCCACGCTTTTTGAGTATATGATTAAGGACTACAACAAGGACGGCGGCGGAAAATATGCCGAATATTACACCCCTCATTCGGTTGCCAAAATTATGGCTGAAATACTTGTTGGAAACGAAAAACCTCAAAGCGTAAGTATTTACGACCCATCGGCAGGCTCGGGAACGCTATTGATGAATATTGCCGCAAAAATTGGAACTGACAAATGCAGCATTTATTCTCAAGATATTTCGCAAAAATCGTCAAACCTTTTGCGTCTTAACCTGATTTTGAATAATTTAACACATTCTATTCATAACATAGTGCAGGGAAACACTATTTTGCACAATCGTCACAACGAAAAAATGGACTTCATTGTGTCCAATCCGCCTTTTAAACTTGATTTTTCCGAATGGCGTGATGATGTTGAAACCTTGCCGAATGTCAGCGTTCGTTTTTTTGCGGGCGTACCTAATATTCCCAATAAGGACAAGGATAAAATGTCTATTTATCTGCTTTTTTTGCAGCATATTATGTTTTCATTGAGCCAAACGGGGAAAGCCGCCGTAGTGGTTCCAACGGGCTTTATCACTGCTCAAAGCGGAATAGAACGGAAAATTCGCGAACGACTTGTAAAAGAAAAATGGCTCAAAGGCGTGGTTTCGATGCCGTCAAATATCTTTGCTACAACGGGTACGAACGTTTCAGTGCTATTTATTGACAAGCAAAACAAAGGCGAGGTAGTTCTTGTAGACGCCTCAAAACTTGGACAAAAAATAAAAGAAGGCAAAAATCAGAAAACATTGCTTTCTGCCGGCGACGAGCAAAAAATCATATCTGCTTTTTTCAAAAAAGAGCCGATAGAAGATTTTTCGGTAGTCCTTTCATACAGCGAAATAGAAGCCAAAAACTATTCGCTTGCCGCAGGACAATATTTTGACGTAAAGATTGAATATTTCGAAATAACGCCCGAAGAATTTCAGCAGAAAATAGCCGGATATCGCAGCAAGTTGAAAGAATATTTTGAGCAGGGGAAAAAGTTGGAAAAGGAAATTTTTGAGAATTTGGGAAACTTAAAAATGGAGGAAAATGATGACAGAAAGCACTGATATAACGTACATTAAAAGCGACAATCTTCTGCAAGACGCGCAGACGATTATAGAAGTATCGCAAAATTTTGCCTACAAAGCCGTCAATATTGCAATGGTGAAGCGAAACTGGCTGCTTGGCAAACGAATTGCCGAAGAAGAATTGCAAGGTAAAGAGCGTGCGGAATACGGTGCAGAAATAGTTCAAAAATTGTCTTACGAACTTAATCAAATATATGGTAATGGCTTCACAAAGACCAACTTATATACTTTCACGGAGTTCTACAAAGCCTTTCCAAACATTTTCCACACAGTGTGTGGAAAATCTTTTTCGCTACTCACATGGTCGCATTACAGAACGATTTTGCAGGTAAAAGATCCCGAAGCTCGCAACTGGTATATGCGCGAAGCAGCCGAACAAACTTGGAGCGTGCGTACTTTGCAGCGTAATATTTCTTCGCAATACTATTTCCGTTTGCTGCAATCGCAAAAAAAGGACTTGGTGAAGACAGAAATGGAAGAAAAAACCGCTTCGTTTAAGATTGACAGGTTAGAATTTATAAAAAATCCGGTTGTAGCCGAATTTTTAGGCTTTGCTCCAAATAGCGATTTTACCGAAAACGAACTCGAAAAAAACATTATCGCAAATTTGCAGAAATTTATGATAGAACTCGGAAAAGGTTTTGCTTTTGTGGCACGCCAACAGCATATTAGAACAGAAAAACAGGACTATTTTATTGATTTGGTTTTCTACAACTATATCCTAAAATGTTTTGTGCTTATTGACTTAAAAACCACCAAAATAACCCATCAGGACGTAGGGCAAATGGATATGTATATCCGTATGTACGATGAACTTAAGCGTACCGACGGCGACAACCCAACGCTTGGTATTGTCCTCTGTGCTGATACAGACGAAGATATAGCGCGCTATTCAATACTTCACGGAAACGAACAACTTTTTGCATCAAAATATAAAATTTACCTGCCTTCAGAAGAAGAACTGCGAGCCGAAATTGAAACGCAAAAAAGAATGTTTTATATGCAACAAAATTTAAATAGCGAGAAAATATGAAGAAAGTGAGAATTAGAGATATTGCAGAAATAAAAAATGGCTCAACACCTTCAACAAAAGTGAGAGATAATTACGATGGAAATATTATTTGGATAACTCCAAAGGATTTATCAAAGCAAAATCATAGATTTATTTTTCGTGGCGAAAAAACTATTACACAAAAAGGGTATAATAGTTGTTCCACAACGTTAATACCAAAAGGTTCAATCTTACTTTCAAGTCGTGCACCGATTGGTTTATTGGCTATTGCTGACGTTGAATGTTGCACTAATCAAGGTTTTAAAAATCTAATTTTGAACAAAGAAAAAATTGATAATAAATGGTTTTACTATTATTTGAAGTTACGAATTAATGAAATAGAAGCATTAGGGAGCGGCACAACTTTTAAAGAACTTTCAAAAACGAATTTAGAAAATTTTGAAATAGATATTCCCGATTTGCAAACCCAATCCGCCATTGCCCGCGTCCTATCTTCCTTTGACGACAAAATAGAACTCAACAACACAATGAACAAAGAATTAGAAAACTTGGCGAGAACAATTTATGAGTATTGGTTTGTACAAAATGCGGATGAAAAGTGGGAAAGGAAAAAGATTGGGGAAATAGCAGAAACAGGTTCTGGCGGAACTCCATTGACTTCAAATAAAGAATATTACGAAAATGGAAATATTCCTTGGATAAATAGTAACGAATTAAATTTTGGATATATTTTAGATACAAAAAATTTCATTACACAAAAAGGTTTAAATAATTCAAGTGCTAAATTATTTCCAGCAAACTCAATTTTGATTGCTTTATATGGTGCAACAGCAGGTAAAGTTAGTTTATTAACCTTTCAGGCAACTACAAATCAGGCTATTTGTGCTATTATGCCTACTTCCCATGCACATAAGTATTATTTAAAGTTTTATCTCTCAAATTTGTATAAGTATTTTAATAGAGTTAGTTCTGGGTCAGCAAGAGATAATTTATCACAAGAATTAATTAGAAATCTTGAAATAACATTGCCTGACACAGCAATCCTTGAAAAATTTAATAAAACCGTTTCACCAATTTTTGAACAAATCATCAAAAATAGTCAAGAAAATGCAGAACTTTCTCAATTGAGAGATTTTTTGCTACCGCTTTTGATGAATGGACAGGTAAAGATTAGTAATAACAATAAAAATATAAATAACAAGCACACAGATGACACAGATTAAACAGATATACACTGATTTAGGATATCGAAACTTTTTGACAGACGAAAAAAAATCTGTGAAAATCTTGTCAAATCTGTGTTATCTGTGTGCAAAAATCAATAATAAAAACAATGGAAAAATATTTTCATAACGAATTAACAGAAAGTATAATCAAAGCCTTCTACAAAGTCTATAACGAATTAGGATTTGGCTTTTTGGAAAATGTTTATCAAAATGCCTTATATTTCGAGTTGAAAAACAATCAATTAAGGGTAGATGCACAAAAAACAACCAAGGTCTATTATCAAAACCAACTTGTTGGTAATTACAAAGCAGATTTAATTGTAAACAACACCATTATATTGGAACTAAAAGCAGTTGATTTTTTGATTGAAGAACACGAACTTCAATTAATCAATTATTTGAAAGCAACTAACATAGAAATCGGATTGTTATTGAATTTTGGCAAAAAGCCGGAAATACGAAGGAAAATTTTCACAAACGACCGAAAAAAAATCTGTGAAAATCTTGTTCAATCTGTGTCATCTGTGTGCAAAAAAATATAATATTATGATACATAACGAAAACAGCCGCGTAAAAATCCCCGCCCTCGTGCATCTCACACGCTTGGGTTACGAATATATTTCGTTGAAACACGCAAACGATTTCGACCCTGAAACAAATATTATCAAAAATATTTTTCAAAAACGGTTTTTAGAAATCAACCGAGAAGCAACGGAAAGCGATTTTGAGCGTGAATTTCAAAACATTGTTCTCGAACTTGGGCAGGACGATTTGGGAAAGTCATTTTACAACCGCTTACTCGGTACAGGTAATTCGCCCTACAAACTCGTTGATTGGGAAAATTTTAATAAAAACGCCTTTCATATTTGCACCGAACTCACTTGCAAAAATGGCGAAGATGAGTTTCGCCCCGATATTACGGTGTTTATCAACGGTTTGCCATTGTCGTTTATCGAAGTAAAAAAGCCAAACAATCCCGAAGGAATAAAAGCAGAACGCGATAGAATAAACACGCGCTTCAAGAACGAAAAATTTCGTAAATTTATCAATATCACACAATTGATTTTGTTTTCCAATAATATGGAATACGATGACACAGGCATTGACCAACTGCAAGGCGCTTTTTATGCCACAACCGCAAAAGGTGGAAATGTGAAATTCAATAATTTTCGCGAAGAATTGAAAAATGAATTGCCCGAATTACCCGAAATAAAAGATGAAACAGAGAATTTTATTTTGAAAGATAACAACCTTGTTACGCTCAAACATTCGCCCGAATTTTCGACAAACAAAGATGAACGCACGCCTACAAACCGTATTCTCACTTCGCTTTTCAGTAAAAGACGACTGAAAATAATGTTACAATACGGCATTGCGTATGTGGAAGAAACCGACAAAGACGGCAATATAGATTTGCAGAAACACATAATGCGTTATCCGCAATTTTTTGCAGCAAAGGCAATTCGCAAAAAACTTGAAGAAGGAACAACCAAAGGCGTTATTTGGCATACGCAAGGTAGTGGAAAAACAGCGTTGGCTTTTTATTGCACCCGCTATTTGACTGATTATTTCAGCAAAAAAGGCGTTGTGCCAAAATTTTATTTTATTGTAGATAGATTGGATTTGCTCAAACAATCGGCAAAAGAATTTCGCAAACGAGGACTGAAAGTCAGCACCGTAAACAGCAAAGACGAGTTAATAAAAGATTTTCGACAAAACACCACAAAAGAAGGAATTACGGTAATTAATATTCAAAAATTCAACGAAGACACAACCGCATTCAACGATAGCGGCTACGATATAAATGTGCAACGAATTTATTTTATCGACGAGGCACACCGCAGTTACGACCCCAAAGGAAGTTCGCTCGCCAACCTTTACAATTCCGACACGAAGTCTATAAAAATTGCACTCACAGGTACACCGCTTATTGTTTACAAAAACCACTTAAAAGACGACGACGACGAACTTTTGAGCGATAAGGAAGATCGCAAAACCACACGCAATATTTTTGGCGATTACATTCATAAATATTATTACAACAACTCAATAAAAGACGGTTATACTTTGCGACTTCTTCGAGAAGAAATCGAAACTTCCTACAAAGACAAACTGCGAAAAGTGGTGCGTGATGTAGAAAAAGAATTACAGGTAAAAGCGGGAACGCTTAACAAAACAGAACTTTATGCACACGAAAAATTTGCAAGTCCGATGTTGGATTATATTATCAACGATTTACAAAATTCACGCACCCGCTTTGGCGACAAAACCATTGGCGCAATGGTAGTTTGCGACAGCAGCAAACAAGCGAGAAAGATGTTTGAATTGTTTAATCGTGGCGTTTTTTGTAGGCACGTATCGCATACGCCAAAATCCATTGATTATCAAATGGCAGCCGAACCGCAAACGCCATATTACATTACGCACAACTTGAAATCCGCCCTCATTCTGCACGATGAAAACGATAAAGAAACACGAGCAAATCAAATTGAAGATTTCAAAAACGGAAGAATTGATTTTCTTTTCGTTTATTCAATGCTTCTCACAGGTTTTGATGCACCACGATTGAAAAAATTGTATTTAGGAAGAAAAATCAGAGCACACAATTTGTTGCAAACACTCACTCGTGTCAATCGTCCGTACAAAGATTTCCGCATTGGTTATGTGGTGGATTTTGCCGATATTTCACAAGAATTTGACATTACCAACAAAGCCTATTTCGAGGAACTTAACCGAGAATACGATACCACAACAACAGGCGAAAATGAAAACGATGTGTTTGGTTCGCTCTTTATGAGCAAAGAAGAAATTGACGATGAAGTGAAAAACTTTACAACGGTTTTAAGCGATTATTCAACCGATAATTTGGAAGTTTTTGACAATCAAATTTCAGAAATTACCGACAGAGAAACGATTTTGAATTTGAAAAAATCGCTCGAAAGTGTGCGAGAAATTTACAATATCGCCCGACTGCTCGGTTATACCGAAGTATTGGAAAAAATAGATTTTAAACTAATTTCTCAATTGCTGACGATGGTTTCAAATCGTTTGCAACTGCTTAATTTACAGAACGCTATTTCCGACGTCAATAGCAAAGAATTATTGAATGCAGCGATTGAAGACGTCGTTTTCGATTTCACAAAAATAGGCGAAGAAGAATTGCGAATGTTGGCAAACGATTTGCAGGAAACGGCTCACAAAACCCGCGAAGAACTTGCCAATAATTGGAACCAAAAAGACCCTGAATGGCTGTCGCTATACGAAGAATTTAGAAATTTGCTTGCCAAACGCGATATTAGCAACGACAAATTCGATAGCGAAACCGCCAAATTTATTTCGCACGAGCTACAACAAATTTACAAACGGATAAAAGAACTGAACCGCAAAAATTCCGTTCTTGCCGCAAAATTTGAAGGCGACCAAAAGTTTGCCCGCATTTTCAAATCGCAGGAAGAAAGTGGAACAATCAGTAATCAGATTTGGCTTTTCGATGTATTGAAAACCGCGAAAACGGAAATAGACAATCAAGTGAGCCAAAATGAAGCAATACTGAAAAACGAAGCCTATTTCAAAGGCGAAATAGCACCGATTTTAATTAATAGTTTTGAAATATTAGGAAAAAAAGCAGATTTTGTCGTTATCAAAAAATTGACTGAATTAACGGCAAATGAATATATGGCAGAATGTGCTTAGGGAAAAATTCGTCCGAAAAAATGTGTAAAATGAACAGAGAAAACATAAGGAAAATGTGTAAATCGAAAAAATGCACTACATACAACAAGCGGTTTGGCGAAATTGGGGTGTAAAGTGATAACCCGAATTTCGGAGCGTCGTTTAACCGTCAGTGACAGCCCGAATGGCGTGCAGTCGATCCCCAACTTCGCCAAGCCGCCAGGACGTTGTACGCAAGCAATCCGAAAGTGCCGCCGACAAAACGTATAAGAAAGTTTGAAAAAAATTCTGCCCCAAAATGGTTACATGATTAAAAAGAATTACCTTTGTGCTTCAAATTATATCAAAATGTACAATAACGAATTAGAAATAGCAAGTAACTCAGTCTTTGAAAATTTAGTCGGATATATTTCTATGAATACTATTCAGAAAAGTACAAAACCTGTTTTCAAAACAAACGATTTTGTTCTTTACCATGGCGATAGTTTAGAAGTAATGAGCCGATTTCCTGATAACTATATTGACATGATTTTTGCTGATCCCCCTTATTTACTATCCAATGACGGTTTTACCTGTCAAAATGGACGAATGGTAAGCGTAAACAAAGGGAAGTGGGATAAATCCAAAGGCATTGAGGAGGATTTGAAATTTCACGAGATATGGCTGAAAGAGTGTAAGCGGGTTTTAAAACCCGAAGGGACCATTTGGGTTAGCGGCACTTATCACAGTATTTATCAATGTGGTTTTTTGTTGCAAAAATTGAACTATCATTTACTGAACGATATCACATGGTTTAAACCGAATGCTTCGCCCAATTTGTCGTGCCGTTTTTTCACAGCCTCGCATGAAACCGTTTTATGGGCGCGAAAAGACAAAAATGCCAAACATTATTTTGATTACGATACAATGAAAAACGGTAAATTTCCGGAGGATAACATCAAAAAACAGGACTTGCAAATGCGCTCTGTTTGGAGCATCCCGACGCCTTCGCCGAGCGAAAAGCAATTTGGAAAACACCCGACACAAAAACCGTTAGCATTATTGAAGCGTATCGTTTTGGCTTCCACAAAACCTGATGACATTGTTTTTGACCCGTTTAATGGAGGAGGAACCACAGGAATAGCCTGTAAAATTATCGGAAAGAGAAAATATATAGGATGTGATTTGAATAGAGAATATATTGATTTAACCATTAAGCGATATAACGCGCTTTCAAACCCAAAAAACCTGTTTGAATTATGATTACAAGAATAATTGCAATACAGAATTTAGAAAAATACATTGGGCAGGATTTAGCCGAACTTGCAGCGTATTTTGGAATTACAACTTTTACAAATGGGAAACAAAATAAAGGATGGAAAGGCTTAACCATGGAATTACTTGCAGGCTTGACTAACGATAATAAACAAGCCCCCAATGGATTGGGTTTTGAATTAAAAACAACCGCATTCTATCAGGCAAAAGGGATATGGATACCAAAAGAAACAATGGCAATTACAATGATTAATCCAACAAATTTGATTGAAACGCCATTTTTTCATAGTCATTGTTGGGAAAAATTGAAATCTATGGTCTTTTGTGCTGTTAGTTGGCATGGGAAAAATGACCCAAGATCAAAACTTCTGAAAATTCAGTCATTTGATTTCTTGGAAGACGAAGATATTATCAAAGAAATAGAAACTGATTACGAGTTTATTCGCAACAAATGTGCGAGAAATGGGTTTCATACATTAACAGGGAAAGATGGAAAATGGATTCAAGCAAGAACCAAAGGAGCAGGTCATGGTTCTAAAAGTAGAGCCTTTTATGCAAGGAAAGGACTAATAAACAAAATCATAAACCCTAACGAATAAAAAATGCCAGCGTACAACAAGCGGTTTGGCGAAATTGGGGGATAAGGTGATAGCCCAAACTTCAGTGTGTCGGTTAAACGTCAGTGACAACCCAATCTGTGTGCAGTCGATCCCCAACTTCGCCAAGCCGCCGGGCCGTTGTAGGCAATTTGCGACAGCGCTGTGGACAAAGTCGTAAAAATTTATACATAGAGACATTTTTAATAGTAATTCTTAATAATTAAAAAGTTGTGCCCGACACGGATTAGGGATTCTAAAATGATAAAAATTAATAGTCCAAGTAGAGTAAAAGTGATCCGTTACAATTCAAAAAACAGTGGATCAGGCACGAAGGTTCTTTCACAAATCATATTTTGTTTGTTAATGCTTTTTTTTGTATTTTTTTCGTATGGTCAAGAAAAAGCAATAATAAAACCGCCGCCGCCTAACGTAAATGATTCCGCAAAAGATTTTGTTGTACAAATGATTAATGGCGAAAAGATAAAACTTTCCGACTTAAAAGGTCAAATTGTCCTATTAAATTTTTGGGCTACCTGGTGTGGTTCTTGTATAGAAGAGTTTCATGCTTTTCCATCAAAAATAATTGAACCGTTCAAAAACTCACCATTTGTTTTATTACCTGTTTCAAGTGGCGAAACAATGGAAAAAGTGAAAGAGAAAATGGCTCAACTAAAAAAAGAAAGTATTGATTTTAATGTCGGTATAGATCCGGACCGCTCTGTTTTTCACTTATACGCCCAAATTGGAGTTCCCCGAAGCTTCTTGATTGATAAAAATGGTGTAATAAGGTACATTTCCGTAGGATATAACGAAGAAAAATTGAACAATATAACTTCCATGATAAATAAATTGCTGGATGAATAAAACTGCCTACAACAAGCGGTTTGGCGAAATTGGGGGGTAAAGTGATAAACCGAACTTCAGTGCGTCCTTTAACCGTCAGTGACAACCCAAACGGCGTGCAGTCGCTCCCCAACT
>Ga0099364_10003229_pt1 | contig 25385 bp, 20 predicted proteins | sample TergutTh196P3_FD_73070 | JGI IMG/M metagenome (GOLD analysis project Ga0099364, IMG submission 73070) | Microcerotermes parvus P3 segment gut microbial communities from Pointe-Noire, Republic of the Congo - Th196 P3 | ecosystem: Host-associated > Arthropoda: Insects > Digestive system > Gut ...
AAAGAAACTAAAAAAGCAAATAGTAGAAATAGAAAACAGCATAAAAAATGATATAAAAATTGACAAAATCGAAATTGTGTTTATGCCGTATAAGGCTTCTATGTGGGATAGCTTTGAGTCGGTTTGGGTTGCGGCGAGAGACGACCCGCAGTGTGATGTTATTGTTGTTCCGATACCGTATTACAATAAGAACTCGGATGGCTCATTCGGTGAAATGGTTTATGAGGGGGATTTGTACCCGAAAAATATTACGGTTGCAGATTGGCAAAAATATGACATTGAATCGCGCAGACCTGATGTTATATTCTTTCATAATCCATACGATAATAGGAACTATGTTACAAGCGTTCATCCTGATTTTTACTCGGAACGGTTGAAAAAGTTTTCTGATATGCTTGTTTTTATTGACTATGGGTTACCTTATTTGATACCTAAAAAGCCAAGGGAAAATTGCGTAATATCGCAGGGGCATCTTTCGTGTGATGTATATGTGACACATTCAAAGGAATACACCGAACAGATAAACCACCTTTTAAAAAAATATATTAACACCGGGGGGGCAAATCAAAAAAGAGCGGTTACGTTGGGTTCAGCCAAAATCGACAAGGTTATTAACACAAAAAAAGAAGATTACGACTTACCGATAAAATGGCAAAAAATAATTGGTGAAAGGAAAATTCTCCTTTTATCAACATCTTTAGAAGATGTATTAAAGGGAAAAGAGTTTTATCTTGAATGTCTGCGTAATTTAGAAACCTTTAAAAACCGCGAAGATATAGTAATATGGTGGCGACCGCATCCATTGAGTGATGTTACATATAAGAGTATGCAACCGCATTTATTGAATGATTATCTTGAGGTTGTGGAGAATTACAAGCTTGCCGGTTATGGGATTTTTGACGATACTTCGGATTTGCATAGAGCCATTGCGTGGAGCGATGCTTTCTATACCGGTGAAAGTTCATTGTTACTTTTGTATCTTGCAACCGGAAAACCGTTTGTCTCGCAGAGTTATGCCTATTGGCCTGAGAAACTTATAGAAGATGATTCTGTTGATTTTACGCCGATCCTCAAAAAACGAATACAAAATATGCAAACGGAAAGAAAACCAAATGTTATAGGGGAAGAGTGGATAATTAATTGGCATAATTTTAATGACAAGGACTATATTGATAAATTTCAATATACAAATTTTATTGAAAGATTTATACATTTCATAGTAAACGAAGATGAATATCCGGATGCGAACTTATACAGAATGTTAAAGCAGGAAATGCTTCAAAACGCGGTAGAAAACGCAGACGGTACGGCAGGGGCGAAAATATACGCTTTTGTTAAGAAAAAGGCTTTAGGAGCGGTATAAAAATGAAGGTTGCTATCCTTGCGGGGGGCTATGGAACCCGTATATCAGAGGAATCCCATTTAAAACCAAAGCCTATGATTGAAATAGGAGAAAAGCCGATAATATGGCACATTATGAAATATTATTCGGCGTTTGGATTTAATGAATTTGTAATCTGTTGCGGTTATAAGGGTTATATGATAAAAGAATATTTCGCCGATTATTATATGCACCGCAGCGACATAACCTTTGATTTTTCCGACGGCGGTAAAATGATGGTTCATGCAAACGTATCAGAGCCGTGGAAGGTTACGCTTGTTGATACCGGCGCCGAATCGCATACAGGCGGGCGTATCAAAAGAATTGCACCATTCATTGGCAAAGAGCGGTTTATGATTACATACGGTGATGGAGTGAGTAATGTTGATTTAAACGCCTTGCTAAAACAGCATGACGAATCCGACAAAACACTTACATTGACGGGAATTCAGCCGGGTATGAGATTTGGCGTTTTAGATATTGAGGGACACACAATAACAGCTTTCAATGAAAAAGCCAAAGAAGACGGAGGCTGGGTGAACGGTGGATTTATGGTTGCCGAGCCTGAATTATTCGGTTATATAGAAAATGATTATACAATTCTCGAACGCGACCCGATGGAGCGGTTGAGTACACAGCGCAAGCTCGGTGTTTATAAGCATTACGGGCATTGGAGATGTATGGATACACAAAGAGATAAAAAAGACCTTGAGGATTTTTGGAATAGGGGCGAAGCCTCGTGGAAGGTGTGGGACGATTAATGATTTCTATTATTATGCTCTCGTATAATCGCGAAAAGCTTGTAAGCAGAGCAATCGAAAGCGTTTTAGCGCAGACCTTTCGCGATTTTGAATTTATTATAGTAAACAACGGTTCATCGGACAAAAGCGGTGCGATTGCCGAAGAATACTCAAAAAAAGACAACCGAGTTAAGGTGATTCATCGTGAGCGAGGTAATATCGGAAGCGGACGCAACGCCGGACTTAGCGTGACAAAAGGTGAGTATGTAGCGTTTATTGACGATGATGACTGGTGTGAGCCGGGTTTTCTTGAGTTTCTGCATAATTTAGCAAAAGAAAATAACGCCGATGTTGCTATTTGCGGTGCGGCAGATAAGATTTATGATGAAAAACGCATTATGGCCGCTGAGGAAGCTCTAATTGAGTTAATGTGGCGCAAACGCTATAATATGGCTTTTCCTACTAAACTATTTAAGAAAAATCTCGCGGATAAAATCCGTTTTTCTGAAAGCGACAAGTATGATGACATTTTTCAAATGTACAGACTTCTTGCTTTTTCTAAGAAAGTTGCCTATCACGGGTTGCCGAAATACACCTTCTACAGGCATGAGACAAACAATTCAGCGTGGACAACAAACCACAATTTGCTTAATGCCGAAACCCTTGATGAATACCTAAGCGCGTACCGCGAGCGTACCGCATGGCTTTCGGGGCTTTTCCCAAACAGCGCAGGGGCGTGGCGGTACTTTGAGTGGTCGTTTATGATAAGCATGATTGAAAAGATAAATAGGCTTGGAATAACAGATTGTGATAAGCAATTAGGGGCTATGGTTGGAGTGCTGCGAGATAATAAAGATGAGTTTTTGGGCGGCGGGTTTATTTTGGAGTTCGAGCGGGAATGGATGGGGTTATACATTTCCTAAATATCTTTTTTTACTGTAACTTGAAATAAAAAAGTAATGTAAAGGTAATTATGAAAAAAGTTATAATTTTCGGCACTGGTCATACAGGACAATTGCTGTACGACCACATAAAGGATAAGCAAAATGTATTGTTTTTTGTTGATAACAATTATAATAATCCAGCGTTCACACATACAAAGGTTCTGTCGCCATCAGAATTATTGCACACCGATTTCGACTATATTTATATTGCCGCAGTTACCGGAATTGATGAAATATATTCGCAACTGATTAATGATTTAAATGTTTCGGCAGATAAAATTATAAGTTCTTTCAGTAAGTCTTATAAAGAACTCACGGAAACGCACATTACAGTCGGAAACGGAAATAAGGCGCGCATTGATTTCTTGAATAACCTCGCTTTTTATATTTATAAAAATAACATTGACGGCAACACCGCAGAGCTTGGAGTTTATCAAGGGCATTTTGCTAAAGAAATTATGTTCGCTTTTCCCGACAGAAAACTATTCCTTTTTGACACCTTTGAGGGCTTTGACGAACGTGATTTAAGCAAAGAAAAAATTGATAACCTGAATTTCAAATGGGTCGATAATTTTTTATCTAAAGCAGATTATCTGAAAGACGGCAATGTAAATACATGCTTAGGCAATTTGAATAATAACGATAATTGTATTATAAAAAAAGGCTTTTTCCCCGAAACATTTGACCTTGAGAACGAGAACTTTGTTTTTGTCAATATTGACACCGATTTGTATCAGCCGACAAAAGCAGGACTTGAAATATTTTATCCGCTAATGTCGCGGGGTGGAGTAATCCTTATACATGACTATTTCGGTGATTTTTTAGGGGTTCAGAAAGCGGTTGATGAGTTTGTCCAAAAGCAAGGCTTGACTGCTTTACCAATAGGAGACTTAATGAGCATAGCAATTGTAAAAAACTAAGTAATACAAAGGATGAGGGAAAGCAGATGAAAAAAGTAGTGATTTTCGGAGCCGGTAGCTATGGAAAAACATTGTACGAACGACTTAAGGATAAACAGGAAATATTGTTTTTTACGGATAATAATGCTAATGCTGAAAATGTCCCCCCCCACGCGCACGTTCGTGTTTTACCGCCATCTATTTTGAAAGAAGTGGATTTTGATTTAGTTCATATAGCTTCTGTTTCAGGATTAGAAAGCATTTACAAGCAACTAACAGAAGATTTGGAAATACCCGCCCGAAAGGTCAATCGCATGTATAGCGAATATTGGCAATCAAGTGATTCTCCCACACCGTCATTTTTAAAATACTCCGAAGAAGCCCGTAATAACTTTCTAAAATCCTTTTCTTTCTATGCTTACGAGAATAATATTGAGGGAAGCGCGGCTGAAATCGGTGTTCATAGAGGAAGTTTTGCAAAGGAGATAAACAGAGTTTTCCCGACAAAAAAATTATATTTGTTTGATACATTTGAAGGGTTTCCGGAAAACGATTTAGATGTAGAGAAAAGTAAAAATCCGGATTCTCAAGGTTTGTTTAACTGGGTAGAAAAAAATAATTTCTTGAAAGATTGCACCGTTGAAGATGTTATAAATATTATGCCGTTTCCCGAAAACTGTATGATAAAAAAAGGTTATTTTCCCGAAACGTTTGATATCCGCCATGAGAAATTTGCTTTTGTAAATATTGATACTGATTTATATCAGCCGACAAAAGCAGGGCTTGAAATCTTCTATCCGTTAATGTCAAGCGGTGGCGTAATTTTAATACACGATTATTTTTGTGGTTGCTTAGGCGTCACAAAGGCTGTAGATGAATTTTTAGAAAAAGAAGGTCTTACCGCAATACCCATCGGAGATTTAATGAGTATTGCAATTGTAAAAAATTAATTTCAGACATGAGGAACAGTCGTTATGCTAACATTCGATGAAAAATTAAAAAGAATTGAAAAAAGATACAAATCCGGCAAAGATACAGAAAATCTTGCTTTGCTCAAAAACAGGCTTACAAACCGCCCTGTTATCTTATACGGATTAGGTTTTTTCGGCGGGGTAATAGTCAAAAATTTCGCCGCGCACGGTATTGATGTAGAGTGCTTTTGTGATAGCAATAAAACAGGGACCGATGCGGAAACCGGACTTCAAATAATTTCGCCCGACGTTCTTGTATCAAAGTTTTCGGGGGCAAATGTTGTAGTTTCTGCCGCCGCTCCGAGAACCCATAAAGCAATATATGATTATGTTTTGAAGTTGGGATTTAATGAAAATCAGGTATTTACTTTTGATAACGCCTTTAAATTTTTCAAGAAGTCACGAGTTGAGGTTGTGAATCTTACCTTAGATGAAATTGCACCGCATTTAAACGGCTATAAAAGAATATATGATTTTTTGAAAGATGAAACCTCAAAGGCTGTTGTTATAAAAACCATAGAATCATATCTTTTTAATGACACTTTTGAGTATGAGCCGCCCGATAATTCCTACTTCCCCGACGAAATAAAACTTACTGATAACGAGGTGTTTGTTGATGCGGGATTGTATTTCGGTGACACAACGAAGGAATTTATAAAGCGTGTAAACGGCAAATATAAACATATTTACGGTTTCGATATAGATGAGCAGAATTTAGAAAGAGCAATAGAAAATCTTGGTGAGTATTCTAATATCGAGATAATACCCAAAGGCTTATGGAGCGGAACTTGCGAGCAAAAGGCTGAGCTTGGTCTGCTTGCCGGAAGCAACGTCAAGGAAAGTGCTTCTTCAACAGTATCACTTATATCGCTTGATGAATTGTTTTCCGATAAACCCGCCGAGGTTTATCCTACTTTCATTAAAATAGACATTGAAGGCTCGGAAAAACAGGCTCTCTTAGGCTCTGAAAAAACAATCAAAACAGCCCGTCCGATAATCGCAGTTTGTACATATCACAAGCCGGAAGACATATATGAATTGACCGATATTTTATATAAATTCAACCCCGATTACAGTTTTATGCTGAAACACTATTCACCATATACATGGGATACGGTGTTGTATGCATATTAGAAGAGGAAGTATTATGCACGAACCTTTAATGCTAAGACGCTTAGCAATTATACCTACATTAAAATGCACTTTAAAATGTAAGCTTTGCAGTAATTATGTAACTATGTTCAACAATCCGAAGCATGTACCCGTACATGAAATCATAAGCGATATAGACCGTATTTTTGAAATTGTAGATTATACAGAGTGGCTTCAATTTGTCGGTGGCGAAATATTTATGCGCAACGATTTGTGGGAAGTATATGAGCATTGTTTACGGTATAAAGAAAAATTTGATAAACTTATAATCATTACAAACGCTACGCTTTTACCCTGCAAAAAAGATATAGTTTTATACAAAAAGTACGGTGAAAACCTGCAAATACAAATCAGCAATTACGCTAAGTATTCATATAAAAAAGATGACCTTGTCGAATTATTTATTAAAGAAAATATACCTTATGTAATCAAGAAATATCACGGCGATATACAGCATTACGGCGGTTGGGTTGATAACACCGATTTTTCAGACCGCGGCAGGTCAGACGCTGAATTGCAGAAGCAATTCGAGAGTTGCGGACAATACGGCATGAAGAATTTCCATCTTTATCGCGGTAAATTTCACGGTTGTGCACGTTCTCTTATGGCGAGCGAGCTTGGTAAGATTAAACCCGCCAAACGTGATTTCATCGACTTAAATGACGATGAAACAACAATAGCAGAAAAGCGGGAAACTATACGGAATTTCAACAATACTCCGCGTGTGTCATGCCGAAGTTGTGTAAGTTTTGGAGATGATACAATTAGATTTAAAGCGGCAGAGCAGATATAACCTATTAAGGAGATTTATGGAAAAAATAGCTATTACAATGAGCGCGTATAACGCTGAAAAAACCATAAGAGAAGCAATAGAAAGCGTATTGTGCCAAACTTATCGCGACTTTGTGTTCTTCGTAGCTGACAACGGCAGTAATGATTCAACATGGAAAATTATCTGCGAATATATGCAAAAGGACGATAGGATTATCGCCGTAAAGCGAAAAGAAAACTATACCGGTTCATATATTTCGGTGATTTATGGGCTGGCAGATTCTGAAAATATCAATGAACAGCTGTCTAACAGTAAAAATTATTTAGAATATTTCCGCGATATTCGTGTTGCGGATTGGATTTGCGTTATAGATTCAGATGATACAATGCAACCCACTTTTATAGAGGATATGTTCAACTTCGTAAAATCGAATAACTTGGATATAGCGGCATGTGGTTGGGATTTTGTACGACCCGACAACGTAGAAAACCGCATACCGGGGGAAGATTTGATTTATGAAACGAAACAATATACGGATAATCTCCCTGTGTATGATAAGTTCATGGGGCCAACATGGAATAAAATGTTTTCGCGTAAGGTTCTTGCCAAACATGTAAACTATTTTGAAAATAAATTCGCGAAATTACATTCGGAAGGTGTTTTCTTTTACGGCGCGGATACTTGTTTTAACTATATTGTTTTATCGAAAGCCGAACGCTTTGGTGTTTTGAATAAATCCTTATATAACTACAATATTCATAATTCTTCAGTAACGCGCAAGAATTTCCACCCCATGCGAATAGTTGCAGACCGCCGTTTGGCTCAATGTCGCTTCGATTTTTTAAACGAATTAGGAAACGGCATAAGCGAAGAAAACCGTAAATTTATTTTTAATATTTATTATAAGTCAACGATGACAACCTTGAGACTGCTTGCAGATTCCGATAATGACATTGAGTATAAAGTTAAGCATTTTTCCGAAATGTTCAACTGCGCTCTAATGAAGGAAGCAATGAAAGATGTTACAGTTAAAAAAAGCCCGTTGTTTTATTAACGAAAATCAAAAAAGGTTCATTTATGAAAAAAGATTATATCAAAATCATTTCTGATTATATTACGGCGGGAACTCCGGTTATAATTTATACCGTCAGTAACAACACAATTTGCGTACTTCGCCTGCTTAAACAGCGTTATGGCGTTTTACCCGCCGCCGTTTGTGACGGCGATGTAAAAAAACAAGGCTGGGAATTTCACGGGCTGTTAGGCTTAAAGGTTCTGTCACCCGAAGAAGCAATCCGAGAATACCCGAATTCTATGTTTTTTATATCCTCTGTTGATAATAGGTTTCAAATAATGGGGGAGCTAATCTCAAGCGGCAAATTATCGCAAGAACGTATCATTAATTTCGAGCCGATAGTTAAAAGAAAAACCTGCTTGTTTTTTGAAAAATCCGTATGTGTACACGACAACGGCGATTTAGTGTTCTGTTGGACTCCCGGTTCTCCCAAGATTCCGTTTGATAACGATTATATCGGTTTTGCAAATAAGTTTAACCAATTACGCAACAGCTTGGTTGAAGCCTGCCAAAATGAAACATTACCTGCGGTTTGTGCTTCGTGCAAATGTATAAAAGAGGACTGGTATCCGGCAAAGCCAAAGACATGGTGGCTGAATTATTTCGGAAAAGGCATATGCAACTTCAAATGCTCTTACTGCTGTTCCTCAACGCACAGTAACCGTGAAATTAAAGACGCGCCGGAGCTTCGCAAAACAATTGACGCATTACACAGCGCGCACATGTTATCCGATTTTTTCTCGGTTGTTATTTCCACTTCGGGAGAACCGACCTTGCACCCCGGGCGTGAAGATTTCTTCAAGGGCTTTGACGGCTATAGCGTTGTAGTAAATTCTAACGGGTCGCTGTTTGACGAGGATTTATTCGCACTTATGGACAAAGAGCAGGTGTTTCTGATTGTAAGCGTTGATTCCGGTACAAAGGAAACATTTGAAAAAGCAAAAGGCGTAGACTGCTTTGACAAGGTAAAAAACAACCTTATACGGTACTCTGCGGCAAAAGTCGGCATAGTTATTCCAAAATACATTGTTGTCCCCGACGTCAACGACGACGATGAAAACGTAGAAGGTTTTGTTAAATTCTGTAATGAAATTGGTGTTTCTTCCGTCATTATCGCATATGACCAGCACGGAATACAGCCAATCCCCCCAAAAGCCGCAAACGCCATACGCAAAATAAAGCAAAGCTTAAAGGCAAGGAAAATCCTTTGCAGTCCGTATACCGCATATGAGACCGCTGAGTATGTTTCCGAACTGACTAAGGTTATAGCAGAATAACCCCCTTATTATATGTATTATCCCCGCATTAAAACTTTTTATGAAGTATAAACTTGAAAGAAAATAGCAAGAAGCTCAGAAAGGACAAAGTTATAATTATGCAAACAAGCAACAGAAAAAGAATTCTTCTATGCGCGATTCACGAGTTGTCTAACATGTACCAGCCATTCCCTGCCGGCTGCGCATATATAAGTGCTGTGCTTAAACATGATTCGTTTAACGTAAATTATTTTGTTTGGGATTTGTCCCGTACAGATTATGATAATGAAATAGGACTAAAACAGGCTTTGTCGAAGCATAGTATAGACGTGGTAATGTGCGGCGGAATGGTGCACGACTATAAGCGGCTGCTGACGCTGTTTAAAGCAGTAAAAAGCATATCATCGTCTATTATTACTATTCAAGGCGGAACATTTGTGACCTATTCACCGAACGAAGCGATGAAGCTACTACCGGAATGTGATATTGGCGTTATCGGCGAGGGAGAAATAACGATTTGTGAATTAATGAGAACCATTGAAGATAACGGGGATATAAATTCCGTAAAAGGGATAATTTACAGAGATAATTTAAACCAAACTATTATGACAGAAATGCGCATTGAAGTGCCGGATTTGGGAAATCTTCCTATGCCTGATTACGAAGGGCTTTTCGGCGAATGGCTAAAAAACTCGGCTCATCTTCTACCAACAGTCTCAAGCCGCGGTTGCAATAATAATTGTACTTTTTGTACGCAGGCGAAAAGGTATAGAGAAAGGCCTGTTGAGAAGGTTTTTGAAGAGATTGATTATTATACTTCAAAATATAACTTTCGTGAGGTTGCTTTCCAAAATGATTACTTTAGTACAGAAGAAGAAAATCTTAATAATTTCTGTGCAAGGGCAAAAAAATCTGGAGTTCCGTTTAGACTATATACAAGAATTTCACCAAAGCTGACTCTTGATGTTTTAACAAGATTAAGAGAAGCCGGTGTGCATATGATTTTTTACGGTCTCGAAAGTGCAGATAATACCGTGCTTAAAAGCATGAGAAAGGGCATTACTGTTGAGTTAATGATTAGGGTTTTAGAAGCCACGAAAGCCGCCCGAATTAACACATGCGGTTGTTTTATATTCGGAGATACCGCCGAAAATCTTATAACTGCACAAGCAACATTAAATTTCGTTAAGGAACATCGAGATTTATTTCACCATGTAGAGTTTTTTATGATACGGCTTTTTCCGGGTTCGTTTCTTCATCAGAAAGCCGTAGACGAAGGAAAAATAGACCCAATAGCGCATATTCAAAACCTATGTCCAACTGTTAATGTTTCAAGCTTAAGTGATGAGGAGTACAGTTATTTAAACGACTTTTATTTCAATTACTTTTATTATACAGAGTATTTGGTGGATTTAAATATAGAGAATATTAATTTTGAACGCACAAACAATTCAAAAAATATACTTTTTAACTTTGATTGCGTCACATGCGGTAAGCGGATTGATTTTCACGTTGACCTAAAAAAAACTAATTATGATGATAGTAAAATTTTTTGTGAATGCGGCGAAAGACTCATGCTTGATTTCTTTCATCATTTAATTGACAAGAATAAAATTTATGAAGTGCTTAAAAACTATAAAACTGCATTTTACGGCATTGGCGGTTTATTTTACAAGCATTATTACAAATGCGAACTCACAAAATCAAATCACGATTACTTTTTATTAAACGGAAGCATGCGAGTCCCCTGTTTTTCTGATGCTTTGGCGAAAAAAATACACTCCCCCGATGCAATAGATGAATTTGGTATCGAAAAGGTTATCGTTACGCTAAGCGGGGCTTATGATGTTGACGCTGTTGTTTCCGGTTTAAAAAAGAAATATCCGGGAGTAGAATTTGTTTTGTGGTGTGATGTTTGAGTAACCGTACTAATTTATTGAGGGTGGGGTAAACTCACAAAAAAACTACAAAAAAATATTGGAAAATTTACTATTTTCTCTTGACATTCAAGGTGGGATAGGGTATACTTCGGTGTATGAATGTGGTGAATAATGGTGAAAAGTGTTGAATAAACCCACAAAACCACACAAATAACAAGAATGGAGGGATAATCTTTGACCGGTTACTTTGATCATAAAGTAGATGATAAAGGTCGTTTATTTATCCCTTCAAACCTGCGAAGCGAGTTGGGAGAGGTTTTTCATGTGACGATTTCCGGTGAAGACTGCCTGACGGCATATTCCGAGGGCAGTTGGGAAAAATTTCTCGAGAAGGTCAGAGCTATGCCGATTCGCAAGCAGCCAAAGATGCGCCCATTCTTCTCAAATGCCGCCAGATGCGAACTCGATAAGCACGGACGCTTTTTGCTTCCGCAAAAACTGCGTGACAGAGTTGGCATTTCCCGCGATGTGGCGGTCGTAGGCATGGGAACGGTCGTCCAGTTTTGGGACGCCGAGAAATTTAAATATCAAAACGAGCAGGAAACGACACCCGAGAACCTTAAAAATGTCATGGATGAGATGGATTTCTGATGGAACACATACCGGCGCTTTTGCGCGAGACCATAGAAGGGCTGAATATCAAGCCGAATGGAATCTATATTGACGGAACATTGGGGCGGGGCGGCCACTGTTTGGAAATAGTCAAAAGACTGACAACCGGCAAGGTCATAGCCATAGACTGCGACAGTCAGGCCATAGAAGAAAGCAAAGAGAAGCTCTCGAAATATCAGGACAAGATAAAGTATGTGCATGGAAACTTTGGCGGTATCGCAAGCATATTGTGTGAGGAAAATGTAGAAAAAGCAGATGGGATGATATTCGACCTTGGAGTATCGTCGGCGCAATTGGATGACGGTTCGCGGGGATTTTCATATATGCAAGACGCAAAGTTAGATATGCGCATGGACAAGGAAAACACCCTGACGGCTTTTGAAATCGTAAACAATTGGCGAGAGGATGAGCTGCGGAAAATATTTTTTGACTATGGGCAGGAGAAATACTCAAAAGCGGTAGCGAGGGAAATAGTCAAAAAACGAAGCAAAAAGACGGTTGAGACAACCTTTGAGCTAAACGAAATAATTTTGGCGGCGATGCCGCCCTTTGCCAGACGCGAGAAGCAGCACCCGTCAAAACGCTGTTTTCAGGCACTGCGAATAGCCGTAGGAGACGAGCTGGGAATACTTGCAAAGATGCTCGAGACAGCGCCGCAGCTGCTCAAAATCGAAGGCAGGATTTGCGTTATCAGCTTCCATTCATTGGAGGACAAAATAGTTAAAAAAACATTTGCAGACCACGCAAAGCAATGTATTTGCCCGGAAAAAGCCCCCATATGCTCGTGCGGTAAAAAACCGATACTAAAGCTGATCACACGAAAACCGATTATTGCGGATAGCTTGGAAATAGAGGCAAACCCGAGAGTAAGGAGCGCTAAACTGCGAATAGCGCAAAGGATATAAGCCGTCAGAGCAACAAAAAAGACCGCGCCCTTTTTTGGGACAGGATAACTCATATTGATTTGGAAAGGATGTAAAATATGTCGGGTAAGGCCGCAACGCTAAGTGGAAAAACTGCTCACAGATATATGCCGCCGGTAGATGGCGACACAAAAATAGTAAAAATGGATGCTTCGGTGGGCAGCCGCGCGCGTATCCCGGCAGCCGGTGTGCCAAAAAGGGCGCGGGCAAACGCCCGTCCGGGCACTCACAAATCAAAAAGACCATCGAGAATTTTATCGAGGTCATCATTAAAAAGGAAGAATCTATCCGGCGTGTCAATATTTGCGGTACTGGGCACTATCGTTATATCTATGCTAATGGTACTTGTCGTGCTCGCGCAAATCAGCTATAACGAAGCGGCGGAAGAAGCGGTAAGGCTCTCTTCGGAGCTGAGATTTCTCAAAGAAAAGCACAGGGCGCTCGAACTTGCGTTTGAAAGCAGCTTTGATATCAAGGAGATTGAACGGATAGCAAGAGATGAGCTTGGCATGTCAAGACCGGATGCGACTCAGCTCATATCGGTAACAACAACTCCCCGTGATATTGCCGTTGTCGTCAGCGGTGAAAAAACCGGAGGGATAGAGGGATTTACGGATTTTATAGGATCGCTCGCAGACTATTTTAGATAAAGACATTTTGAGCGGCAAAGCCAATGGACTTGAAATCTTAGTGGCAAGGCCGCAAAGCCGGAGGACTTAAAATCCTCACGGCGGCAGAGAAAAACCGCAAAGCATAAGACTTAAAAAAATAAGCAGGGAGGGAACCCTGTATCCGGTCAAAAAGGCGTCTGATTATCGTTTTGCCGGAAGCTGAAAGGAATCCATCATGTCATATGGAGTTCAAGTCGGTTCAAATGTGCCCGCAAGGGCGCGAACCGAAAAAAAGAATTCAAAGCAGAAGCAAAATCGCAGCCTGCTCATCCGCACAGTGTTTCTTATGACGGTGTGCGGCGTTGTTGCCTTTGCTTTGCTTGCTTTTAGGTTATATGATATACAGGTGGTAAACAGCGCCTACTATGAATCGCGTACCTTGAGCGCACAATTGCGGGAGACGACAATATCGGCGACACGCGGCTCTATATATGACGCCAACGGTAAAATTTTGGCGATGAGCGGACCTGTTGAAAATGTATTTATCAGCCCGCGTGAAATCATGGAAAAAGAACAGGATATGAGATTTATAGCCGAAAATTTAGCGTATATACTCGGGGTTGACTTTTCGGATATTATGGAAAAATCAACAAAAACCTCGTCGCAATATCAGATAATAAAATCCAAGGTAAATGATCTCGAATCAGAAAAAATCCGGGCATTTATCAGTGAAAACAGGCTAAGCGGAATATATCTTGAACCGGCGACAAAGAGGTATTATCCGAACGGAGAGCTGGCAAGCCAGATTTTAGGCTTTGTGGGAACGGACGAGCATGGGCTTGACGGGCTCGAAATGAAATACAACGCGTATCTTTCGGGCGTGACGGGCAGAGACATCAGGCTCACGAATGCAAAGGGATATGACTTAATGCTGTCGGGCTATGGCGACTATTATGACGCGAGAAACGGAAGCAACATAGTGCTCACCGTAAACTCGTCAATCCAGTATTATGTGGAAAAACATCTGGCGCAGGCCATAATTGATTATGATGTGCAAAAAGGGGCAATTTGTATTGCGATAAACCCCAAGACGGGGGAGATTCTCGCCATCGCAAATTACCCGACATATGATCCAAACAATTTTCTTGAGCTGGGCGGCGAACAAATAGAGAGGCTCGCCGGCATTGAAGATAAAGAGGAGTATGAAGAGGCATATAAAAACGCTCAGCTATTGCAATGGCGCAATAGGGCGCTTATGGACGCGTATGAACCGGGCTCGGTATTTAAGATTATAACGCTTGCGATGGTGCTTGAGGAAAACAAGGCAAATCTTGACACTATATTTGAATGTAACGGAAAGATTGACGTAAAATTGTATGACGACGTATCTACGCGAAACTGCTGGAGCAGATGGGGGCACGGAGCGCAATCGTTAAACTCTGCCATATACAACTCGTGCAATGTGGCTTGCGTAAGAATGGGGCTTAGCGTCGGCGCGAGGACGTTTTATAAGTATGTTGACGCGTTTGGGCTTTTTGACAAGACCGGGATCGAGGCGGCGGCGGAGGGCAGAAGTATTTGGTGGGATGAGAGCGTTTTCTTTGATACGGGCAATGAAACACAGCTTGCGTCGGCATCCTTTGGACAAACCTTTAAAGTGACGCCGATACAAATGATCACGGCGGCGGCAGCGACCGTAAACGGCGGTTACTTGATGCAGCCTTATCTTGTAAAGCAGATAACCGACAGCGAAGGCAATATTATTTTGGCAAACGAGCCAACCATGCTTCGTCAGGTTTTAAGCAATGAAACGTCGCTTGTTATGAGAAGCATACTCGAGGATGTCGTGAGCCTCGGCACAGGTAAAAATGCCAACGTAAAAGGCTATAGAGTGGGCGGCAAGACAGGCACTTCCGAAAGTATTGAGCAGCTTGCCATGCTTGAGGAAAATGATACGGTAAATAAAGATTACATAGCTTCATTTTTAGGCTTTGCGCCTGCTGACGATCCGCAAATCATGATACTTCTTTTACTTGACACACCGAGCCATGAAACCGGGATATACATAAGCGGCGGCAACATGGCGGCGCCTGTGGTCGGAAAAATGCTTGCCGATATTTTGCCGATGAGTCTTGGAATACTTCCGGAATATACGGATGGTGACTTTGGTGACATAAATGTACATATGCCGCGCGTTGTAGGGCAAGGCATAGATGAAGCCGGTGAGATACTCCGGCAAAACGGCTTTACATACACGCTCATAGGCGAAGGAGCTATCGTCGCAAATCAGCTTCCGGCCCCGAATACGAGCATAGCGTCAGGGACAAATGTTTTCCTCTATACGGACGGCGACGATGCGCCCCGTGATACGGTGACGGTGCCCGCCTTGTATGGCATGAGCTACAATCAGGCAAGAACCGCGCTTGCGGAGCAGGGATTGTTTATAAGGACGACCGGAGCGCCAAAGACCGACGGAAAGTCTCGGGTTTCCGTACAGTCCATATCAGCGGGGAGAGAAGTAATGTACGGTTCGGTTGTTGAAGTAACGCTCATTGACTCCGACGCTTCCGAACGAAGGACAAATTAGTGTCAATTTAACATATCGCTTACGTTGCGCAAAAAAATTCGTCTCAGCTCACAACCCCTGATAGGCCGCATTGTTTTCCAAACGAAGAAAAATTTTCACAAAAGAAGTGTAATTTGCTTATGTTGCTTAGAGAACTAATAGAAAAAGTAGATAAAAAAAATGTTTGCGCGGATATGGATTTGGATATGACGGGCGTAGAATCAAACTCCAAAGCCGTGCGGCGGGGCGACCTTTTTGTAGCGGTCAAAGGCTCTGTCTCCGACGGGCACGATTTCATAAAAGACGCGGTAAAAAAAGGCGCGGCCTGCGTGGTATGCGAGCGGATGCCGGATGTGAAAATACCGTATATTTTGACAGACAACTCACGCAAGGCTCTTGCGCTGATTTCGGCGGCATGGTTTAAGTATCCGGCACGGAAGATGAAACTTATCGGAGTAACGGGAACCAACGGAAAGACAAGCGTCACTCATTTGATAAAGCACATGATAGAAAAATGCTCCGGGAGTAAAGTCGGGCTTATAGGGACTATCGAGAATGTAATCGGTGAGCGGACGCTCAAATCGGAGCTTACCACGCCCGATTCATACGCTATGCAAAGCATATTGGATAAAATGTGCTTTGAAGGCTGTGATTACGCGGTTATGGAGGTCTCGTCCCACGCGTTGGATTTAGACAGGGTATATGGGATAGTATATGATGTCGGGGTGTTTACGAACCTGACGCCCGACCATCTTGATTTTCACCCCACGATGGATGAGTATGCCCGCGTCAAATCGTCTCTTTTTACGAGCTGCCGCAGCTCAATCATAAATATTGACGATGAATATGCTCACCGCATGATAGAGCGCAGCGGCGGCGATGTAATGACATATGCGGTAAATGATGAAGCGGCAAGCCTTGTTGGCAGGGATATAAAGGTTTATTCCGACAAAACTGAGTTTTACGCGAGTTTGGCGGGCAAAACCGCCCGAGTCGAGCTTTGCATACCCGGAATGTTTTCCGTATATAACGCACTGGCGGCCATGGGCGCCGGAATCAAATTAGGATTTGGCGCTGATGAAATTGCGGCTGCGCTGACTTCATGCAAGATGGTGAAGGGGAGAGCGGAGATACTGCCGATAAAACGTGATTATTCGGTATTGGTGGATTACGCGCATACTCCGGACGCGCTCGAGAACATAATTAAAACCGCCAGAAGCCTCACGGCAAACAGAGTTATTACATTGTTTGGCTGCGGCGGCGACAGGGACAAAGCAAAACGGCCTTTAATGGGAAAAATAGCGTCAAATCTGTCGGATTTTGTCTACATTACTTCAGATAATCCGAGAACGGAAAAACCGGAAGCGATAATCGGAGACATCGTCTCCGGCATAGAAACTGGAAACACAAAAAAATCCGGCGGCAATTATTGTATAGTTGTTGACAGAAAAAAGGCGATATTCAGCGCGCTTGACAGCTTGCAAACGGGGGATATGCTCATTATCGCCGGAAAAGGGCATGAAACATATCAAATCATCGGCACGGAGAAAATAAAATTCGACGACAGAGAAGCGGTAGATGATTATTACAGGCAAACCAAATTGAACGAGCGTCTGCGTCAAAATATTTACAATAATTAGAAGGATCAAATCACTATGGATATGCTTTTGCTTTACGCATTATCTTTTATCGTATCGGCGGCGGTATCGCTCACGGCTGGTTTTATACTCGTTCCAATGCTGCGCCGTATGAAAGCCGGGCAAATAATACGGGAAGACGGCCCGGTATGGCACAACAAAAAGCAAGGTACGCCGACTATGGGCGGGATTATGTTTATTGCCGGGATAACCGTGGCGTGTTTAAGCGTCGGAATTTTGGAAATGCTCGAAGGCAGATTTGGGCATATCACGGTTCTCACGCTTGCCATAGTATTTGCGGCGATAGGCTTTGTTGATGACTATGTCAAGCTCAAGAAAAAACAAAACCTCGGCTTGAGCGCGAAGGGGAAATTTCTGCTGCAGCTTCTTGCCGCGTTGGGTTTTGTGGCAATAATGCACGTGGCGGGCAATTTGACGACCTATTTATATATCCCGTATATAGATATTTCGTTTGATATTCCCATACCGGTATACTACTTGTTTGCGTCGTTTGTTATTGTCGGAACTGTAAATTCCGTAAATATCACAGACGGGGTTGACGGTTTGCTGACAGGCGTGACAATACCCGTAACACTATGTATTTTAGCCCTTGCTTATTATTGGGGGCATATGAGCGTCGGCATATTTGCCGCGGCTATGCTCGGCGGCCTTGCGATGTTTCTTGTTTTCAATTTTCACCCCGCGAAAATATTTATGGGCGATACGGGGTCGCTTTTTATCGGCGGAGCAGTATGCGCCCTCGCTTTTGCGATGGATGTACCGCTTCTTCTTATAGTTCTCGGTTTTGTGTATTTAATTGAAGCTCTTTCCGACATTATACAAATTTTTTACTATAAAATAACAAAAGGCAAAAGGGTATTTAAAATGGCGCCGATCCATCACCATTTTGAGCTGTGCGGATTTAGCGAGTATAAGCTGTTTGCGTTATTTACATTGGTGTCCGCTGTTTTTGCGGTTATCGCCTTTTTTGGCGTATATGACAGATAAAAATCCTTCGATAAGGTATAAGGGGAAGCTATGAACAAGAGACAGGCTTTTAGCGAAACAAATAAGCCGGGCACGCAGGAACTGCGTCTTACGGACGATCATTTCCCGAACTGGCGTGAGCGCGAACTAAGCGCGAGGCATATCAAAACCGCCGAAAAAGCACCCGGGGTTGATAAGCCTATGTTGGTGATTACGCTTGTTATTTTGCTGATAGGGGTAATCATGGTGCTTTCGGCAAGTTTTGCCCGGGGAAGCTATACGGCGGGCGGGCCGCTGCGGCTGTTTTTGCGTCAGGCGATATTTGCCGTAACGGGAATTATTTTAATGCTGATAGTTTCAAAAATAAGCACGAGGACAATCAGCAGATGGTCAATGCAATTGCTGTTTGTATCAATAATTCTGTTGGTGCTTGTTTTGATAATCGGCATTGAGGCAAACGGCGCGAAACGGTGGATCGGCATAGGCGGCGAAAACGGCATATTGACATTTCAGCCGTCGGAGATAGCAAAACTTGCGCTCATTCTCTCATTTGCTCAGATGATATGTAAAATAGGCGGCAATAAAATGAAAACATTTAAATTTGGCGTGGTGCCGTTTGCCATAATTATAGGTATTGTCGTTATATTGCTCAGATTTCAGAGCCATATGTCGGCCATGATAATCGTCACCTTTCTCGCGGCGATAATGATGTTTGCAGGAGGCACGAGGCTTCGGTGGTTTTTAATGGTTGTTGCCGTGCTGGTGTCAATGGTTAGCGGGCTTATATATTTTCAGCTTCGCGCCGCCGCCCCCCAGTTGGACGCCAAGGATGTCACGATAGAAACGATTGTGGATAATGTGGATTTTTCGGGGTTCGGCTATCAGGGGAGGAGAATAAATGCCTGGCTCGATCCCGACGGCGACCCGCTCGGCGACGGATTTCAAATAAGGCAGTCGCTAAACGCCATAGGCTCGGGAGGTTTCTTGGGTCAAGGGCTCGGTCAAAGCAGACAAAAGTATCTGTATCTGCCGGAAGAACACAATGACTATATATTTTCAATTGTATGCGAGGAATTGGGGTTCGTTGGGGCAATGCTTATAATAATGCTGTTTATCTTGCTTATAATACGAGGCTATTGGCTTGCAATGAACGCCAATGATAAATTCGGATCGCTGATAGTTATTGGCATAACAAGTTTACTCGCATTGCAGGTGTTTTTGAATATTGCCGTTGTGACCAATATGCTTCCGGCCACAGGTATCTCACTGCCGTTTTTCAGCTATGGCGGAACGGCGTTATGGCTGCAGCTTATACAGATAGGTATTATTTTGTCGGTGTCTAAAGAAATTCCGGCGCCGGCGGAAGATAAGACGGAGGATGCCGGGTTTGCATATGATCCGGAGTATTAGGAGTCTCATGGAAAAGCGTGTTTTTATTATTGTCTGCACAGGTACAGCCGGGCATATTAACCCGGGACTTTCCGTTGCGGCGGAGATTCAAAGCAGGCTGCCGGAGTCTGAAATCTTGTTTATCGGCTCTGATCGGGAAATGGAAAAACGCCTTGTGCCAAAAGCCGGATATGAGCTGGAAAATATTAAGATGAGCGGAATCAGGCGGGGTATCGGGCCAAAAGCCGCCATGCACAATATAAAAACTGTCGTTAAAATACTGTGCGCGGGAAAAAAGGTTAAGAAAATCTTAAAAGCAAAGCGGCCATGCGCCGTTATCGGCACGGGGGGATATATTTGCTACCCGGTGCTGAAAACAGCGGCCGGGCAAGGTATCGCGACATATGTCCTTGAGTCAAACGCATATCCGGGCATGACCGTCAGGATGCTCAGCGGCATTGTAAAAAGGGTTATGGTGACATATCGGGGATATGAGAAGTATTATAAAAAACCCGGCCGAGTTTCTCATACGGGCACTCCGCTCAGAGGCGAGTTTTATCAGTCCAAAGGCGAGGACAGCTCCCGTGAGCAAAAAGAAAAGCCGCTGGTGGTCTCTTTTTGGGGTTCTCTCGGAGCGGAGAAAATGAATGAAATCATGGCGGAGTTCATAAACGAAAATATGAAAGCAAAATCTTTTCGCCATATACACGGGGCAGGAAACAGCAAAGGCGCACTGATGGATAAGCTATCGGAGATAGGGGCGGAATTTCCAGATGCAAGCTGCGCTGACATCAGAGATTATATAGAAGATATGCCGGATGTGATGAAGGCGGCGGATTTGGTGCTGTGCAGAGCCGGAGGAATAACCTTAGCGGAGCTGACCGCCTTGGGCAAACCGAGCGTACTTGTGCCGTCGGCATATGTCCCCGATAACGTACAGGCGCAAAATGCCGCGCAGCTTCATAGTGCGGGCGCCGCAATTTTGCAAAACGAATCAGATTGTACAGGCAAGTCGCTCTTTGACGCAGTATCGGCATTGCTGTCAAATCAAAAAAAGCTCGGCGAAATGTCGAAAGCGGCAAAGTCGCTATCCGCTCCAAAGGCGGTATCTGATATAGCGGACATCATATTTGCCGATATTGGCATCACAAATACGCCTGTCAAAAAGAAAGCAAAGGTCGTTTAGGGAGAAAGTTCATGCGAAAGGGCAGAAAAAGACAATTTAACAAACAGCTCTTAAAGTATGCTCTGCTGGGCGCGGCTTTGATCAGCCTTATGACTGTTTTGGGCGTCGGGGCGTTTTTTAAGGTAAGCAGTATTGTTGTCAGCGGCGGCGTTGTATATACATCTGAGCAAATTGTCGAGGCATCCGGCGTGTCAAGAGGCGACGGCTTGCTCTTTTTCAACACTCAGAGCGTTTCAGACAAAATAAGCGCGGCTCTTCCGTATGCGCAGGGCGTCACAATTTACCGGAAATTTCCCGACACATTGATTATCGAAATAGAAGAAAGCAAGCCGATTGCGTATATATCATTTGACGGAAACACTCTTATCGTAGATTCCGGCGGGAGGATTCTTGAAATCAGGCCGGGCGCGTCGAACGCGGCTCAATTGGTCAAGGCCGGTGAAGTGAAAATGATTGAGGTGCGCGGTGTCGCGGTTGTGGAAGCGGCAGAGGGAAGGCAGCCGAGAATTGAAGCGGGGCTTGAAACAGGCTTCCAGACGATGAATGAACTTCTTACGGCTATTGAACGTGAAAACTTAGCGGCCGATATTGACTACATAGACATATCCGGTGTAACCAACATACATCTTGGATATCAAAACACTTATAGGGTCATACTCGGAGGTATTCGGGAGCTTAGATACAAGCTCAGTATACTGCCTATAACTATATCAAATTTTCAAGACAGATTTCCAAACACAAGGGGCGTACTTAACATGACAAGCCCTCTGGGAGCGTATACTTTCACGCCCGAATAAAGATTACATAAAGAATAGAGGCAATAACAAAAGAAAAGTATTGACCTTAAAAGAAAAACCATATAAAATAGTGCGTGGTATGTTCATTTCACACCGTGCTATCCCATGTAAGCGGGGCTTTATGCAATGAATGACAATTATGAACAAATGCAAATGGGCAATAATATATTACTGGAGGATAAATACATGGCTGTTTCTATAGAAAGCGCTCCCGACAATGTTGTTGTAATCAAAGTGGCGGGAGTCGGCGGCGCGGGAAACAACGTAGTCAACAGAATGGTTTCGGCGGGGACGCAAGGCGTGGAATTTATTGCTATCAATACAGACAAGCCGGCTCTCTCCGCCTCTAACGCAAGCCAGAAAGTCCAAATAGGCGAGAAATTGACTATGGGGCAAGGCGCGGGCTCAAGTCCCGAAATCGGCAAAAAGGCCGCAGAAGAAAGCCGCAACAGCGTCGCGAAGGCACTTGAGGATGCCGATATGGTTTTCATTGCCGGCGGCATGGGCGGAGGAACGGGTACGGGCGCTTCGCCGATTGTCGCGGACATCGCCCGCGAAGCACAGGCTCTCACCGTCGGCGTCGTAACAAAGCCTTTCAGCTTTGAGGGCAAACGCCGTATGGAGCAAGCCGACGAAGGGATAAGGGTTTTGCTTGGCAAGGTTGACGCGTTGCTTGTGATACCAAATGACAGGCTCAAATCTGTTTCGGATCAAAAACTTACCTTTGCAAACGCCTTTGAAATTGCCGATAGCGTACTGCATCAAGCTGTCGTCAGTATATCCGAACTCATAAAAAAGACCGGATTTATAAACTTAGACTTTGCTGACGTCACGTCAATAATGAAAGACGCCGGATTTGCGCATATGGGCGTCGGACACGCGGCGGGAAAAGGAAAGGCTGAAGAAGCGGCGCGCGCGGCGGTTTCCAGCCCGCTTATGGAGACATCTATTGACGGAGCGCGCGGTGTGCTTGTGAATATCACCGGTTCGCTCGATATTGACCTTGACGACGTAGAGATTGCGGCAAGCCTCGTGGCGGACGCCGCACATCCCGATGCCAACATTATCTTTGGAGCGTCATTTGACGAAAATATGGAAGATGAGATAAGAGTCGTTGTAATTGCCACACGCTTTGACGGGCAGCCAAGAATTTCACCGGAACTAAACACCATAAAATCGGCTTCGACGCTCTCTGATTCTTATATATCAAAAAGAGTTGATTCGGCGTTAAAATCAGAGCCTGCACCTGCTCCCGCTGCCGCTCCGGCGCCGGAAGAACCCGAGCCGCCTCCTCCGCCGCCCCCGCCACCTCCGGCAGAGGAAGACCCGTTTGATACCATTTTTAAGATATTCAACTCCAAGTAGGAGCGTTTTAAAGAGCAGGCGGCGAAGAACGCGCACAGCGGTCTTCGCCGTTTGTGATAGCTTGCGGATGAAGCGGAAAATCGCAGTGATTTGAAAGGATTTTGCATATATGCCGCCCAATGCGGAAATGATCGGAAAAATAAAAGATGAACTGTCAGAACAAATATTGGGCTTAGCGGCGGTGAAAATCCAGCAGCCTTTGCGCAATACGGTTGTCCTGTCATTTCGCGGCAAATCATCAAAAACCCACAGGCTGCTCATATGTGCCGATACGGGTGTCCAGCGACTGCACCTTACGCAGTATCAATTTGACAACCCCGAGCATCCGCCTGTATTTTGTATGCTCCTTAGAAAACATTTAAACGGCGCCCGGTTAGACGATATTTTTCAGCCGCCAAACGAGCGCGTGATAGAACTTATATTTAGGGCAAAAACGCCGCTCGGCGATATAACGGTGAAAAAACTTGTTGTGGAGCTATTTGGACATTTGCCGAATATTATATTGCTCGATGAATACGGTATTATCATAGATTCTTTGCGTAAAATCAGCGGAGATTTCAAATCTGACTGCGGTGAAGGCGGGCACGGCACAAAGCGTATGATATTGCCGGGGCTTAAATATGAAATGCCCGAACCGAACCGGCAAAGGGAAGCGGCCGGGACGGCGGGAGCTATGGGGGAAAAAGAGAAAATTTTCGCCAAAACAGACGAGATGGCAAAAAATATAAGCATTTCGGAGATGCTCGAGGGCATGTACACGCAAAAATCAAAAAACGATAATATGCGCCTTGCCTCATTGACGCTCACAAAAGCCATGAAAACCGCGCAAAAGAGAATAAACAGAAGGCTCGAGGCTCAAATATCGGAACTCGGAGATGCCGATGACCGCGACTTTTATCGTCAGTGCGGCGATTTGATATTGTCAAACCTGAAGAGTATCAAAAAAGGTGACGCGGTTTTGTATGCAAAAGATTATTTTTCAAGCGACGCCATACGGGAAATCGCGCTCGACGCGCAAAAATCGCCGCAGGCCAATGCCGATAAATACTACAAGGCATACGCAAAACTGCGAAACGCGGAAAAACGCTTGACAGAGCAAATTAAAATCGGCGAAAAAGAACTTGAATATGTACAAAGTGTTGTCGAACAAATAAAAAGAGCCGAAAATGAAAAAGACCTTGATGAAATAAGACATGAGCTGGAACAAACAAAATACCTAAAAGCAGGAAATGCTGGCCGTCATTATCAAAGCAAAAAGAAAAAAATAAAGCAGCCGGAGGCTTCGCCTTTGCGCTTTGCCTCAACATCGGGCGTTACTATACTTGTCGGAAAAAATAATACGCAAAATGATATGTTGACGTTAAAAGTCGCTTCAAGGTTTGATATTTGGCTTCACGCGCAAAAAATACACGGAGCTCATGTAATTATCAAATGCGGCGGTACAGAGCCGGACGAGAAAACATTATACGAAGCGGCAGCGCTTGCCGTATATTATTCGGCGGCGAGAGGCGGCACTAAGGTGTCGGTAGATTATACGCCCGTCCGGTTTGTAAAAAAACCGCCCGGCGCACACCCGGGCATGGTAGTATACACGCAGTTTAAGACATTGACGGTAGATTCGGATGAAGAGTTAATTGGAAGATTTAAAGTGTGATATAATATAACTCTAAACACAGCACAGGAGGGGCGATATGGAAAATAAGATACGCAATTTTATAAAGACGGATTTGCATCTTCACTTGGACGGTGCGGTAGAGCCTAAGACATTATTTGAGCTTGGCACGGAGCGGGAGATTGACCTGCCCGCTGATAATCTTGAAGCGTTTATACCGTTTGTGGCGGCCGACCCCGATTGCAGGAGCGTCAATGAATATCTTGAGAAATTCGCTCTTCCCACAAAGATACTGCAAGATAAATCCGCGCTGCATAGGATTGCAAAGGAGCTTGTGGAGCGGTTGGACAGGCAATTTATAGGGTATGCGGAAATCCGATTTGCGCCGCAGCTTCACACAAAAAAAGGCATGACGCAAAGCGAGGCGGTAGAAGCGGTCATAGATGGAATTGGCGCCGCTTCCCGAAATAACGGTGTTAAAACGGGCTTGATTTTATGCGCGATGTCTTGGGGCGACGCGAAAAAAAACAAAGAAGAAAACCTTGAAACGGTGGATGTCGCAAAACAGTA
>Ga0099364_10003230_pt1 | contig 25384 bp, 24 predicted proteins | sample TergutTh196P3_FD_73070 | JGI IMG/M metagenome (GOLD analysis project Ga0099364, IMG submission 73070) | Microcerotermes parvus P3 segment gut microbial communities from Pointe-Noire, Republic of the Congo - Th196 P3 | ecosystem: Host-associated > Arthropoda: Insects > Digestive system > Gut ...
AGCATGTTACGACGTCGTTTCTTGAGTTCGTTTATCTGTACAATCCACGAACGATGATGCAACCCTGTTACAAAATCGCCGGAGGCGGGAAATTCTTCGCCATTGTAGGCGTCCTCTACCTTATAGTTGACCTTCAATACAGGACGTTTGGGTAAATCCAAGCCGTAAGCAAGAAAATAGATACAGTAAATCTCGCGTGGCTTTACAATTTGCGTCTGTTTTTTGCTTTTCTTTTTTCGGACGGGCGCCAGATAAGTGTTGTCAGGGTTTTGATAATGAAGGCCGAGATACCGCCTGAATCGCATCAGGTCGGACTGCAACTTGGCCTTTTGAAGTTCGATATTGATCGTCTTAAAGCCTGTTTCCGTCTTGATTTTTGCCGAAAAATCAAAATGACAAACCGTCAGCGGAGGTTTGTCTTTCGCTAACGGATCAATTTCAACCATGCGTTCCTGCGCGCTGAAGTCCAATTCCTCTATGGTCTCGCCGATAATAGCGGAAAGCAGGAGTTTGGCCACTTTTATATCTTCAAGCAAGTATTTGAAGATTACATCGTATATGGGATTGGCTATGTGCATATCTGTTTTATTTTATGAGCGTAAAGGTATGAAATTACATATTTTATTGGTTCGTGAGAAGCAGGGAAGTTGTTTAAAATCTCGAAACGGCCTTCAATGCCTAATTCTTTGCAGCTAAGTTCAAAGTGGCAAAGTGCAATCCCTATATCAATGGAATCGAATTGAAGGTAAGGTTTTTTATAAAAATGGAGCGCTTTGTCGTCGAGGACTACCCGCCATTCCTGTTTGTTGTTGGCTGAGGGCGCTAAACGAACCATTTCGAGCGGTGTTAAATAAGGTCCTGCTGCAGCTTCTGTCAGCGGGTTGTTGAAATCGCCGTCAAAGAAAAGGTCGCCGAAAGGTTTACGGGAGGCATGTTTTTTGTCCGCCCCGACAATATATTTCTCAAGAAATCTTTGTCTGTCGCCTGCATAACCGACAGGCGATACAATTCTCAATTGTTCGTTTGGCTTGAGTTGTATTTGTTTTTTGAAGTTGCTACGGCTGAAAGAGCCTCCCAACCAACAGGTACCCAGACCTAAATCCGTACAAAAGAGGATGACTTCCTCAAATAGATAAGCTGCAGCCGTTTCTGCAAAAGGCGCTACTTCGTAGATAAGCGCCAGGAAATCACAAGCACCTTTAACCCACCCGTAAGTTCCTAATTTGATGGATTTACCATCTGAATGTGTATGAATAAGCTCTATTCTGGCTTTTATACCGAGGGGCGCATTCAACCCCTCGATAAATTGCATAATCTGAACTATATGCTCTTCGCGCAAAGGTTCGCCGGTATAAGTGCGAACAGAGCGTCGCTTTTTGATATTTTCGATTATTTTCATATTCCCCCATTTTCTCCAGGCACATCGACGATGACAGAGACTACTGCATCGCCGGTTACGTTGACAGCTGTTCGCAGCATGTCTAATGGACGGTCGACGCCGATAATCAGCGCTAATCCTTCCGGAGGGATACCAACGGAAGTAAGTACCATTGTTAAGATGACAAAGCTACCTCCGGGGATAGCGGGCGTTCCAATGGATGCAAGGACAGTCATGCCAATGACAACCAATATCTGTTGCAAACTCAAGTCAATACCTAATACCTGCGCGATAAAAAGAATGGCAATTGTCTGATAACAACTTGTGCCGTCCATGTTGACAGTGGTGCCGACAGGAAGGACAAAAGAAGCTGTTTCTTTCGAGACATTCAATTTTTTTTGTACCGTTTCCATCGTATAGGGAAGTGTGGCGGCGCTACTGCTTGTTGTGAATGCAAATAGCTGAACCGGATATATGGATTTGAGAAATTTTCCGACCGGTATTTTGGAAAACAACCGGATTAGTAACGGATAGAACAGTAATAACATACAGAACACAGCGCAGGTCACACACAAGGCATAAGCGCCTAAAGCGATAAAAATACTAATTTCGCCGCCATACGTAACGACTAAACCGGCTATCAATGCAGTGACGCCAACCGGTGCGAAGGCGATAATATAGTCTACCATCCGGAAAATAATATCATTCAACCCGTCAAAAAAACTGATTAATGTCTTTAGCTTTTCTCTTGGGACAGCCAAAGCTGCTATCCCAAAAAAGATAGCAAAGAAAATAACCTGTAGCATACCCGAATTAGACGAGGCTGCATCCACAATGTTGCTGGGTACAATATCCTGCAGAAACCCCAAGGGACCCCTGTCTTGTGTTAGTTCCGCTGAAAGCGCTTTCTCCGCAACAAACATTTCATAGTCGCCTTTGATAGATTCGATTTGTGTACGGTCTACCAGATTACCGGGTTTGGCGATCATCCCGATTGTCACACCTAAAAGGACGGCAAACAAAGTGGTACAAAGATAAAAAATGATAGTTTTTCCACCCAACCGCGAAAACGACCGGATGCTCTCAAGCCCCATAACTCCTTTGATGAGTGAGACAAAAATCAATGGAATCGCAATCAACTGCAACAGCCGGATAAAAAGCTGACCAAACGGTACAATCCAATCATTGACAAACCATTCACCCCTGACTTGTAATGCAATAAAGCCAATGATAATCCCAATAACCATTCCCGCCAAAATCTGCAGGTACATCGGGAATGACCGCTTCTTTTTTTTATTTGGTTTCACAAAGAATTTGAAAATTGAAAACTGAAAACTGAAAACTGAAAACTACTATCCTATTCTTTCCAATGCGGCAAGCAAAAAATTCCATGTTCGCGCTACCGAGGTTATACTGACCTTTTCGTCAGGCGAATGGGGGTTTTTCAGGTTCGGACCAAAGGAAATCATGTCCATATCCGGATATACGCCTTGAATAATGCCACATTCAAGGCCGGCATGGATAACGGTCACTTCCGGTTTATTGCCGTAAAGCGTCTCATAAGTATCTGCCATCACTTTCAAAACAGGGGAATTAGCATTGGGAAGCCAGCCGTTGTAGGCGCCGCCAAAGTCTACTTTGGCGCAGGCTAACGAAAATGCGCTTTCCAATGAGGACAGCAAAGCCGCTTTTCTGCTTTCCGACGAACTGCGGGCTAAAATATTTATTTCTATCAATCCCTCCGATGATTTGATGATAGAGATATTGGAGGATGATTCGACGATACCCGGAAAATCAGTTAGCATGGTAGCCACACCGTTTTGACATCCCTCTACCGCATTAAGAAGGTCATCCTGAATCTCTTCGGGAATAAGCACAAACGGCGCATCCGTCATTTCAGCAATAAAATGAATATTATCCTCTACGCCTGCATATTCCATACGGTAGATGTCCTGATAATCAGACACAAGCTCCCAAAGGAGTTCTACATCATCTTTGGGAAGCGTTATCACCGCTTTCGCTTCACGCGGTATCGCATTTCGCGCCGAGCCACCCGAAAGGGACGCCAACCTTACACCATAATTACGGACGACTTCTTTCAAAAAACGCACCATTAACTTATTGGCATTCGCACGCCCCAGATGTATATCAAGCCCTGAATGTCCCCCTTTCAGCCCGTATAAAAATAAACGAACCGCGATGTCGCCATTGAGCAGCGGAGCGCCTTTTTTATACTGGAAAGTAACATTCAAATCGGCGCCTCCCGCACAGCCGGCAAATAATTTTCCTTCTTCCTCCGAATCACAGTTAAGTAATATTCTGCCCTGCACAAATCCGGGAATTAGTCCGTTAGCGCCGTCCATGCCTACTTCTTCATCAACCGTGAATAATGCTTCTAATGGCCCATGCTTCAACGAATTATCAGCTAATATAGCCATTGCATAAGCCACACCAATCCCATTATCAGCGCCTAATGTAGTGCCCTGCGCCTTGACCCAGTCGCCGTCGATGTAGGCCTTAACAGGGTCTTTGGTGAAATCATGAACGACGTCGCTATTATTTTGTCCCACCATATCCAAGTGTGATTGCAAAACAACGCCCTGCCTGTCTTCATATCCCGGAGCGGCAGGTTTGCGGATAAGCACATTACCAACCTCATCCTGTTTTGTTTCAAGGTTTAAATGACGTCCGAAATCAACGATGTGGCGCGTAACAGCTTCCATCTGTCCTGTTGGACGCGGAATCTGTGTCAATTCATAAAAGTAACCCCAAACGGATTGAGGTTCAAGTGATTTGAGTTCTGTATTCATGTTAACTATTAGTTTAAAAAAGTCCAAAATTATTCATTTTTTTTATTAACGCAAAAATTCAACTTCTTTTTTCATTATTGAGCCTGTCTTTTTTGTTTATAATCGGTAATGCAGCCACTCCAAACAGCCCCACTAACGCCACCCATACGGTTTGTACCGTAAAAACAGCCAACGCAAAAGCGCCTGCATCATTTTTCTCCACTCCGAAAGCTACTAAAGTCGACATCACCATAAAATGCCATACTCCGATGCCTCCCTGTACCGGAACGGCAACGCCGATACTGCTCATCACAAAGGCAATCAATCCGATACGAATACTTAAGTCTTTCGTGAAATCAAACGCAAAAAAAGTGATGTAGAAATAGGCGAAATAACAACACCAAATCAGGAGCGTTTCGATAAAAAAACGCCCTTTATGCTTGTTTTTCCAAAGACTTTTAAAGCCTTCCAATACGTTCTTCAGCAAACCGACCGTTTTTTGGACAAACGATAGATGTTTTAGCCGGACAAAGACGAACCAAATGGATAGCGCCAACATCACTATGCCTGCATAAAACCATACGGATGCAAAAATCTTGTAAAGCATTTCAATGAAAAGGGGAGGGTTTTCAGAGAAAAAATTCCGGAAAAAGCGGATATTAAAAATACTCAGACAGAGCGTCAATAGCCCTACAACAAATGTATCCATGATGCGGTCGACAAACAATGTGCCCAACAATTTCGTGAAAGGTATCTTTTCGTATTTTGAAATAACCCCGCAACGCCAGATTTCACCGACGCGGGGAAGCGCTAAATTGATAGAATAATTGCCTAATACTGAAAATATTGCATTAGAACGTCTCACGCGCTTACCTAACGAATCAATCAGTATGCACCAACGCCAACCGCGAATCATATTGCCCAGCAACCCGAAAATCAGTGAAAATAAGATAATATCATACCGGACATCTTTCTTGATGATGTTCATAATCTCACTTTTATCCTCGTTTCGATACAGGTACCATAACAAAATGATACCCAATGACAAAGGCAGTAGTACCTTTAACAACGTACGGAAGTATTTTTTATAGTCCATACAATCAATTTTTCTCTTCTATAGATTCCGTGCAGGCATACCCGATTAAAAAACAAGATTTTAATTTGATATACGCCCAACTTGCACTATCTTTGCGGGCGTAAAGATAGTATTTTTCGTTGAAAAAAGAAAAATTTGAAATAAATTATGAAAGCATTACCCGTAGGAATACAATCGTTTGAAGATTTACGAAACATGGGTTACCTGTATGTCGATAAGACTGAGGATATCCATCGTCTGATCACATCCGGTAAGATATATTTCCTGTCGCGACCGCGCAGATTCGGCAAGTCTTTGCTTGTCAGTACGCTGGGAGAACTTTTTAAGGGCGAAAAGTCACTGTTCGAAGGTTTGTATATTTGTGATAAATATGACTGGACGCAACAGTATCCGATCATTACCATCGACTGGAGTATAATTAAACATGCCACATCTGAAGAAATGGAGCGCGATATGTGTAGGTTTCTTTCCCAAATAGCTGCTAAGTATCAAATTACGCTATTGAGCGATTATGCATCCGGTAAATTTGCGGAACTGATTGAATGTTTATTTGAAAAAAAAGGACGTAAGGTGGTCGTATTGGTTGACGAATATGATAAGCCGATATTGGATGCGATGTTTGCCCGTATTCCCTATCAGTTGCATATCCCGTGCGATGCTTATTACCATTCGTTGATCCTGCTTTGGCTCAACATGCTGGGATTTGATGTGTTAGGCGAAGTCCCCACCGATATTGGCCGCATTGATGCCGTATGGCGTCAGGAAGACAGGGTAGTGATTGCCGAAATCAAACACGATGAAAACAGTACATTGGAAGCGCTTTTGCAAGAGGCTTTTGAGCAGATACACGATCGTCGTTATTATGAGGCTTTTTCAAGGAAAAATCGCAGAGTAGCCTTGTTGGCCATCGCTATAGCCGGTAAAGAAACGGCCTGCAGGATGGAAGAATTATAAAGTATAAAAACTGATGACAATAATCCGTCCCAAAAAGTCGATTGGACAACACTTCCTGAAAGACTTAAGCATCGCGCAGCGTATAGCCGGAACACTTTCTGTTTATCAGGGCTACCCTGTCTTGGAGGTTGGCCCCGGAACCGGCGTCCTCACCCGTTTCCTGTTGGATGAAGGACATGACCTGTCTGTTGTAGAGATAGATATGGAATCCGTAAGGTACTTGGAACATAATTTCCCCCAATTAGACGGTCGAATACATGTGGAAGACTTCCTGAAAATGAAATTAGATAGTTTGTATGACACAAGATTTTGCATCATCGGCAACTATCCGTATTATATATCTTCTCAGATTTTTTTCAAAACGCTTGATTACCGCGACTATGTAATCTGTTGCTCGGGTATGATTCAAAAAGAAGTAGCAGAACGTCTTGCCGCCGCTCCGGGAAGCCGGTCGTTTGGAATATTAAGCGCTCTGATACAACCCTGGTATGATGTCGAATATCTGTTTACCGTCAGTGAGGACGTGTTCGACCCTCCGCCGAAAGTCAAAAGCGCCGTCATACGGATGACACGAAATAGCCGGACGGATTTAGGTTGCGAGGAATCATTGTACAAACAGGTGGTGAAGACCTCGTTCAATCAACGTCGGAAAACGCTGCGTAACTCCATGAAACCGTTGTTGGGTAAGAACTGTCCATATTATGATTTGCCTGTCTTCGACAAGCGCCCCGAACAATTGTCTATTGAACAATTTATCGAACTAACGCTGATGACTGCCAAACATAATGACGGGGACGGAGCAATCCGGAAGTACTGAATTTCATCGACTTACCCCTGAATTGCTTCGCAGGATCACAATGACGGGAGCAAAACAAAAAATAAAAAATTCATTTTATTTTTGTTTTGCTATCAACTTGCACTATCTTTGTGCCAAAGTTTTAAAACGGAATAATTAACAAAATTATGGCTACAACAGCAGATTTTAGAAATGGGATGTGCCTCGATATCGACGGCAATTATTTTTTTATCGTAGAATTTCTTCATGTGAAACCGGGTAAAGGCCCGGCTTTTGTGCGTACCAAACTCAAAAACGTGACGACCGGTCGCGTGCTTGACAAGACCTGGAACGCCGGCGTCAAAGTAGATGAAGTACGCATCGAACGACGCCCTTATCAGTTTCTTTATAAGGATGATATGGGTTATAACTTCATGCATCCCGAAACATTTGACCAGATTTCACTTCAGGGCGACAGTATCAGTGGCGTTCAATTCCTCAAAGATGGCGACATCGTAGAAGCAATGGTACATGCCGAAAGCGAAACTATACTGACTTGCGAACTGCCGGCGCATGTGACGCTTGAAGTGACCTATACCGAACCGGGCATCAGAGGCGATACGGCAACAAACACGCTTAAACCGGCTACTCTCGAAACGGGCGCCGAAATACGCGTCCCGCTATTTATCAATGTTGGTGAAATAATTGAAGTCGACACACGTGACGGCTCATATGTAGGACGTGTAAACACAAAATAAATGATGGAAGACCCGAGCAGGAGGCTTCGTATCAAAGAGTTGGCAAAAGATGACCGCCCACGTGAAAAGGCGCTTCAAAAAGGCGTCGCTTCATTGAGCGACGCCGAACTTATTGCTATCCTGTTGCGCTCCGGCAGCACAGAGGAAACAGCAGTACAGTTAGCCCAACAAATCCTGAAACAGGTTTCAAATAATCTCAATACATTAGGTAAGCTGTCTTTCAAGGAATTAATGGTGCACAAGGGGGTTGGCGAAACAAAAGCCCTTACGATTGCTGCGGCTATGGAGTTAGGAAGGCGTAAAGGGATTGCCGAACCTGAAAAACGCGATTCTATTCGCAGCAGTCATGACGCTTTCCTTATATTTTATCCTCTTTTATGCGACCTTCCGCACGAAGAATTATGGATTGCGCTGACTAACAACGCATCAAAAGTGATTGAAAAAGTGAGAATTAGTAAGGGTGGCATTGGCGAAACAACGGCCGACCTGCGGTTCATCATGAAGGAAGCGATAAATACCGTTTGTCATGGGATCGTCCTGTGTCATAATCATCCATCAGGAAATTTGCAGCCCAGCCCGCAGGACGACATGTTGACAGCAAGGGTGGCGCAGGTGGCTCAACTGATGAACATTCAACTGCTCGATCATATCATTGTCAGCGATAAAAACTATTACAGTTTTGCCGACGAAGGGAGGATATAAATCAATTAAGAATTATGAATTATGAATTGTGAATTGAAGATTAAGGAAGAGGTGGTGAAAGCGCTTAAAACGGTTTATGACCCCGAGATTCCGGTCAATATCTATGACCTTGGACTTATTTACAAGATAGACGTAGACAGCCTGAAGAATGTCAGTATTGATATGACATTCACGGCGCCTAACTGCCCTGCCGCCGATTTTATTCTGGAAGATGTGCGTCAGAAAATAGAAAATATCGACGATGTGCGTAGCGCTCAGATAAACCTTGTGTTTGAACCGGAATGGGACAGAGACAGGATGACCGAAGAAGCTAAACTTGAATTAGGTTTTTTATAAGTTATGCCTCCCCAAAAGATATATTTCGTCTCCGACCTTCATCTTGGAAACCGTTACCTTCAAAATCCTTTGGATGTAGAACGGAAAATGGTGCAGTGGCTTGACGACATTAAAAAAGATGCGAAGGCGGTCTATTTTCTCGGCGATATATTCGATTTTTGGTTCGAATATAAATATGTAGTCCAACGCGGACATGTGCGTTTTCTCGGTAAGCTGGCGGAGATGTCGGATAACGGGATCGAAATACATTTTTTATTGGGTAATCATGAAATCCGGATGCTCAGTTACTTAGCCGATGAAGCGGGAGTTATCATCCACAACAAGCCATTCACAGCCGAATTGCTTGGTAAAAAATTTTTTCTGGCTCATGGCGATGAAGTAGGGTATCGTCCCTTCATGTACCGCCTCATTCAAGGCATATTGCGTAATTGGCTTTGTCAGGTGTTATACGCCGCTATTCATCCGCGCTGGTCGGTTGGCTTTGCTCGAAGTTGGTCGTTGAGAAGCCGGAAGAGCGGACTATCCGTCGATAAAGTGAAATCATCGCAAGTGAGCCATTCGAAAGCGTTGGAGAACTTTTCGCGAACCTACCTTCTGACATCTCCCGACATCAATTTCTTCATTTTCGGACACCTCCATATCCTGCTCGACCGTGAACTATCACCCTCCACACGTCTATTGATAACCGGCGACTGGATGCATCTCTTTTCGTATGCCGTATGGGATGGGGAAGCGCTAACGCTAAGGAGGGAAAGGGGGTGAAAGGGCGAACGGGCGAACGCACGAATGGGCGAATGTGTGAACGGGGGGAATGTGTGAAAAATGGGGGTAATTAAAAAACTTGCGTTATTTGTTTTTGGTATCAAAAAAAAAATCTTACATTTGTGCGTGATTTATAACTTTTAATACAGGATAATTATGAAAACAAAACGAATGTGTATCTGCCTGTTTGCCGTTTTTTTAGTAAATTCCCTGTTTGCACAGGAGGAGGAGTTAGGCGACGGGTTGCTTTTCTCTGAATTTGAAAGCGGGTTTGTCGTGTTTAAGAAAGGCTCGCGTTCACCGGCTAAACTCAATTACAATATGCTTCAACAGGTGATGTTGTTCTTAGATAAAGATAACAATGTAATGGAATTAGCCGATATACCCAACATCCTTGCTGTCATTATCGGCGAACGAAGGTTCTTTCCGGTTTCATCAAAAGGTAATTTCTATGAAGAAGTTATGGCTGGGGAAGGCTCTTTCTTTGTTCAACATAGAGCGGTCATGCTTTCCCAAGGGAAAGCGGCGGCGTATGGAGGATATTCCCAGACGAGTTCTGTCACATCTATCGGAAGTATACAAGGCGGTTCATTTGATTCGCATGGTGGTACGATGGGTGTTATGGGTGTAGGACGTACGGATTTAAAGGTGGATGAGAAATTTAAAATGAGAACCGAAACTGGTTTTTTTATGAAATCGGGTAAAAGTTACAAAAGGTTTAATTCCGCTAAGTCTTTAGGGAAGTTTTTCAAAGGACAGGCATCAAAGATTGAGGAATTTGCGAAGGAACAATCGATTAATTTTTCAAAACAGGAAGACATTGCCAAAATTACGGAATATGCGTTCAGTCTGGTGAAAAACTAACGGGCGAACGCACGAACGCACGAACGCACGAAAGCGCGAACGGGAGAAGGCACAAAGGCACAGGGCTTGGAGAAGAATAATAGAACATGACTTTCAAGGAATCAGATAAAGAAAAAAAAACAAAGCATGACGAAGGGTGTATTTTGGTAAAAGGCGCCCGTGTCAATAATCTGAAAAATATAGACGTAAAAATTCCGCGTGATAAGTTTGTAGTAATAACAGGGCTTTCAGGCAGCGGAAAATCTTCGCTTGCATTCGACACGTTGTATGCCGAAGGACAACGCCGTTATGTAGAGAGCTTGTCGTCGTATGCCCGTCAGTTTCTGGGTCGGATGAGTAAGCCGGAATGTGATTTTATTGCCGGAATACCGCCTGCGATCGCTATCGAACAGAAAGTAAGTGTGCGTAATCCGCGCTCTACCGTCGGAACATCGACCGAGATTTATGAATATATGCGCTTGCTTTTCGCCCGTACCGGAAAGACCATTTCGCCCGTTTCGGGCATGGAAGTAAGGAAACATCAGGTGAGTGATGTGGTTAATAAAGTATTGTCTTTTCCGATGGGCCTACGTTTTGCGATCTATGCTCCGCTGATAATACCGGCGGGCCGTACATGTAAGGAACAGTTGGAAATTCTTCAGAAAGAAGGATATACACGTATCGAAATCGACGGCGTGGTGTATCGTATACAAGAAGTAATTGATGACGCCGGACTGCTCCAATCGGGAGAGATAGAGATTTTAATCGATCGTCTGACGATATCCGGCGATAAGTTGTTGCAAAACAGGTTAGCCGATTCGGTCGAAACAGCTTTTTTTGAGGGACGTGACGTCTGCCGCCTGAAGGTATATGCGCTATCAGGGAATACAGACGTCACGTCAGCTCCCCGGAATATGACGGAAAAACCCGAAATCTTTGAGTTTTCTAAACGGTTTGAAGCGGATGGGCTGGTATTTGAAGAACCTTCGGAGATGATGTTCAACTTCAATAATCCGGTAGGCGCCTGTCCCGTTTGTGAAGGTTTCGGGAAGACGCTCGGAATTGACGAAAACTTAGTTATACCCGATAAAAGCCTGTCGGTATATGAAGGCGCTGTGGTTTGCTGGAAAGGAGAGCAAATGGGCGAGTGGCTTGCTGATTTTATAAGAAACAGCAATCGTTATGATTTTCCGATACACCGGCCCTATTATGAATTGACAGAAGCTGAGAAAGACTTGCTATGGCATGGCGGAAAGGATGTTAACGGCATTGATGATTTTTTCAAACATGTAGAAAGTAACTTGTATAAGATTCAATACAGGGTGATGTTAGCCCGTTATCGCGGCAAGACGAATTGTCCGTCATGTAAAGGAAACCGGCTGAAACCGGCTGCTCTGAATGTGAAAATTGGCGGCAAGAGTGTTGCAGAATTAGTCGCCTTGCCGATAAATGAACTGAAACTGTTTTTTGACCGCCTCGAAATGAACGAAACGGACACGGTAATCAGCAAACGTCTGCTCGTGGAAATAAAAAACCGCCTTCAATTCCTGTTGGATGTCGGCCTCGGCTATCTGACACTCGACCGTTTGTCGGCGTCGCTATCCGGTGGCGAAAGTCAGCGTATCAGCCTTGCCACCTCGTTAGGTAGCAGTTTGGTCGGTTCACTTTATATCTTGGACGAACCAAGCATCGGCCTTCATTCGCGCGATACGGGTATGCTTATTAAAGTTTTAAAACAATTACAGGCTTTAGGCAATACGGTCGTCGTTGTAGAGCACGACGAAGAAATCATCAGGGCGGCCGATTATATCATCGATATTGGACCGGATGCGGGACGGCTTGGCGGAGAGGTTGTCTATCAGGGCGCTGTCGCCAGATTGCAAAAAGAGAGCGATAGCTATACCGTTCGATATCTGACAGGTGATGAACGGATAGAACTGCCTGCCTGTACCCGCCCGTGGAACCAGTATATTGAGATAAAAGGAGCTAGGAAAAATAACCTTAAAAAGATTGATGTGAAATTTCCGCTGCATGTGATGACTGTCGTCACAGGCGTTAGCGGCTCGGGTAAAAGTTCGTTGGTAAGGGATGTTTTTTACGAAGGGGTGAGGCGACTGTTGGATAATATGTCGCCTTCGGTGGCGTGCACTTCCATTACCGGAGATACGCATCAGATCAAGGCGATTGAGTTTGTCGACCAAAATTCGATTGGCAGAAGTTCGCGCTCAAACCCTGTGACCTACATCGGGGCGTATGATGAGATACGTAAACTATTTGCCGAACAGCCTTTATCCAAGCAAATGAGTTTCAGTCCGGCCTATTTTTCGTTCAATGTAGAAGGCGGACGATGCGAAGAATGTAAAGGCGACGGGAAGATAACGGTTGAAATGCAGTTTATGGCCGACATCACTCTTGAATGTGACTCATGTCATGGGAAACGATTTAAAAACGAGGTATTAGAGGTTGAATATCATGGGGTAAACGTTTATGATATGCTTGATATGACGGTTGACCAGGCCATGGAATTTCTTTCAACACAAAAGGATACACAAGCAAAAAAATTGGTAAAAAGACTAAAGCCGTTGCAGGAAGTGGGGCTTGGTTATATCAAGTTAGGACAACCCTCTTCGACCTTGTCAGGCGGTGAGAATCAGCGGGTTAAATTAGCATATTATTTAGGGCAGGATAAACACGAACGCACACTTTTCGTCTTCGACGAACCGACGACAGGGCTTCATTTCCATGATATAAAGACGCTGTTGAAAGCATTCAACGCCCTTATCGGCAAAGGGCATACGGTTATCATCATCGAGCATCACCCCGACGTTATCAAATGCGCCGATTACATCATCGACTTAGGCCCGGAAGGAGGAAAAGACGGCGGTTATCTTGTCTGTGCAGGAACGCCCGGACAAATAGCCGCCTGTCATGATTCCTATACCGGTTTTTTCCTGAAAGGAAAACTTAAGACTACTTGAAATACCTGTTAAACAGACCTTCAAATGCTTTTCCGTGGCGCGCCTCATCTTTTGCCATCTCATGGACAGTATCGTGAATAGCGTCTAAATTAAGCTCTTTCGCACGTTTGGCTATACGCATTTTATCAGCATTTGCCCCACATTCGGCGTTCATTCTCTTTTCAAGGTTTGTTTTCGTATCCCAGACTATATCGCCTAATAGCTCTGCAAACTTTGAAGCATGTTCCGCTTCTTCCCAAGCAATACGTTTGTAAGCCTCTGCGACTTCGGGATACCCCTCACGATCAGCCTGACGGCTCATAGCCAAATACATGCCTACTTCCGTACTTTCTCCCATAAAATGGGCGTTCAGGTCTTTAATCATTTCATCGTCACAACCTTTTGCAACACCGATTTCATGCTCGGTTACAAAACTTAATCCGCCACTTTCAATCAATTCTTTAAATTTACTGGCAGGAACACCACACTGCGGACATTTTTCAGGCGCTTCATCACCCTCATGTACATAACCGCACACTGTACAAATAAATTTCTTCTTCATAGCTTAACCTTTTAATAATTAATAAATTCTACTATTGTAGTTGCAATTTCGTCCAAAATCATGTAACAAAAACACACTTGTAATGGCTACAAAGGTAAATATTCCAAATCAATTATCCAAATAAATTTTTAATTTTATGGAAAAATTTTATCAGATTCATAACGATTGGACGTTCAGATTCTTGTCTACAAGGACACTGTCGATGGCTTTCAGGTTAAAACGAAGGTTTCGTTTGGCTTTGAATTTGATTATGAACAGGTCGAAGGAGCCTTCAATTGATTCCTTATTACCGGTGTTCACGAAAGTAGGATACAGCGATTTGACGCCGTTGGTGTGTAGCCGGTCGTTTGTTAGATTTTCCATCTCTTTCATGTTCAATGGTTCTATTTCTAAGAACTCGTAATCCAAAGGATCGTATGGCAAGGCAAAACTTAACGCATTGACGGATAGCAGGTCGACGCCCGAAACTTTGATTTCGACTGTCTCGCCCGAATTGTAATTTTGTTTTGGCGTACTGAGGTGAATCGTTCCCCGCACTTTTTCTATTCTCCGGCTGTCTGTTCCGCCTTCTAATTGTGTGGCGACAACCGAAATGTCGTAGGCGTCGATCAGTCCGTTTTTATTGAGGTCGCCATTGCTGATGTATCCTTCAAAATCGGCGTCGCCACTCCTTAATCCGGTATAGTTTCGGTAGGAGGTGAGGTCGTTATGGTCGATTTTACCGTCATTGTTGATGTCTCCCGGCAATAAACTTTCCGTTCCGGGGGTCTTGAATACGTATATTTCTTTTCCGGAGCCATAGCCGCCCACACCATCGGTGATGTTCATTTTGACATAACGGGCAGCGGGGTTTCCGGCAAACTCAAAAGTTTTCACTTCATTGTTTCTGGCCCAAACGAATGAATCGGCAAATATCCAGTTTTCTTTGTCGTAGCTATAATAGACGGAGCCTTTCAGAAGGGTGCCGTTGCCGGCGTTATCGCGGGGGAGGTAATGGAACTTGTCCAATTGGTTGATTGTTTTCAAATCCATTACCAGATCGAAAGGAAGCGCGTTCACGTTGTATCGCGTGTGCCATAACTCTCCTTCTTCAAAATCGAAAAGTCGGGTTAACGAACGGCCTTGATTTTCGGCTGTTGTTTCGCCGACGATGCCTTTGATGGCAAACTCTAACGGATTGGATTTTGTAGTGGCTGTGCATGTAGACCAGTCGGAGCGCCCATCCATATTCACCGCACGAAGTTTGAACGAGTAGGTCGTTTCGTCCTGTAAGCCTTCAAATAAAAGTTCGGTATCCTTTATGGTTGTGTAGGTCAGTCCGTTAAATTCAATCTCATAGTAATCGGCATTGGCGACGACGTCCCAGGTGGGTCTTAACTTATAGGCTTCCGTGTTTTCTTCCGTAATTTGCGCGTTGGTGGGGGCTGTCAACAGACCTGTTTTCGTTTTATGAGTATCAGCCGGTTCGAACTTGAACCCCTCAATTTGCAATGTGATTTTAGTTGTGGTAATATCCGTTGAGGTCAACTTAACCAATAACTGTGGATTTTTCAGGATGGTCGTTTTTTCGAATTCGCTACCTTGCGTTGCAAATTTGTTCAGATTGGGGGCTTCATCATAGTAAAAAACATTTTCCTTATTTGAAAACTCGTTGAGCGAACTTACTTCTGTCAACCTAATCTTATTGCGACCGGATTGACCTGAAATATCCCGGTTGTTGTAAATGGCAAGGTGTTGTACTTCCGCCGATACTTTATTTGGTTTCTCGGTAACGTTGATTCTGAACTCGGTAATCTTGTTATTAACAAACCCTTCGAAGTCGCCTATAGAAGGATAAATAGTAACGGTCACTTTATTTTTACTGTCGACTGTCGATTCGATAAGCGTAGTGACACCTGCGCCCAACCTGTATTCTTCGGAAACGCCATCATCGTCATATTCGGTAAAAACGCTCGTACCGGAGGGATAGAGCTCATAAATACGAAGATCCTTATTGATTTCGGATACGTTATTATTGGGGTTTGCCATCGGGATGATGGCGCCATTTTTGACAAAAACGGGCAGTTTCCATAGCGGCGCATCAAAGCTGTTGATGATACATTCGCCGCTATATTTTTCGCCAGTGAAGTAGTCAATCCATTCACCTTCGGGCAAGTAGATGTTATGACGAACATCATTGCCCTTTTCGTCGGATTTTGTTGCCTGATAGACAGGCGCTACCAAGAAATAGGGGCCGTACATGAACTGATATTGGGTGGCTTTCCCCAGCGTATAAGGATTCGGGTATTCCAAAAACATAGCTCTTATCATTGGCAGGCCGTCAACGGATTCCTTGGCGATGCTATAGGTATAAGGAATAATCATTGATTTGAATTTCAGATATATGCGGTTAATGGAGGTCGCCGGTTCACCGAGTGCGTGCGGGTATTTTTCGTTTGAACCCCAACCGTCCATATTGAGTTGCATCGGCGTAAATGTTTTCCATTGGAAGTCGCGTGTGTTGACAATCGGATTAGCGCCCCCGAATATACCGTCCATGTCGGAGGTTATGTTCGGGTTACCGGACAACCCCGACCCGATATATGTGGGGATATGAAACCGGATATATTCCCACACGCCGCCGGATTGGTCACCCGTCCAGATACTTGCGTACCGTTGCGTTCCCGCCCAGCCGTCTAATGAGATGATAAACGGTCGCGCATTGTTCCCATAATAAGTTATGATTTGCGCTACATTGGCGATACCGTTCAGTCCGAACGAATACCCTGCGCCGACCCATGCCACATCTGTTTTAAGTACGCGCACGCCCGCGTCGCGTACCTCTTTTATTATGTCGCGTTGCAATAATGCGCCGATACCCTCCTTTGGATGGAGGTCGGACTGCGTCCACAAACCTATTTCCACGCCATTGGCGTGTGCATAACCGGTCAATGATTTCAGGTTGAGGATGTTACCGTCCAGTGTCTCGGTTTGTCCATATCCTGCACCATATCCGTCGTTAGGCAAGAGCCAGCCGAATGGCATGTCATGGTTTCTGTACCGGTCGATAACTGCGCGCGCCGAAAATTGGTAGTTATTATTTTCGCCGTTCAGCGATTCTTTGATGCCCCCGTTGTCGCGCTGGCTTTCCTTGTATCGTTTACCGTCTTCAAACAGGATACCTGTTTCGTCTTCCGCCCAATAATCGCGGTTGTAGGCGTTGAGGTGTCCCTGGTAATAAGCGAATTTCGGCAAAAAAACCGGATAACCTGTCAGTTGGTAAAAATCGTTCAGTAGCGGGATGACGCCGTCGTTGACCATAAAAAATACATCTAAATAATCCGTCTCGTGATAAAGTTTTACGATGCCTTTTTCTTCGGCTCCGAAATCGTACCGTCCTCTTTTGAAAGTGTACCACATCATGCCATAACCGTTTGTTGACCAATAGAATGGGTTAGGCGACGCAACGCCGTTGTCAGTCCAACTGTTCTGGTTTTCGATGGCAATTGCTTTCCCTTTGTGCGAAAACCGTCCGTTTTGAACGCCGCCGCCATAGAAATATTCATCCGGATTTTCTCTTAACGTCAACGTCACTTTGTTACGCTCAAACAATGCAGGGCTTGTCTCTTCCATTACGATGGTATTCGATTCCTGATTGATGATTTTTTTTAAGGCGCTATTTTTATCTATTAAAATCTCAATCCGGTTGGTCGAGATCGAAATGATGTTGTCAACCTCTTTCACAGCCAGCGCTTTGACCGGATTCCGGGGATTATCGACTAAGATTTGAGCCGGTGGTCGCGCTTCAGGGTGACGGATGATACCGCCGGAGTTGTCCTGAAACAGACGGAAGATATTGTCCCCGTAAAAATCAAATGTAATACGGTTGTTATCAGACAGCAACACTTCGACTGTTGTTGGATTGATTTGGTTGACGCCGGTTACTGTCGGAGGTTTTGCGTCATCCTGCGCGGAAGTTGGGAAAAAATACGTCGGTTCCGTTTCGATTGGATTTGCTGAAGCGGAGAAGGCAGGAATCGTAAGCACAAGGGCATAAAAAAGTCTCCATGACAGATTCCTTTTACTGATTTTTAAACATTTGATTTTCATAAGTAGGTAATTTATAATAGTTTATGTACAAAATAGGCGGCCTTATCAAGTGCAAAGATAAGGAATTTTGCATGAATTTTGCACACAAAAAGCGAAAGAATTTCAGTGGAATGTTGCCGGCTATAGAATTTTGTATACTTTTGTGGTCAAATATAGAACAAAATATATGAAGAAGATACTTATAACCTATAAAATGTTTCGGGAAGGATTCACCGAACTCGAAGAAAGGTATGATGTGACATTTCCGGCAGGTGACAGGGATTTCACGCACAGCGAAGTAAAGGAAATGATTCCGGCGTATGATGTATTGTGTCCTATGTTTAATTTTCAGGTCAATAAAGAGTTGATAGACTGTGGAGTTAAACTCCAACTGATTGCCAATTATGCGGTTGGATACGATAATATTGATATTGTTTACGCAAGGGAAAAAGGTCTGACGGTGGCTAATACACCCGCCCCGACGACCGCTCCGACCGCCAACCTCGCGTTGGCGCTACTTTTAGATACGGCGCGTCGCGTGACCGAATTCGATCGTAAACTGCGATTAAAAGTGCGCATTAAAGGCCTTCTCGACAACCTTGGCGCACGAGTGACAGGCGCTACATTAGGCATCATAGGCATGGGACGAATAGGGAAAGCGCTCTGTAAGCGGGCGCGGGCTTGCGGTATGGATGTGATTTATTTCGATAGCCGCCGCCTTGATTTGAATGAAGAGACGACAACTGGAGCATACTATGTCACCATGGACGAACTGCTCGAACAGTCGGATTTCGTATCCCTCCATGCCCCATATACACCTGAGACATATCATCTCATCGGCGAAGAAGCCTTGAAAAAGATGAAGCCGACAGCCATTCTAATCAATACTTCACGCGGCCCGTTAGTCGACGAAAAAGCGTTGATAAAGGCGTTGCAGAACGGCGAAATCCTTGGCGCCGGATTGGATGTATTCGAATTTGGCGGTTATCCCTCTCCTGAACTGTTAGCAATGGAACAGGTAGTGCTTACGCCACATATCGGTACGCAAACCACCTGTACGCGTATAGAAATGGCGAAGACGGTCAGTAATAATGTCATCGGTTTCTTTGAAGGTGACCGACCGGTGTGTCGCGTTTATTAACAGTAAAATGTTAAATTTTGTTTTTTGTATAGCAATATAGCCTTTCATTTGTATCTTTGCACCGTCAAAAAAACTTCAACAGGCAGAGATGAAATTCATTATCGCATTAATCTTCACGCAAATAACCGCATTTTCCCATGCTGATTCAGAGACTATGGCTACTATTTATAATGAATCAAAAATTGATTCGTTAAGTGAAATCATAAATAACAAGGATGTTGCTTACGCACGAAAACTTGAATTAATGAGTTCACATGGCAGCCTCTCATTATATACCGAATATTTTGATAAGCTATATCCTTTGTATAACAAATTGTTAGTAGAATCAAAGGAACATTCCGATATGGAAGGCATGTTTTTTTGCCATTGTTCGATTGCTGATTTATATTTTAATTCAAGTGACAGGGATAATACGGAAAAATATTTGAATTTGGCCGATGTCTATTTGGAACAGGTAAAAAATAGTATTTATCTTGCCTTGTATTACCGGATTAGAGCGCAATATCTTCAGCGTTATCTTCCGGCTAAAATGCCGGAAGCAGTGAATAATTATCAAAATTCACTATCTTTTTACGACAAGTCGGGCGCAAAAGACAGGGAAGATGAGATGGCCATCATTTTGCGCAATCTGTCCATGGAAGCGTACCTTCGTTATGATTCAGCATACATCAATAAGTCTATCAGGAGATTAAAAGAATTCAAAGACTATCGAAAATCACCTGTCGTTGCATTTTATCACATGGAGGTGTCCTCTTCGTTGAATGCCGTCTATTATCATTATACTTCTGATGACCGTTTTCTCGACAGTATCATCTATTATAATCAAAAATGTTTGGATTTGAACGAAAAAGGATTATTACCGCAGTCTTTTAATTACAGTTGCGTTGAAATAAAAACGATAGTTGCGGAAACAGTCAGCATGAAAAAAAATCCGGATATTGACTTAATTGACAGTCTTTTATCTATTGCAACAGCAAATGACTTGGATTCGTTGGGAATAGCGCGCGTATTTCAGACTAAAGCGCGTACTTTCTTTTACAGAAACATGATTGATTCGGCAGAGGCAATGGCATTGAAAGCCCAATCCTATTTAGCCTCCGATTATCGGAATAAGGATTATTCGTTAGATAAGCGAAATATAGATTTGATAAGAACGATATACGAAATAAAAGGCGATTATAAGAAAGTGATTGAATACAACAATCTTTGGTCGCATAAAAACGATGAAATACGGGCGTATGAAGTGAAGGAATTAGAATTACAGTTTGAAGCTGATATGAAGGAAACGGAATTAAAACGGTTATACGCCGAAGCATTGTATTACGAAAATCGTAACAAGTTATTTATTTTAGCGTGCGCACTGCTTTGTTTAGCGATCTTTTTTCTACTTTTCTTCCTCCAATTAAAGAAGCGGAATCTGAAGAATCAGTTAGCGCTCATTGATGCGGAACGGGAAGAAACGAAACTTAAGGTGAAGTTGAAAGAAGAACAAACCGTTAAGATGCAATTGGAAAAATTCATGGCCTTGTCCGACTTTCGGCTGAAAGAACTGGAACTGATTGGCAAGACAAAGGATTTGGAACTACTTTACAAGGACAAAGAGGAGTTGGATATACAAGTGGAACTGTTTCGACAAAAAGTGGAGACCTTTGAAGCGCAAATTGAAAAAGAAGAATATGAAAGCAGTGATTTGCAGTATGTTATAACAGAAGACCTCCGGCGTCTTTTTTCCAGACGCCTATCCGAATACAGTAAATACATCGAAAAACTTGAAACCCTGAATAAATCTTATATAGACACAATCAGTGCAAAGAGCCAGGGCGACCTTTCCCTTTCCTATCTGAAATATTGCTTATGTTTTGCATTAGGCATGGGGTCGAATGAAGTAGCGGAATGTTTCAATATCGAACCCGCCTCCGTACACATGATACGGTACCGGATAAAGAAAAAATTCAGACTCTCTAATGATGATGATTTAAGCCAGTTTCTGCAAGAGGAATTAATTAATTAGGAATTAGGAGTTTTTCCCCGTCATTGCGAGGACCCTTAGTATCGCAATGACGCAGTAACATTTCATTCAGCGCTTTCCAGAGATTATCTTCCGGGGGGTTTGCTGTGATGATGATTTGTTCCTTTGTAACAGGATGAATAAAATCAACGCTTCGGGCATGAAGGCATATCCCTCCATCGGGATTGGAATGATCCGCACCATATTTGAGGTCTCCTTTTACCGGACATCCAATTCGGGCAAGCTGGCAACGAATCTGATGATGACGTCCGGATTCAAGGTCTATTTCGAGTAAAAAATAATTGTCCGAGCGCGAAATAAGGCGATAATGCATGATTGCTTTTTTGGCGTTTGGCTTTTCATTATCGTAGGCATAACTTTTGTTTTGCTTCTCATTACGCACCAACCAGTGAGTAAGCGTTCCCTCATGTTCGGGCGGACAATTTTTTACAACAGCCCAATATGTTTTTTTGACAGTTCCACTACGAAACAACTCATTCATACGGGAGAGCGATTTGCTCGTTTTTGCAAAAATAACTACACCGGTTACCGGTCTGTCTAAACGATGAGCGACACCGATAAAGACATTCCCCGGTTTTGCATATTTTTCTTTGAGATACGCCTTAAGTAGTTCTGATAGTGGCGCGTCGCCTGTTTTATCCCCCTGCACTATTTCATGACAGTTTTTATTAACCGCAATCAAATGATTATCTTCGTAAATTACTTCCATATTGTGATTCATTACATCCTGCCCCCTTCCAAGGGGGGCTGAAAACTGAAAACTGAAAACTGAAAACTGAAAACTGAAAACTACTACATATTCATCCCTCCGCAAACCGTAACAACCTGTCCTGTGACATACGACGACAAACCGGAGGCAAGAAACAGGGATACATTAGCAACATCATCCGGTGTTCCGCCACGACGCAAAGGGATTAGTTTTTCCCATTCTTCACGCACTTTGTCGGGTAGGGCGGCGGTCATTTCCGTTATGATAAATCCCGGAGCTATTGCATTGGCACGTATACCGCGAGAGCCTAATTCTTTGGCGATAGATTTAGTCAAACCTATCATACCCGCTTTCGAGGCGGAATAGTTTGCCTGACCTGCATTCCCTGAGACGCCTACCACCGAAGACATGTTGATGATACTTCCACTTTTTTGTTTCATCATAACGGGGGTTATCGCGTGGATAAAATTAAAAGCCGATTTCAGGTTGACATTGAGTACCATGTCCCATTGTTGTTCGTTCATACGCAACATCAGTCCGTCGCGAGTGATTCCGGCATTATTCACTAAAATATCAATTTGTCCGAACTCATTCAGTATTTCTTTTACTGTTACATGTGTCTCTTCAAAATTGGCTGCATTCGAGGCATAACCTTTCGCTTTAATGCCGAAGGTTTCCAGGTCCTTTTCCAATGCTTCCCCTGTTTCGTCGATTACCAAATCGGTGAAAGCGATATTTGCTCCTTCCGAAGCGAATTTCAAAGCGATTGCTTTTCCTATTCCGCGTGCTGCGCCGGTAATGAGCGCTGTTTTTCCTTCTAATAATTTCATGTTTATTTTTTTAATATTCCATCGAAGATGATATGTTTGACTGTGTCTTTTCGTTGCGAAAGTTGGGTAGGCGAGTCACCGAGCAGACCTCTGATATAGGGCACTTCTATTCCTTTCAGTGAGTAATGTATCAAAAGGGCGGTCGTTTCCACATCCGGTAATTCGAAAAGGCCTTCTTCTATCCCGTTGGTCAGGATTTTTTTTATAACCGCTATTTCCTGAAGGTTGTATCTTTTGCGAACTTTTGCAACATTCCAACTGTCGTGAAAGAAATTGGCGCGCAGGGAGCCGTTACGTGCTACCGTATCTTTGAATGCCTCCAATCGCATATGCAAAAAAGTCATCAGTTTCTCGTCGGCGGGAAGTTGTTTTGCATCCACTAATTCGAGCATCTCATAGAGACGTTCCATTTCGTTTTCGATAACGATACCGGATATTTCTTCCTTGCTTTTGAAGTACATATACAGTGTACGACGTCCTTTTTTTGAGGCGACAGCGATATCGTTCATCGTAGTACGTTCTATCCCCTTGCGGGCGAAAACCCTCCTTGCTGCGTCGAGCAATTGTTTTCGTGTGTTAGAAGTTGTTTCCGACATAATAAATGCGCATTTATTGAATATTTGTGCGCAAAAGTAATCAAAATAAACGAAACACAAAAAAAAATGAAAAAAGTTTCAAGAAATTTTGTTATTTCAAAATAATGTTTTTATCTTTGCAGCCCCATAAGAAAAAATATCGCGGAGTGGAGCAGTGGTAGCTCGTTGGGCTCATAACCCAAAGGTCGTAAGTTCGAGTCTTGCCTCCGCAACGACAAAAAGCGCTCATAACGGGGCGCTTTTTTTTAGAAAGGTCTTGTAGTTCAATGGATAGAACGGAAGTTTCCTAAACTTTAGATTCGGGTTCGATTCCCGGCGAGACTACTCAATACGATGTCCGGCTTGCTGTGGCTTCTTATGTTCAATTCATGGAATACACCGGAAAGAAGTCGATGTTTTCTAAGGAGGTAACGAAAGAAGCCCGAATTAAAAAACATAACGCTTAAATCTACCTAATCATGGAGGATATTTTAAATTTTGAATGTAGCCTGAAGGCAGTTTTGCATTTAGTTGATATTCAAGTAAAGGACGGAAGCGAGGCCGCCGAGATTAGAATTATAAATAAAATTCCATTTTGTGACGGCTATTCTTACAAAAAGAAAGTATTAGAGTTATAGAATTCTACCACCTGTAAATACATCCTGATTTTGAGCTTGCAATTCAACCATGCCTTTCTCAAACTCTCACTAAATGATTTGCCCGTTGATTTGCGGATCACCCAAGCCATCTTCATTAACTCCGATAAAAATTGTTTCGTTTTCATAATTTGCTGTTTTATGATTGTTGTTAGTATTGTTGTTATTTTATGGTGCAAAGTTTGTACATAATCTAATTTTTTAATTACCTTTTTTGCTATTTTTATTTACAAATTCGACTTTATATTATTTTTTTAGCTTTTTATTATCACATGTTCAAATTTTTTGTATCTTTGTGGCGTTTATTAATATGATTTTTCATGAGAATTAAAGATGTTTTTAAAGAAAAAGGTGTCACCCTTAAAGATGTTGCCGCAAGAATGGGTGTCAAACCTCCATCACTTAGCAGAGCGATTAATGAAAATACAACCGTTGAAATGCTTAATCGTATCGCCGCCGCTTTAGACGTCCCGGTAGTTGAACTGTTTGAGCGTCCCGTTTCCGGCAATATATCCTGCCCTAAGTGCGGATCTGATTTAAAATTAACTCTGGAATCCATATCAAAAGATAAAAATTATGGACTTACAACCGATTCAAAACAAGATTTATGAAATCAGAGGTTACAAGGTAATGCTCGATTTTGATTTGGCGGAATTATACGGAACGAATACTGCGAACCTAAAGCGACAGGTTAGGCGTAACATTGAACGTTTTGAAGGCGATGATTTTATGTTTGAGGTTTCGAAAGAAGAACTTTCAAGATGCCAATTTGGCACCTTGAACAAAAGTAGAGGCGGAAATATAAAATATCTTCCTTTTGCGTTTACTGAATTGGGTATTTCAATGTTAAGCAGCGTATTAACTTCTAATATTGCCATCAAGCAGAATCGTAATATCATGCGCGCTTTTGTCGCAATGCGTCAACTCATACTTAATCAATATGCACCCGATGAAGTTAAAGAACTTCAAAATGACGTCAATAAATTAAGACTATACGTTGATGATATTTTAGCCGACCAGAACGAAATTAACGAAGATACGCGCATGGAATTACATTTGCTACAGGAATCATTAGCAGAATTACAGGTAAGCAACAAACCAAATAAACCGCGCAAGCCTATCGGATTCATTAAGCCGTCTGATAATGATTAATCAGCTTTAATTTATGTGGTCACAGTTTGTGAGTTTGTGACCACATCCGAAGATGTGTTTCACAACTATGTTATCTAACATAGCTTTCTATTTTTGGCCATTTTCAGGGGTTTTAAGGCGCTTTCTTTCTCCGGTGGTATCAACGTGTCAAAATAATAAAGGACGCCGTTTTTAGCGTCCTTTTGCTTTTGTCCGTTTTTGAATTATATCCCGAAAACGTTTTCCCATCCTGTTAATCCTATCTCTCTTTCCAGTGTTTTTCGGAATGATTCCATAGCCGTCATGCTTCGCTCCATTGAGTAGCCGCCTTCC
>Ga0099364_10003231_pt1 | contig 25379 bp, 26 predicted proteins | sample TergutTh196P3_FD_73070 | JGI IMG/M metagenome (GOLD analysis project Ga0099364, IMG submission 73070) | Microcerotermes parvus P3 segment gut microbial communities from Pointe-Noire, Republic of the Congo - Th196 P3 | ecosystem: Host-associated > Arthropoda: Insects > Digestive system > Gut ...
CAAACTTCGTTCGTTATTCGTTTTTCTTAAAAAACTACTCACTCGTTTTCAACGGTTTTTAAAATGGAATTAGTATCAGGAGGAAAAGAATAATGAAACTTATCTACGGCACAACAAACAAGGCAGAAGCAATTATTCAACCTTTAGCCGTTGAAAATCTACCTGAATATGCCGATGTAATCCGCAGAAGTTTTGCGACGGTAGCACAAGATTTTGATTGGACGAAGGAAAACGCCCCCGGTTATGTCAGCTTTAGAACAGATGAGCAACTGGCAAAAAAAGAAAAGGATGGTTATCTCCCTTTCGGACTATTCATTTGCGAAAAAATTATTGGTTTTGTGTCGTTAACAGATATGGGTAATGGTTCATACGAATTGAATAAATTGGCTGTACTTCCGGAACATCGGCATTACGGTTACGGGAAGCGGTTGATTGACTTTTGCAAAGAAAAAGTCAAAAATCTCGGCGGCAGTAAAATCACTCTCGACCTTATAGAAGAAAATTCCGTGTTAAAAAATTGGTACGCCGCGAACGGGTTTGTGCATACCGGGACAAAGAAATTCGAGTATCTACCATTTACGACAGGATATATGGAATGGGAGGCTAAAAAATGAGCATTATCAAAACGCATGGCAACACCCTTTGCGGTGGAACAGACGAATATAAAATCGTTCTGCGCCCGCTGTGCGACGAGCATTTGCCGTTGCTGTATAAATGGAACGCTGACCCGGAGGTTTTATATTGGACGGAAAGCGGTGTATCTGATACCTCTCTAACATACGAGCCTGATACCGTGCATGATATTTACGGCGGCGTATCGCAGAACGCATTTTGCTTTTTGATTGAAGTGAACGGTGTGCCCATCGGCGAGTGCTGGCTGCAAAAAATGAATATGCCGAATGTAAAGGCTATGTATCCGGAAACGCTCGATGTCCGCAGGATTGATATGTCGATTGGCGAAAAGGATTACCGGAATAAGGGTATAGGGACACATTTCATAGGAATGTTGATTGACTTTGCGTTCAATGATGAAAAAGCAGATGTCTTGCATTGTTTTAATGATGATTACAATATCCGTTCACGGCGAATGTGGGAAAAGTACGGTTTTACGCAAGTGCTGAAGGAACCTTTAGAGCCGCAGCCGCAAAAAGGAAAATGGCAGTATCATTATCGCCTTACGCGGCAGGAGTTTGTTGAAAGACAAGGAGAATGACCATGCAATTCGGAATGCCGACCTTAATTGAATTAAAATCAACGGAATCCTGTGCCGCACTCTGCCGTGAGTTGGGGTTGTCTTTCGTCGAACTCAATATGAATCTGCCGGAATACCAGGCGGATAAGCTGGATGCAAACCATCTTCAGGAGATTTCCGATGAATACAACATCTACTATACTTTTCATGTTGACGAGAACCTAAATCCTTTTGATTTCAATAAGTGGGTTGCCAAGGCGTATACAGACACAATGATAGCGGCGATTGTGAACATACGGTCAAAACGGCTTTCTGTGCCGGTTCTGAATATGCACTTAAATTCCGGCGTATGGTTCACCTTGCCCGACAAAAAAGCATATTTGTTTGAAGAATACCGCGATGAGTATATGCAAAAGCTGACTGCTTTCCGAGATGTATGTACAAAGGCGATAACCGGAACGGACATAAAAATAAGCGTTGAAAATACAAGCTCTTTTCAGCTTGATTTTGTTGCAGAAGGCATAGCAACATTGCTTGAAAGCCCTGTCTTTGCGCTGACATTTGACACCGGGCATAACGCGGGCAGCGGTTTCCGGCAACAGTCGTTGATCGAACGGCATATTGACAGATTTTCGCATATGCACTTGCATGATTACAGCAAAGCGCGCGGCGACCATTTACCGCTCGGGGAGGGTGAATTGAATTTGCAAAAATATCTTGATTTGGCAAAAGACCATGATTGCCGTGTTGTGTTGGAAGTAAAGACAATTGAAGGCTTGCGGCAATCTGTGAACTGGCTGAAAGCGAGGGGTTATTTGTGAATTATAGAACAACCCACATAGTTGGTGCATCCGGCGCAGGAACATCATCTACATTAGGACAGGTGTTGGAATATTAGTACGGCTATAAATAGCTCGGTACAGACAGCTTCTTTTGAATGCCGGCGTATAGGATTAAAATCGGAGGGAACAGGCAGTTATGAAAATTGTTTTGCAAAGAGTAACCAGGGCATCGGTTACGGTTAACAATACCATCACGGGAAAAATTGATAAAGGCTATGTGGTGCTGCTCGGTGTCGGAGCAGAGGACGATAAAACCAAAGTCGAAAAAATGGTCGATAAGATCAAAAAGCTACGGATATTCCCCGATGAGAACGGAAAAACAAACTTGTCCGTTTGTGATGCAAAAGGAAGCTTGCTGGTAATTTCACAGTTTACACTGTATGCTGATTGCAAAAAGGGAAACCGGCCAAGCTTCACGGATGCCGCTAATCCGGTACTTGCCGAAAAACTGTATAACTATTTCATCGAATACGCGAAAGGCGAATTTTCCGAAGTCGAAAGCGGAATTTTCGGGGCAATGATGGAAGTTGAGCTTATCAATGACGGCCCTTTTACCATTATATTGGAGGATTGAAATATGCCCAGATTTTTCGTGCCTACCCCCGCCCCTGATAAAAACACCATAATCATTACCGGCGGCGATGCAAACCATATTATAAAATCTCTACGTCAAAAACCCGGAGATAAACTTACTTTGTGTGACGGTGCCGGATATGATTATCACTGTGTCATCACAAAAACGGATCCCAAATGTTCGGGAGGGGTTCAGGTAGAGACCACGATTCTTGAAAAAATCAAGAACGAAACCGAACCGAAATTAAAGCTGACATTATTTCAAGCTTTGCCTAAAGCCGGCAAGCTGGAAACAATAATACAAAAAGCGACCGAACTCGGCGTTTGTGAAATAGTTCCGTTTATTCCGGCGCGTGCTGTGTCTCGGCCGGATAACGATACCCGCATAATAAAATATGATCGCCATAATAAAATAGCGCGGGAAGCGGCAATGCAATCCGGACGCGGAATAATCCCGGCGATTAGAAAAATTTGCGGGTTTAATGATATATTGGAGTGATTCAACGAGTTTGACAAAACGATATTTTGTTACGAAGGCGGCGGAGCTCATCTGCCTGCTATAATAAACGGAGCTGAAAATTCCATTGCGGTAGTAATAGGCAACGAAGGCGGGTTCGAAGAAGAAGAATTCAAGGCTGCCATTGCTTCCGATGCGAAAGCCGCTACGCTGGGTAAACGAATATTAAAATGCGAAACAGCTCCGATTTGCGCAATTTCTATAATTATGTGCATTGCAAAAGATATTTGAATTATGTTAAAATGTATAAGAAAAAACATACGCACATATTTTTAATTTTTAGCAGGGGAAATGCATTATGAAAAAAACATTGATATTTGTTTTAGTATTGATTTTATCTTTCTTCGTTGGTTGTACCGACGAAGAAAACAATGTTAATAATTCTACTCTCGATTCATCCGTTGCAAGCCAAGAATTAAAACATCAACAACTTAAAAATAATATCATACTGAATCCAAACTTAATCCTAAACGATTGGATGACGGTCAATTTGCCCGAAGTGGGATTGGAAAATCTTGTGATTGGAACTGTTGAAGAAGGAAATGTTGTAGAGAGCGAAAAAGATTCGTTGCCCGTATATGTTTTTTGCGATTACAGGTATGGTGCCGATAGCATTTATCATGATTCATATTTAGCTGTGGTTACCGATTCTAAAATATTGCTCAAAGACCTTTCGGAAACCGGCGGAAGTTATGCGACTTCAATATATCTGCATGATGTAGACGGCGATGGGTTAGATGAAATCATTGTTCAACAGACGGTAGGAATGACCGGAGGAGCCGGTCAATTTGCATCAACAATTTTTAGAGTAATTGAGGATGACATTGTAGAAATGTTTCCGCTGCCTAATTTTGATACGGGTTTTACCTGTGTTTTAAAAGATGGATTTAAAATAGAAATATCCAACCGTTTTACCGGATATGCCACCACGATTGATTACGATACAATTAACGGTGAAAATGAAAGTTTTTATTTTAATGAAAATGGTAAAGTCAGAGCTAAAGGAGAAATTTCGCTCGATAGTTTTTATGAATTTGTCCCGGAGGATATAGATGGTGATGGGATTTATGAAATTGTATGCAAACAATATGTTTCACTTCAAGGACATTCGGATTACATCGGGGATGCCGAAAGTGTTTTAAAATTCAATCCAAGCACACAAAAGTTTGAAATTATCAAAGCAGAATTTATAAAGTGAATGTTAGAAAATAAAGACCGCTAAAAATCCAGAGTGCTTTATTTTGTCTTTCTGCGTTCGTTATATCCCTTAATCTGGGTTAATTTCCCATCCTTTATGCCGTAAACTATATCCGCGATGGACGTAACCCGGCGCGAATGAGTCACGATAATTACGCAGCGATTTTCTTCTCTGGCAAGTGTTTCAAAGATTTTCAGAATTTCTCCCTCGGTTTCCGAATCAAGATTTCCGGTAGGTTCGTCCGCAATCAGGATCGGCGGATTATGAGAAAGTGCCCGTGCGATCCCGACACGCTGCTGTTCCCCGCCGGACAGTTTTATTACCTTACGGTCGGCAGTATCTCTGTCAATCCCCATTTTTCCCAGAAGAGTGTACGCATAAGTCTTTTTGTCTTTTTCCGGCGAACTGCTGATATTCATAGACAGAATGATATTTTGAAGCGCACTGAGGTTGGTCAGCATATTGTAACCCTGAAACACTACGCCTACATTCTGTGCGCGGTATTTATCCCGGTTAACGTTCCTGATGTCCTCGCCTTTGCAGGAAATTATACCTGCCCCGGCGACGTCCAAGCCGGAAATAAGCGACAGAAGCGTAGATTTTCCCGCGCCGGATTTCCCTACAATGGTATATATTTTCCCGGTTTCAAAATCCGCGCTTATGTTTTTTAGCACAGATTTTTTTTCGCCCTCATACTTATAGCTTACTTCTTTCAAAGATAATACGTTTTCCATTTCCTAATTCCTTTCCATAAGTATTTTTATCGGTTCATATTTTATTATTTTTTGCGTAGAAATTATGCCCGAAACCGAAGACAGCAGCAATGCGATCCCGGCGATTTGCAATACAGTCAGCCATCCCAGAGACAGCTCAAGACGTTCATCCGGTTTTACCTCCTCCGGATTACGCCGGTTAAAACCTCCCATACCGCCCATGCCCATGCCACCCATACCACCGGGGTTCATATTCGTGAGATTTTCTTCCTGCTGAGAAGCCTGCACCTGATGTTCGTATAAAATGTTGGTGACAGGCTGTGCAATCAAACTGCCCGCCGCAAGTCCGATAATCAGGCATATTAAGGTAAGCGAAAGGGATTCTACCCACAAACCGGAAACAACCTTAAGTTTATTCATACCCATAGCGCGCAGAACACCGATTTCATATTTTCGCTCACGAATAGCTATAGACGACAACAGCATCAAAATAACAGCGCCGAAAATCAAAACTATGATCATAAAAGTTAACGAAATAGTTTTAAGCCTTTCTACGGGCTTCACAATGGTATTATAACTTGCCGTATCGGTGCTTACCAAAAAGTTATCGGACAATCCCATTGACCGCAACTCTTTGTCGTAGTCTGAAAGCATATCCGGTTCTTTCAGGAAATATACAGATTCTACCCGGATCCCCTGTTTACCCTCCTGCATATTAGCTTTGATCGTTTCAAAGGTGGTTATTATTTCATTGCGTTTGTCATTGTAAGCGCTTTGGAGGGCATCCCGCTCATCGTCGTCCTGAGATATACAGTCATAAACACCCACAACGGTCAGGTCCCATTTTATATCGGTGAATGTGCGTTCGCCCATTTCCGCACCCGGCTCGAATAATTCGGCATCAACCTTGATCTTATCGCCCAGCTTCAGCCCGCTGTTTTCCATTACCTGCGCAGAAAGCATACATTCGCCGTCCGCTTGAGGCTCGCGTGATTTATATTCGCCGGTATCATAAGCGGAATTTAACCCACGGGTTCCCTCTTCAAATTCTGCGCTGCTGTTGGTGAGCCGGAAATAGGACAAATGATCGTTTTCATTTTCGGAAGCAGATGCGCCGCCGGGGCTTCTCATCCCCATCATCCGGTTCCCGGTTCCCGGTCCCAATTCCTTGTTAACCGCTGTAAGATCGTTCGAATTCGCGTCCGAATAAGCGTGATACAACGTATCCATGAGATATTCCGATTCGCCGTATTTGATCAATTCATCGGGGGTAAGCTGCGGTGCGATCATCCTGACTCTGCCGCTGTTAGCGCTGTTCTGCATCGCCTCTTCCCGAATCCTGTTCATATCCGGAGTTATCATAACCTCGGATCCGAATTTCTCCCTGTAATTGTCGATAACCCGGTCGGCAGTGTTGTTTATAAGCATGGTTACCACAATTGATACAATTACAACCAGGATCATCAGTGCAAGCAAAATATTGCGCCCCCGGTTACGAATAAGATTCTGCAAAGAGTTTAATATAATGTACATTCTAATTCAATCTCTCCTTCGCGATATTTTTCGCTTCTTTTATTACGGTTTCTATCCTTGTTCTGTTTATTGTTGTTTGAGGGGCTGAAAGTTTAAGATGCAGTAAAAATTCTATGTTTTTGTTTTCACCCTTTGAAATTGACGGAGAATATTCAAGTCCCTGCGCATAAAGTCCTATTTCTGCCGCACCCGTGATAACTGTTTCCAGCACTTCCTTATGTGCCTTTTCATCTTTGACTATTCCGCGCTTTTGGATATTTTCACGTCCGGCTTCAAACTGCGGTTTTACCAGCACTACAACGCTTCCGCCGCGGGCGATCAGCGGCTTTACCGAGGGGAGGACCAGCCGCAGAGAGATAAAGGAAACATCGACAGCCGCAAAATCTGCCGGGAAATTTTGTGAGGGAAAACCGGGCATACCGCTAAATTCGCGAATGTCTGTATTCTCGTGCGAAATAACTCTGTCATCCTGCCGCAATCCGTTATCCAGCTGTCCGCTGCCCACATCTATCGCATACACGGTTTTAGCACCGGAGCGCAGCATACAGTCTGTGAAACCACCGGTTGAAGCACCTATGTCTATACAAACTTTACCGGTAAGGTCAATGCCGAAGGTAACGAGAGCCTTTTCGAGCTTTACCCCGCCGCGGCTTACATAAGGTTCCCTTTCAAAGTTCAGGGAAATCGCTTCATCGGCAGCGACAAACTCACCCGGTTTGGTTTTTGTTTTTCCGGCCGCTTTTACCCAGCCCGACTTTATGTACATCCGGGCTTTTTCACGGGTATCCGCGAGTTTTCGCTCCACCATCAACACATCGAGCCGCCGTTTATTCTCCACCCTTTTCCTCCTCACGCTAATTTTAATACAAATCAGCATCGAATTAATGTCTGTATAAGAACAGATTCCAAGGATACCACAATTATGGAATATATTCAAGAAAATTATATGATGGGCATATGAAAATTACATGAGAAAAAATTAAATACATTTAATTATTTATTCACATTTATCCGCCCTTTTGTTGATACAATAATAAAAGTTGATTTAATTAAGTGAGAACATTGACATTATACGAAAGGATGATCATTTATATGAACCGTCAAAAGATAGGGGATGAAATATATTTCACGGCCATAGTGGATAAAAAATTCAAGACGAATAGAATTTCGGTAAATTTTATAGTTCAGCTTAACGCTGATAATGTGGCGGCGAGAGCTATGCTGCCCTTTATACTGCGTCGGAGCACATCCGAAATATCCGATTTCACCGAGCTTTCCAAAAATCTTTCAACGTTATACGGAGCTATACTTGATGGGGATATCCGTAAAATCGGGGACAGTCAAATCATTAATTTATCCGTGAGCGGTTTGGACAACACCTTTGCACTGGAGGGTGAAAATATCACGGGTGAGCTTGCGCATATTCTGGTAACGGCGGTAATACGTCCTGACGGAAAATTTAACGCCGGTTCAGATATTGATGCGTTTAAAACCGAACAGCGCAATCTGATAGATCTGATCGAGGGTGAAATCAATGATAAGCGAAGTTACGCCATAAATCGCTTGATCGAAATTATGTGCGAAAACGAACCCTACGGTATAAGCAAATACGGTAAAGCGGAGCAAGCGGGCGCACTGACCCCCGAACAGGTGAACGATGCGTACCTGAAGCTTCTCGAGTCCGCCGGCATAGAAATTATTTATGTCGGGTGCTCGGGTGCGGATATTGCTTTGGAAAAATTTAAGGAAGCATTCAGCGGCGTAAAAAGAAGAAGCGTACCGAAAACGTCTGTGACGGTAATAAAAGAAGCTGCGAACGAAAAAAGCGAAACCGAGCAAAAGGGAGTCGTTCAAGCAAAAATGGCAATGGGTTTCAGGACGGGTATCGGTGCGGCGGACAAACAGAGTGCGCCGGCCAGACTAATGACATCAATATATGGCGGAACCCCGTTCTCGCTGCTGTTTTTGAACGTGAGAGAACGCCTAAGCCTGTGTTATTACTGCGCGGCAAGATTTGACCGGGCAAAAGGAATACTAACGGTAGATTGCGGAGTAGAGGAAGACAACATCCAAAAAGCAAAGGACGAAATTTTAGCACAACTAAAAGCGTTGCAAGGCGGCGAATTTTCGGATGATGAATTGAAACACGCCGCAATGAGTGCGGTAAATTCGTTAAAGACGGTGGGAGACAGTCCGGCGGGCCTGGAATTGTGGTACTTGGGGCAAATATGCTACGGTCTTGACTCTACACCCGAAGAGGAAGCAAAGGTTTTAAGTGCTGTAACCAGGGAAGAAGTGCTTTCCGCCGCCGCGTCCGTAAGCCTGGATACCGTATATGTTTTAAAGGGCGACGGCGAACCCGAAAATATAGTTAAAGTAAATAATCAATAAATAAAAACGAAGTTGTTCGTTTGAAAAATACAAGAAAGGGCGCGGGTGTCAGCTTCGGTTTTCACCATTACGCGCATAGTGTGTGATATATGGATAGACAAACAATAAAAGGAATGCGTATTCGTGAGGAATATATTAAAATCAAGCATCCGACCGGGTTAACGGTATTGTTATACCCAATGCAGGGATATTCCAGTGCGTATGCGTTATTCGGAACAAAGTACGGCTCGATCGACCGTAGTTTTAAAACGCAAAGCAGCGGAGAATTTATTACAGTTCCGGACGGTATTGCGCATTTTTTGGAGCACAAACTGTTTGAGAACGAGGACGGGGACGCATTCTCCCTTTTTGCGAAAACCGGCGCATCGGCAAACGCATACACCAGTTTTGACCGAACCTGCTATTTGTTTTCCTGTACCGACAATTTCGAACAAAGCTTGGATGCCCTGCTGTCTTTTGTGCGCGACCCGTATTTTACCGAAGAAACCGTCAAAAAAGAGCAGGGAATTATAGGGCAGGAAATACGGATGTACCGCGACGATCCGCATTGGCGCTCGTTTTTCGGTTTGCTCAGTGCTTTATATAAAGTTCATCCTGTTAATATCGACATTGCGGGAACCGAAGAATCTATTGCACAAATCACCTCTGAAATATTGTTCGATTGTTATAACACATTCTACAATCTTAATAACATGGCACTGGCAATTGCGGGCAATTTTGATCCGGATGCGGCGATGGCTGTAATAAACAAAACGATAAAAGCAGATCCCGAAATAGAAATTACAAGAGCAGATTACGCAGAAAGCGCGGAAATCGCCGAACAAAAGGTCAGCGTAAATCTTGAAGTGTCGATCCCCTTGTTTACCTGCGGTTATAAACTTTCCCCGTGTGACGGGAAAGATGCATTGAAAAAAGAGCTTGAATGTGCCGTTATAAGCGAATGTATAGCCGGAGAAGACAGCGAATTCTACCGCCGGATGTATGACGGCGGACTTATCAACAGCAGTTTTTCCAGTGAAATTATGTTTGGAAACGGCTATTTTATCCTCGGATTTTCGGGCGAATCACGGGAACCGGAAAAGGTGTTTGACGAAATTAAAAACGAAACCGAAAAAATCAAAGCGCGGGGATTATCGGAAGAAGATTTTACACGTTCTAAGAAAAAGATATACGGAATGGTGATCCGCGAATGGGGCAGCGTGCAAAAAGTTGCAGGGAATCTTATCACATCAGCTTTTTCGGATACCGATATATATGACAGAATCGAGCTTGCGGCAAATTTGACACTTGACGGCGCCGCCCGCACTTTTTCCGAGCTTATTGCTGAAAGAAGCGCGATCTCTATTGTATTTCCGAAGTAAACGCAGGATATTGAGGTTAACAGCTATTCGGATCTTGATATTAATTTTTAAAATAAAGGAGCATGAAGATGAATTTAATTGAATTCCCGGGACTGGGAGGATTAAAATTTAATATTTCGGAAACGATATTTACCATTGGAGGATTCTCATTGCGCTGGTATGCGGTTTTAATACTGCTGGGAATATTGCTTGCCGGAGTTTATGCATTTAAAAATTCACGCCGGTTCGGGCTGGATTTTGACCGGGTTTTAGATGTAGTGCTGGGCGGCATAATCGGAGCGATTATAGGCGCAAGGTTGTATTATGTCGTTTTTTCGCCGGGTGAATTTCTTAAAAACCCAATGAGCATTTTTTACTTATGGAATGGCGGACTGGCGATTTACGGCGGTATAATCGGTGCTTTTCTTGCAGGGTTTTTCGTATGTAAGTGGCGTAAAGTTCCGGTTTTGCCGATGTTCGATCTTGCGGGAATAGGCTTTTTGATCGGACAGGCGATAGGGCGTTGGGGGAACTTCTTTAACGTTGAGGCTTTTGGTTCTAACACATCGCTTCCGTGGGGTATGATTTCGGATAAAACAAGTTCGCATCTTTTGGCGAACTTTGAAAAACTGCGGGATCTCGGCATGGATATATATCCTTACGAAGCGGTACATCCCACATTTTTATACGAATCATTGTGGTGTGCACTGGGGTTTTTGTTATTGCATTTTCTGTCAAAACGCCGCAGATATGACGGACAAATATTTCTTATGTATATAGGGTTTTACGGTTTAGGCCGATTGTTTATAGAGGGCTTGAGGACAGACAGCCTGTTGATTGGATTTTTGAGGATTTCACAGGTGGTCGCCGGACTTTTATTGATAACTTCAATTGTTATTATGCTGCTGATAAAAAGCCGTATAGCACAAGAACGAAACGACGAATATCTGCCGTTATATGTGAACACACCCGAATGTGCAAAGTATTTTGAGGAATTGAAAAACAAAGAAAACAAAGCGGACAGGGTTGAAGACAATATAACAGAGGACGAAAGCAATATAAACGAGGACGAACCCAAAAATGAAAAAGATGTTATTGATGAGTTCAAACACGAGGATGAAAATCAGGATGATAGCACGGAAGAAAGGGATGATTTGGATGAAAGCCAAAATAATTGACGGCAAAGCTGTCGCCGCAAGGGTAAAAAACGAAGTAAAAAACGAAGCTGAAAGACTTCGGCAAAATGGAATTGTTCCCGGGCTTGCGGTAGTTCTGGTCGGTGATGACCCTGCATCCGCTATTTATGTTGAGGGAAAAAAGAAAGCTTGTGCGCAGTGCTGTATCCGGTCTTTTGAATATGTTCTGGATAAATCTGTAAATCGTGAAGTTTTGTTGGAATTGGTCGGAAAGCTTAATAACGACCCAAAGGTAAGCGGAATATTGATTCAATCACCCTTGCCTGAACAAATAGATGAATCCGAAATAATCGCCGCTATATCCCCGGAAAAAGATGTGGATGCATTCCATGCCCGCAATGTCGGCAAAATTATGATAGGGAAATTTGACTTTCTGCCGTGTACCCCCTCGGGGATAATGGAACTGATAGCCGACAGCGGAATAAAAGTCGAGGGTGCGGGATGCGTTGTGGTAGGGCGCAGTAACATTGTAGGTAAGCCTATGGCTATGCTGCTGCTGCATAAACACGGTACAGTCACGATCTGCCATTCGAGAACAAAGGATTTGGCTTCTTTATGCCGGGAAGCGGATATTCTGGTAGCGGCGGCCGGCAAACCGAAAATTATTACAGCGGACATGGTAAAGCCGGGGGCAGCGGTAATTGATGTGGGTATACACCGATTAGCGGCGGCGGACAGCAACGGTAAAAAGATATGCGGCGATGTGGATTTTGATGCCGTCAGTGAGGTAGCGGGATATATAACCCCTGTACCCGGCGGAGTAGGACCTATGACTATCGCTATGCTGATGAAAAACACGGTCACAGCGGCGAAGCTGCAAAGCGTGAACCATTAAACGACAAATTTCCCCGCCGTTCTGCGGCGGGGTATCTGGTCAGCGGTCACGATTATCCGAACGCCCTAAGGGGTGGGAATTAGACCCAAAAAGATTAAATTCAGGCTCTAAGAAAGCTTAATTCCTCCGGAATTTCGAACTTTAAGAACATAACAGGAATCCGCGCCGAACACGCTTTGAATAACGGCGCGGTATTTATTTAACATATTTTCGGGCACAAAAGCCTGGATCGTACCGCCGAAACCGCCGCCGTGTACCCTCCACGCCCCGATATTTTTGAGCAGAATTTCGGACACCATCAAGGCCAGCGAAACGCTTTGGTTTTCAGCATCCGGCGCAGGATAGATGTTTTGCAAATATTTGTATGAAGAATTACCGCTTTCGATTATAATTTCCTTAAATTTATCAAAATCTCCGGCTCTCAGAGCTTTTACCTGTGCTGTGACACGCTCGTTATCCGCAAAGAAATGCCCTGCACGAAGAATAGCGCGGTCGTTGCATTTACCGCGCAGACCAGCTATTTTTGCAAGAAAATCGCCATTGTCGGCTTCTCTAAGTTTTTCGCTGCCAAAAATGTTCGCAACTGAACGCATTTCCCGGGTTATCGAGGCGTATTCATCGTTCAGATTGGCGTGATTGCCGCCGCAATTTACAATACACAGCGAATGACCGGATTTTTCAAAATCGAAATCTACCTTTTCGACTGCCGGATTATCCGGATCTTTAAAATCTATCGTGACAAAACCGCCGGATGCGCTTGCTGTTTGATCCATAAGACCGGATGGTTTTCCGTAAAATACAGTTTCAGCGTATTGACCGATTTTTGCTATTTCTATCGGCGTAACCTTTGCTTCATTGAACAAATTATTTATAATCGTCCCGGTTATTACTTCGAACGCGGCAGAACTGGACAACCCGGAGCCTTTGAGTACATCCGAAACGGTGTAGGCGCAAAAACCACCGACTTTATAACCAAGCCCGGCGAATCGCGAACATATTCCCCGTACAAGCGAAGCGGAATGCCCGGTTTCCACGGAAACCGGATCAAGCCCGTCCAAACCTACACTATCTTCGCTGTGTCCTTCAGATTTTATACGCACAATATTGTCGTCGCTGTAGGATGCGACCCCGATAATATCGAGATTTATAGCGGCGGCAAGCACTCTCCCGTTTTGGTGGTCGGTGTGGTTTCCGCCAATTTCGGTGCGCCCGGGAGCGGAAAAGAGCGCTACGGGTTTTTCACCGTAATATTCTGTAAAGCTCCGGATCAAACGAATATATCTGCTTCGCGCGGATTCAACACCGTCGAAACCGTATAATCCGGAAAAAACATCGTCGTAACTTCCTTTTTGGATTTGTTTCATCAAAGTTTTGCAATCCGTCATAACCATATGTATCATCTCCATCTTTTAATATATAAGGATATAATCAGTATAATATAGCGCCCGGAGATTGTCAAACGCAATTATCCCGTGACAGAAAACCCTAAAAAACCTTGAGTCTCACCTGCCATTGTAAACGCAACTAGCGTCAATATTTATAATTACACTAATTCTGAAGCCAATAAAACATTACCGATTTATCAGGCAATATAAAATAACCTGTTTTCCCTGATCAGCGGCGTAATCTATGGTATGCCGGGTTCCGCGGGAAACATTGTCCCAAAATGCGACTACAATGTCTGCGGCATCCACGATTTGTCTATTTCGCGCTAACGGAGCAAAAGAACCTAATAGGTTATAATTCGGGAGAAATTCCACAAGGCTTATATTATTCGCGAGCGCGTAATTCCGGGCGCAGGTATCTATGCCACGCGCACCGCCGCTCACTATTTCGGTGGTTCCGTCAGGAAGATATTCGCCTATATTATTAACAACCAAGTTTCTTGAACCTATTATCGCTACTTTCATTTTTTATTCCTTTTCTTTTAAACAGCTAAACAGCTAAACGGCGAAATTTCCTAATAAAAAATCCATTCCCAGCGCTTTATATTTGGCAGGAGTGAGCGGATTGTACGGCAAAAATTCCACCCGCTTGAAAAACCTGCCTGCTGCGGATGCTTTTGCCGCGATCTCTTTTATATTTGTCATGTTCTCGAGGTCGTCATTTATGCCCGGAATAAGCGGAACACGCAGAGTATACAAGGTTTCGGACAACATCAATAATTCGAGATTTTGCATTATAAGTTTATTGCAAACCCCTGTGATTTTTTTATGTGCCGCACTGTCCGTATGTTTTAAATCGAAATGAACCTCGTCGCAAAGCGGCAATACGGCGGCGAATATATCACTTCCGGCATATCCCGAAGTTTGGACGATTCTGTGCAGTCCGGAGAGGTTTTGCAACAATTCTAATAAAAATTCGGATTGAAACAAAGGCTCACCCCCGGATATTGTAACGCCGCCTTCGGATCGCTCAAAAATATGCCGGTGTTTTAGTATTTGCGCGGATAACTCATCGGCTGTTATTTTTTGTCCGGATATATTCACGAGATTCGACGGACACACCCTTGTGCAGCGGGTGAAAGGTTCGCATTCCGGATGATTGCACGAACGCCTGCATAACCGGCAGTCACTGCACCCGGTTTGTTTTATCATAAGTTGTAAATCGCCGGAAAGCCCTTCCGGATTATGACACCACAAGCAACGCAAAGGGCAACCCTTAAAAAAAATCGTTGTCCTTATGCCCGGGCCGTCATGCACGGTAAATTCTTTAATATCAAAAATGATCCCCTGCGAACTTATTTGCGGTGCGTTGTTCTGTATATTGTTTTTCAAACTCTAAACTCCTGTCTTGCGATCACATGATCCTGGTATTCCTTGTCAAGTTCGACAAAATAAGCACTCCAGCCCCAAACCCTTACGATTAGGTTTTGATGATTTTGGGGATTTTTTTGCGCATCAAGTAATATATCCCTATTCACGGCGTTAAGCTGAAGCTGATGACCACCCGATAAAATGAAATTTCGCACCAGCATCGCGACTTTAATAATGCTCTCATCAAACGGACTGCCGCTTATTTCGAAAAATACGCTGTCATGCAGTTCAAGTGTCAGCGGACCGCCGTTTATCACCTTGGTCAGATCCGGCTTGGTAAAGGCTTCGATCACAGACAGCGGTCCCTTGCTTTGCACATACAGAGCAGGTGAATAATTGGTTTCAAGCGGCTCGCCCCGTCTGTGTCCTCCGGCAGTCGCGCCCATTTCTTTACCCTGCCACATATAATACATGGCTGATCCCGTGCCGGCTCTGAATATTCCGTTGCGGTTATTTCGCTTGCCTGTAAGACTTGCGGCAAAGGTTTCGGTAAGCTCGCCGGCTATGCTGTTCGTAAGATCGTCGTTATCACCGAATTTGGGTGTATTGTAACGCAGCAATGACAATAATTCTTCTTCGCCGTCAAAATCCGCAGCCACAGCCTGCATCATTTTTCGGGCGGTCACGGTTTTTTCATCGAATACATAAAGCTTGATTGCCGTTATCGCATCAACGGCGGTAGCAAGTCCGACACCGTGCAATCCGTAGTTATTATATTTTGCCCCGAGTGAAATGTCCCGGGCTTTTTGAATGCAATCATCCATAAGCATGGACATAAAGGGAGCAGGATACAACGAAAAATCCTGAGCGTTTTTGATCAGAGTTTCCGTCTGATTTGCTATTCCGGTCTTAACTGCCGCAAAAAAATCGTAAAAATCATCAAAATCCATGAGCCGTTCTGTGCAGTCATTTACAACTTTGGGGTAACAAAGCGCAGCTATATTCGGAACCTCCATACCCAATTTGGGGATGATAAATTCCCAACACGCCGCTACGGTATAATCCCGCGCATCTTCCGGCTCGTAACCCAAGGCTATAAGCCCGGGTATCACCACATCATCGTTGGAATATTGCGGGAATCCCAACCCTTTTTGGGTAAGCGCAGTTGCATCTCTGTATATTTCTATAGGGGTGTCCGATGAAACCCTCAGATTGATTTTAGGGTCGATCATCATTATTTCGGCGGATGCTTTCAAACACGCCACCGACAACGGATTATAAGCGGGAAGCCCTTTGCTGCTTACTCCGCCTAACATAAGACTTTGGCCGTTGTCACCCTTTTGTACACCCGGGTACAAATCGCTGTCACGGTTAAAAGAAATAAAGAATTCTTCTAAAAGCGAAAAAGCTTCCTCGCTTGTCAGTCTGCCGCTCTTTAAATCGCTGTTCCAATACGGATACATATATTGATCGAATCTGCCAATACAAATATGAATATTACCCTCACACCAAAGGCTGAAATGCAGGAGCCTAAAAAATTGCAAAGCTTCAAGCAATGTTTTCGCTCCGAATTGCGGAACGCGCTCTAAGGTATCGGCAACCGTTTTATTTCCGACACGGAGCGCTTCTTGCCGATATTTACGGGCAAAATTCATAACAGCATCAATCGAAATGATAACTCTTGTCAAAAATTCCCGTTGCTCTTGGTTTGCCGTTTCCATCTGCTGGGTGCATTGTTCCCTTTGATGCGCTAATCCGTACTTGATTGAAGTAGCGTAATCGGGACAAATATTTCCGGTATTCCAGCTCCATCCGGGTTGTTCTGAATAATCTTGTTCGGTAAAAATCCCCGGCAAATTTTCGATAGTACGCAAACCTGCGATCCGTTCGCGCGCAAGGACTACAGGGGTTTCATTTTCCAGCATAAAACAAAGTCTTTGTGTCGTTCTTTCCGCCGCAGACAATCCTTCCTGCCGATATTTTTCGGCAAGATCAACTTCTATTTTCCTCCGGTACTTCTTATGTTCCTTGTTTGCTACAAAATCATGTAGATATTTTACCAAAACATCCATTTTCCCAACCGGCCTTTCAAAAAAAGCTTTATAAACCGAGCTTGCCCGTTCACCTCAAAATAAAAGAGAAGATTTTTGTTGACAGAATCGGACGGATTAGGTATAATTACAAAAAGGAAAAATAACCCTTGCAGTTTATCATCAAAACGCTATTATCGGGCTCGTAGCTCAGCTGGGAGAGCGCCGCGTTCGCAATGCGGAGGTCGAGAGTTCGATCCTCTTCGAGTCCACCAAAAATGTTTTCGCAAAAACGATAAAAGCGATAAAAAGCGAAGATTGAATACCGTATACCGTATACCGGGTATCCGGTATACGGACAAAGCGTATAAATTTCTGCGCTGATGTTTATATTGCCCGGTGTTCAATTACTATTTTCGACGCTTTTAAAGATTTTCTAATTCCGTGACCCCTATTTCCATTACATAATCATCCATAAAAAATCCGCCGCCTATATCGGTTTTTACTGACCCTACAGTAATAAACCCCATTATTTTATACGCTGCGGTTGTTTCGTTGTTATTTTTGTTTACCGTTAAACGGATTTTATCAAAACCGAATTCTTCCCGGCACAATGCGGCAGTTTTACGCAAGAAGCTTTTAGCGATACCCTTTCTGCGGTATTCTTTGCAGGTATACAGTTTACTGAGCAGCAAATGTTCATCCTGCGGTACTACAGCGCAATACCCCACCATACCGCCGGTTTTATGATGTTGTACCGGTGCTTTTTCCGCCGCGAAATATATATAGCCGTTATCTTGAATATCTGTGTAAATCTGTTCGGCATTTTGAAATTTTCCCAGCATATATTCGACCTGTCCGATACCAATGATCGGTGTATAGTGTTCTGTCCAGATTCTTGCGGCAAGCTCGGCGACGGCAATAGTTTGTGCCTTTAAATCGCAGGATGCTGATTTGCAAAGCTTTCGGATAAAAAAATCTGTTTCGGTTTTATATTGTTTTATGTTTTCCATAATAGAATCTCATTGTACCGCTGCCGGGGCGTTTTGTCAAGTATTTGAAAATGCAGATAAAACAGCTAAACAGAATCATCTGCGGGATAAATTATCCTCTTCTGTTCCTCGTAATCTTTTCTTCATCCGGCGGTGGTACAGTGCGATTATTATTCCGGCTGCCGCCGCAATAACTATTGCAAACAAACTTATAAATACTAAAACCCCATTTGCACAAGATACAACAAGTTTGTAGAGCCCCTCGTCGCCGACAGGGATTCTATTGATGAACCCTGTTACCATCAGCGTAATTATGCCCGCAGTAAAAACGATAACCGAACCTGCGGCAGAATATATCAAATATCGGTATCTCCGGGTTCGGTTGGACTGTATAATAAATATACACGCGATCAACAGCATCGTTAAAGCACCGGAAATAATCAATGCACTGTTCACAATGCTTTTTGCCGGAATAAGAACCCTTGATGTTTCGGACAACCATCCGAAACCCACATATTCTGTATAAGTTTCTTTGCATAAATCAGCAAGATAGTTAAGATTCTGTTCTGTTTCCCGGGTTATTTTTATACCCCGGTTTTTTGCGTCCTCGGTTAATTTTTCATATGTTATTTCCCGAAACCCCTCGACGGTCGCGCCTACATTTTCTTTGGAATAAAGATTATCTATTTCACAAAAAATGTCGTTTTTGATTTGTCTGCCGTCGATAATGCCGGACATAAATTCCGCTGAAAAGCCGCTCGACATACCGTAAGAAATAAAGTGATTCGTTATTTCATCGGCGACATTTTGCGCATATGAAGTTCTTTCCACATGAAATTTTATATAGGACGGGTTTAATATTGTAACCCGGATAACTGCTAAAAAGCCAAAGGATGTCAAGCAGAAAGATATTGCAAAAGACAACGCAAAAGATAAAAAAGCACGCATACTCCGGCTCATACTATACACCCTAAACCAAAGCCGCACAAAAAGCCGTGTGAAACGCATATATGTCTGCCGCAAATAACGTATACACCGGATTGGTTCCTTTCTTTAGTGTTTTTCACGCTAACCCCTCCTTCAATGAATTAACGACGGTCCTGAAATAAATTTACAATAAACGACAAGCCTGTACGGAGTGGCGCCTACCATTGTTTCGGAATGGCAGGTATACAGGATAAGATTTTCTTCTTCCGGCTCAAGGTCGTAGGTATCCGGATCCTCAAAATGGATTATCTTCGATTCTGCCGCTTCATAAACATATTCCCCGTAGTGTGTTTTCACTTCTATCCTGTCACCCGGTTTAACCTTTTCCAAATCGCTGAACACGCCATAATTATGCCCTCCCATAACGATGGTGCGCCCCTGTCCGGGAATATATGCCATTCTGCTTGTGCCGACACCTTTTTGCAATTCTTTCGGGCTATCGTTGTAAAAAACAGGCGTGTCAATATCTGCCGGTCCGACAATCAGCCGTGCGAATTCATCTCCATCAAAAGGAAATTCGATGTCTTTGTATTTTACCGTACCCAACGAAAGCTTCGGTTCGGTGTAGGTTTTTGCCGGCTCTCTGCCAAAATCAGGACCATTTTTTGAAAAGAACAAACTGCCCGCTTCAATATAATTTATCGCGAAAAAAGCCAAGACCGCCGTGTATATCATTACCGTTAAAAAGGAAAAAACAATAGGATATAATATAATTTTCCACCTATTGTTTTTTCTTTTTATCTTTTCATTATTTTTACTCATAATCATGACCACCTCAAAAACAGACCTGAAACGAAGGGAAGCTTAATATAAAACACCCTCGAAAGTTTTATTTAATGAACACAAATCTCAGTATCTAATTATTTGCTTTCATGCTTTTGATTTTTAATCTTTTGCACGGCGAGTACGGAAACAACCAGCACTATCATCGTCAGCGACAGCCAAAAAATAAATTCCGCTGTGTTGTCCGCACCGGTTTGTTTCCATATAGAACTACCCGGTGCAATATCATCAAGAAGAGCAGAATTTATGGGCACTGTAAATACTCGTCCGCTCGGATCTACAACCCTTATGCCGTTTCTGGTGACGTTAAGCGTGGCTCCCACCGACCTTGCGGCACTCTGCGCCAAAGAAATTAGCTGCGACCTTACACTTGTGGGAAGTTCGCCGAAATTGTATATTCCGGTTTCTGCCCAGACCTTCCCGGCATCGTCCATACGGTTAAGCGCATCCCCTAACTGCGTTGCGGTCAGGGTGTTTGCTGCCAAATAATCTTCGATCAATTTAATATATTGCGCCGGAACCTTCTTAATTTGACCGTCCACTTTCACACCGGCTTTTGCTCTGTTGATCACATCTTTTTCGGTTGCGGCAAATACAGGGACGGTAAACATAACCGTAAGTGCCAGCACAAAAACCAGCGTAAAAATCTTTTTCATAATAATAACCATACCTCTCTGCGATAAAAATCGCTCTACCAATTTAACCAATTTAATTTTTCATTTCATAAAGGGGACTTTTTAAAGTTTGGGATGATAATTAAAAATTATCCCGCTTTTATTTCTTTTTTATTTTTTTTGGAGCATTTACAATCTGCGCCTTTTCCTGTGATAATCAATTGAAACGTCATTAATATTATTTTTATATCTTCAATAATGTTTCGGTTGTTTATGTAGTTTATATCCATTTGCACCCATTCATCAAACGTGATGTTTTTATTTCCGGACACCTGCCAGTAACAGGTAAGACCGGGGGTTATGTCCAGTCTTTTAAAATGGAACGCCGTGTACTTATCGACTTCGCAGGGAAGGGGCGGCCTTGGTCCCACGATGCTCATTTCGCCGCGCAATACATTCAAAAGCTGCGGCAGTTCATCGACACACAATCTACGGATAACTTTGCCCACTTTCGTGACACGCGGATCATTTGTTATTTTGAACGTCGGTCCGGAATTTTCGTTCATATGTAAAAACTCCGCCTGTTTTTCTTCGGCATCCGAACACATACTCCGGAATTTGAACATTTTGAAAAGTTTTCCCTTTTTACCGACCCTGATTTGCGAAAAAAAGACCGAACCCCGTGAATCCAATTTTATAGCTATAGCCGTTACCAAAAAAACCGGCGATAATATTAATAAACCGAGCAAGCTGAATATTACGTCTAAAGACCTTTTAAATGCGTTGAAAGCACCCCGTTTTTTATAAGGCACAACCACTATTGCCGCCGGACTTTCACGCATGAATTCCTGCGGTTTTATTTGACCTTTATCATTTTTAACAACGGTTCTCATACTCTAACGCCTTCTTTTCTTTTCATGTAGGTACATTTACAGCAAACCATCTGAGCAGTCTTGTATGTAACGAAAGAGCTCCCGGTTTGATTTGTTTTTTTGCAACAACCTGTCCGCTTCATCGAAATTGGGCGGACGGTATTTCGTGTCATGACAATCGCTTCCAACAACTATCCGGAAACCTTTTTCGGCAAGACCGAAGGTGAATTTCAAGGATGCTTTTTTCCTGAAAGCATCGGTGTCCGTTTGGTATATAAAATCTGATATGGAAAATATTTCAGAAAAATCCGACTTTTTGTAAAACCCTAAATATCTGTCGATATGCGCTAATACAGGAACAACGCCGCAGGAACTGATGATGTTCCATATTTCTTCCGACATCCAAGGCGAATACGACCGATAAGGGAGTTCCAGCAGCAACAAATTCGTGCCTTTCAAACACAACGGACTAAGGTCTTTGCCGGATAGTTCCTTTTCCAAACGCACTTCCGCACCCGGGATAATTCCGATGAGTCCGGTTTCCCCGAAAGCTTCCATATGTTCAGCCAGTGCATTTTCGGAAACCTTCCTGCGGATGATAAAATTTTCAACAGATTCAACGCAGGCGTAATAGTGGGGAGTTGCCGCAACTTTCATTATACCACATTGATTTGATAAATGCAACATCTTTCTGGAAACATCCGTATTTTTTGCGCCGTCATCCATTCCCGGCAGGACATGAGTATGAAAATCCACAGGCAGCTTCAGCGTTTTCCGCTCTTTGCCGCCTTTCTCCATACTAGCAATATTCTTCATTCTTCTTATAACCCTTGTACCCGGTGTATTTGTACATTTTATATTCTTCATGTGTATCGTTAACAACAATTCCCAAATTCGCGATATTTAGGTTGTTTAGGGTTTCTATTGTTTTTTGAAGTTCTCTGTAAAGCGATTGCTTCTGGCGTGCCACAAGCAGGATTCCCGCAGTTTTGTTCGCTGCCATCAAAGCATCCGACACCACACCGATAGGCGGCGTATCTATGAAAATATAATCATAATATTCCGAAAGGCACTCCAGCAGTCCTATCATGCTTTGTGAACCCAGCAGTTCTGACGGATTGGGCGGAATCGCCCCGCAAGTGATCACATCTAAATCCGGCACGACATCGCGGTTAACGGCTTCATTTAATTTCACGATATGGCATAAAAGCTGAGAAAGACCGATTTTATTGTTTAAACCAAAAAGTTTATGCTGTATAGGTTTGCGCATATCCGCGTCCAGAATGACCGTTTTAAGACCGGTTTGCGCCATAGCGATAGCGAGGTTAGCGGTAGTATTGGATTTTCCGGCAGCCAGTTCCGAGCTGGAAACCACAACAGCTTTTTGAGACGGGTCGGTAAGGGTAAAGAGCAAATTTGCCCTTAAAGATTTATATGCTTCCACAATATGGAACGGCGCGTTCTTTTCCAGCAACGCGGAACCTTGCCGCACATTGCCGGTTCTTTTTTTTTGTTTCTGCCCGGGAATAGCATCGAAAGACGGAATTTCACCCAACACGGGCGCCCCTATTCGCAGTTTCAAATCTCCACCGCTTTTAACGGAATTGTCCGCGAAAAAAACAAGGAACCCGATACCCACCGCAAACATCGCACCTGCCAAAAACCCCATTATACTGCTGTTTCTGACGTTAGGGAAAGAGGGTTCTGTAGGGGTTCTCGGACGGCCTATCACGACGACGGAGCCGGTTTGCACTATCCGTTCCAACTCAACCGGTGCGACATCCGCCCACACACCGCATATCTCTGTGGATAAGTCCGGATCTCCGGTTTCCACCGAAATGCGCAATACCTCGGTAGCGTTCTGGACTGTCCGCATCAAAAGGGAAGATTTTAATTCCCGGATAGAAATCCGATTGAACATCCGGCGCCGGACTTTTTCCAGAATATCATCGTTTTCCAATATTACTATATAATTATTCACCAATCTTTGTGCCGCATTAATTTCACTTATATCAACGGTGTCAGCATTTTCCAGTTTGTTGTTTACATACATATCTATATGTGCGGTATATTTTTTGGGTAAAACATAGCTTGAAATCACAAACGCGATAATAAAACCCAGCAACGCGCTCCCTACAACCCATTTAGCCGCTTTTCTGAAAAAAAATAATATCTCTTTTTTATCTGCTTTATCCTGCATTTTTATAATATTCTCCAATGTATATTTATAATTGCCTTTGGGTATTTTAGCACACATTCACATTGGTGTCAACATAATTAAATTTTTGAATTTTTTTGGTTTTTAGCGTGAATTTTTTAAGGTAAAATTTTAAAAATCTTATTGAGTCGATAATAAAGTTTTACATTTTCTAACCTGTCCAAAAAAATTATTAATTTATTTAACCTCTCCATGTTGATCACCCTATTTATTAGAGATTAAGAAAAATGAAACTACGCCAATTATCACAGCAACAATAAATATTTCAAACAAGTTGACTTCAATAAAAACGGGTATGTTTATTTTTTCGAATATGGCAATGATTAAGAACACAAAAATACATATGCTAATAATTAAAAATCCTATTCCAAATATGGTTTGCAATTTTCCTGATATAATCGTATTGTTTTTTATAACCGCAATCTGCACAACGAAAAAAGCCGTTATAAAAACAAGGGAAACTATTGATAATATTAATATTAAAGTTTTAATATTCATCACCACCCAAACTGTCGTTTAACGAATTTTACCCAACCTTCACCCGATAGCCTTGTGAATCTTTTTGAAATAGCATTAACTGCGATGGTTGGATTTCTTGACCCTAACGATAGAACAAACTTTATTGCGGTTTGCGCGATATTATTGCCGTTGCCGTCGGTTATGATTAAAGGCTTGCCCCATGCATCGTAGGTGTATTCCGCCACGAGGGTTCCCGGTCTCGTCAACATCGCAATGAGGGGTTGCAGGTTGTTGCAGATATAGCTGCAAACCACGGTGGCGGATATAGAACGGCTGTCAAGATTGAAGTATTAATCAAGCGGAATTGGAAACAAAGGATCTGGCTATTTTCCTAACCAGCTTATAGTCTGTGGTTTCATCCCAAACAATGAACCCGACATTTCTCTCGTATCCGATATTAAAAAAATATTGCTCACATTCCGCATCATTTTTTCAATAAAAGCGTTTTTCCATAAATGGCACCATTTGATATCAAAGTCATTGATAAAATTTCAATGGTTTTTACTCTGTCAGAAAAAATATTGATTTCTTCTTCACTTGATATGTAACCATCAATATCTGTGTAGTAAGCGTATGTATTTGTTTGTATGATAATTGGATTTAAGCTTTCGTCAGTTATGTAAAAATAACCGTCTTGCTCGTGTAACCCCCATTCGTTTGGTATTTTAAATTCACCGCAATGGTCAATTTCAACTGTTTTCCAGTTTGAATAATCCTCAAATATTTCCGGAACAAAGCTGTATGCGATTAATACAATAAAAGCAATAATAGAAGAAATAAATAATAACGCACCTAAACAAATGCCAAGTATAACAGATTTTTTCACCTAAAAACACCCCGTAACATCTTTAAAATTTATTCTTTCGTTCTCGTCATAGTCGGTTGACAAGAATATGATTTTTTCGTTTGTTGAAACAAGAATATGGTTTGTTAGTAATATATTCCAAAATAAGGATTGATTTTCACAACAACATGATAGATAACTTGAAATTCGTTTGGATTTTCAACACCAATACATTCTCCTACCGAAGCGGGTTAGCGTTAGCCACATGATCCGCGGTCTGTGCGATATCGTCCGCTGCTGTTGGTTGTGCTTAACGGCTTGCCCTATGCATCGTAGGTGTATTCTACCACGAGGGAGCCGGTATCGTCAACTAGGCCTATGATTCATGTCCGTGTCAAGTTGTTGTAGGACTTTTAATTGTAAAAGATTTGTGAAGCCGGAAAGTGGGTTAACCGAACATTTTCAATATTTTTTGAGTGCCTGTGATTTTACCG
>Ga0099364_10003232_pt1 | contig 25379 bp, 29 predicted proteins | sample TergutTh196P3_FD_73070 | JGI IMG/M metagenome (GOLD analysis project Ga0099364, IMG submission 73070) | Microcerotermes parvus P3 segment gut microbial communities from Pointe-Noire, Republic of the Congo - Th196 P3 | ecosystem: Host-associated > Arthropoda: Insects > Digestive system > Gut ...
CGGTTTCGAGGTGGGTCCGGTTTTTTTTTGAGCGGGAGCGGTGGGGGCTGGGTCATGCGGTCCTGCAAGCCGCCGCCGCGCGGGGGGGGGGGGGGAGCCTGTCCTGATTCTGCTGGGGGACGCGCTGGTGAAAAGCGACGTACCGTGCTCGTGCGGGCTTGTGGGTCTGTCGCGCGAGTTCGGCAATGCGTCGGTGGTCGGGCTGGAGCGGGTCCCCCCGGAGAGGGTGTCGAGGTACGGGATTGCCGGGGGGGGGGCTGTGCGAGAGGATGTGTTCAGGCTGGACCGGCTCGTCGAGAAGCCGTCGCCGGAGACGGCGCCGTCGGACCTTGCCGTCGCGGGGCGGTATGTGCTGGACCCGTGCGTGTTTGACTATCTGTCCACGTGCCGCGCGGGTCACGCTGGGGAGATACAGTTGACGGACGCCATCCAGCGGATGCTCGAGGGGGGGGGGGCGGTGTACGGCTACCGCTACCCCGGGACACGCTTCGACATCGGCAACCCTGCCGGGTACCGGGAGACGCTTGCGGCGTTCGTTTAGCACGCAGATGACGCAGGTTTTTTTTGATTTGCGCAGATGGATTCGGGGACTAATTTGGATGAAAAGGTGGATTTTAAAAGTTATTAAAGGGAAGATATAAAATGAAGTCTGCTTTAAAATGTTTGATGGGGCTGTTTTGTCTGCTTACGGGATGTTATAAGAGTCAGGTGCCTGAAGACGCTAAGTATTCTGTTTATCTTTCAACACTTTTCCAATACGAGACTAACCTTTGTTTCATGGCAACAAATGGGCAAAAGTATTGGACGGATATTTTTAAGGACATTCGGATCCCGCTTGCCAGAAAATTAGACTTAGTGGGTGAAATCAATGCTGTTGCTTCGTCACCCAACAAACCAATGGATGAAAAGGTCAAGCGTCTCGTCAAAGAAACCGTTTCTCGCCCTAGAGACAAGAAAATTCTTGATGAGTTCCTTGCAGAAATGGGCGACATGAAGAAGGTGACTGAATACCTTGATAAATGCGATTTGCTTGGATTGCTTGGGGAAATGCGCGACAAGCATTCGTTTCATGAGGCTTTTTTAAGTTATAATTATATTGATGAAACGTTTTTGTATTCATTGCCAGAGGGTATAGGTGGTCGTGAAATTTCGGTTCTCTCGGAATTAACCGCTTTGCATGGCGAGCATGAATGGAACACTATTTTGACAGATAAAGGGGTTGACTTAGGGTTAAAACATGGATTGGTGATAGATATCCATGATATGGCAAGATATGGGGAATATCCCCATCCTGTTTTTTGCACAAAATCAGATTATGTCTCGATACTTTTTCAATATGAGACGAACCTCTGTTTCATGGCAGCAAACGGGCAAAAGCATTGGACGGATATTTTTAAGGACACTCGGATTCCGATTGCCAGACAACTGGACTTGTTAATTAAGATAGATGACATTTCTCAACCGAATGAAGCGATGGATCAAAAAGTACGGAAAATTATCAAGCAAAATGTTCCGAAAAATGTTGCTGAAAATGAAGACCCCGACAAAGATAAAAGGGAATTACTTGGAGTGCTTGAAAATATGCGGGATAAGTATTCATTTCATATTGCTTTTTTAATTTATAATTATATTGGAAATACGTTTTTATGTTCATTGCCTGAGGGTGTGGGTGATCGTGAAATTGCGGTTCTCTCGGAATTAACGGCTTTACATGGCGAGCGTGAATGGAATGCCATCCTGACAGATAAAAATGTCGATATTGGCTTAAAACGTAGGTTGGTGATAGACATTCATGATAGGGTACGATATGCACGCTGATGACACAGGTTTTTTTTGACAGGATTTCCCCTGTGGGGACGTATAAAGGCTATGAGAGGTTTGCCCACTAATTTACACGAATGGACACGAATGAGGGCTGATGTTTTTTGGATTAGTGGGAATTCGTGAGGATTAGTGGGCAGGATTTTTTGAACAAAGCCCTTGATTCGCCGTAACGTATTCAATAACAACAGGAAAACTCTGCGTAAATCTTAATCATCTGCGCCATCTGCGTGCTAAAAAAGTTCATCCGAAAAATGAATAAGACGATAAAACCATTACTCGCCACGATGCTGTTCTGTGCGCTTTCTGCGTATGGGCAAGCGGATGAAGGCGGCACGAAAACGATTCACGTGTTCGTCGCCCTTTGCGACAACCAATATCAAGGCATTGTTCCTGTGCCAGCAGCGATTGGTAACGGGCAAAATCCTGACGGCAATCTTTATTGGGGTTGTGGTTACGGTATTCGCACGTTTTTCAAAAAAAGCAAGGAGTGGAAACTACTTACTGCTCAAAAGGTAAATAGCGTTATACTCGAACGGCTTGTCTTCAAACACGTTGCGAAAGACTATTATCTGATTGCGGATGCTTACGACGGGCGATACATCAAGCAGTGCACGCAGGATTTTCTGAAGAGCAGTTGCGGAAACCAAAAAGACACCTTAGCCCTTGACGGCAAAACGCTGAATATCGGTGGCAACGCCTCCCTTTTGGCGTATATAGGTCATGATGGCTTAATGGACTTTCAACTATCCGAGACGTATTCGAACACGGATAATCGAAAACGGGATGTGATTATACTGGCGTGTCACAGCAAGCGTTATTTTAGTCCGCACTTGAAAGCGGCGAATGTAAACCCGTTGCTTTGGACGACCAATCTAATGTGTCCCGAAGCCTATACGCTGCATGATGCCCTTACGGGATATGTCAATGGAGAAACGGATGAACGTATCCGTGAGAGAGCGGCGGCGGCATATTCTCAATATCAAAAGTGCAGCCTGAAAGCCGCAAAAGGATTGCTGGTGACAGGTTGGTGACAAACGTGTCCGCAAAAAACGTTAATGGGGGAATCCTGTTAAAAATCTTGCCCACGAATTTTCACTAATTTACACGAATTCCAAAAGCATTAACCATCATTCGTTTTATTCGCGGTATTCGATGACCGCATGAATCCTCCGTTTTTTTCTCACACAAAGGCACAAAGGTCACAAAGGTTTTTTTCAAAATAATCCTGTCATCCTGTCAAAACAAATCCTCCGTTTTGTTGTCATCGAATAGCACGAATGTTTGCGAATGTTTTTCTGATTCGTGTTATTCACGCTATTCGATGACCATATGTTTTCTTTATTGGCGACGATGTAGAGCCGTGCAGGAGATTTATCGAGGACAACGTATTGAATGAGAGGAATTTGAATGTGTAACGATATGCAAAAGGTAAAAGCATCAAACCATACGCCGACAGACTATCCTCAATTTTTAGTTGAGATAAAAGAGCGTATCCATCAAAGCAGATACGAGGCGGCAAAAACCGTAAACCAAGAAATCATACGGCTGTATTGGGATATTGGGCGACTGATAACCGAAAAACAGAAAACACTCGGTTGGGGGAAATCGGTCGTGGAAACCCTTTCGGGAGACTTGCAAAAGGAATTCCCCGGAATGAGTGGGTTTGGAAAATCCAACCTATGGTCTATGGCGCAGTTTTATGCCGAATATCACTCAGATGCAATTCTCCAACCATTAGTTGGAGAAATTGGTTGGTCAAAACACTTGGTCGTCATGTCCAAGTGCAAAGATACGCAGGAAAGACAATTTTACATTTTGGCAACCAAGAAATTCGGTTGGACAAAAGACGTGCTTGTTCATCATGTGGAATTGAAAACCTATGAGCGGTATTTGCTGGGGCAAACCAATTTTGACGATACCCTGCCCGAAAAAGTCAAGAAGCAGGCAGTTCTGGCAGTCAAGGACGACTATAACTTTGGTTTCGCCGATTTGTCAGACGAACATTCGGAAGCTGATTTGGAACAGGCGTTGATAAAAAACATTCGGGCATTTCTGATTGAATTCGGGAGCGATTTTTCTTTCATCGGAAACCAGTATCGCATCGAAGTTGACGACGAAGAGTATTTCATTGATTTGCTACTGTTTCACAGGCGTTTGCAATGCTTGGTGGCGGTTGAATTGAAAATCGGGAAATTCATCCCTGAATACAAAGGCAAAATGGAGTTTTACCTCAATGTACTCAACGACCGTGTGAAACTTCCGCATGAAAACGAGGCTATCGGCATTATCGTATGCAAAGAGAAAAGGCGTACTACGGTAGAATATGCCTTGCGGGATTCCAAGAAACCCATCGGCGTGGCAACGTACACCCTTTCGCCAACCCTGCCCGACGCCTACAAGAAATTATTGCCATCCGCAAAAGAAATTGCCCAGAAATTAACCGCTTTTTTATGAAGCGAACACCACTGCAAAAAGGAACACCTCCGTCATGAATCCCGCCAACCACAAAATGTTCAAAGTCGTCCTTGACGACACCATCCGCGCCGACCAGATTTTTAAAATTCTGATGGGCGACGGCGGAGCCACGCAGGAAAATTATCGAGGACAATACGTTGAATGTGAGGAATCTCGATGTGTAACGAAAGGAATGTATGACCGCCATTTTCGATAAAGGCAAACAGTTTTTTGAGGTCGTCAACCTCATCAAGAACGCCCGTTATAACGCCATAAAAAGCGTTAATACGGAGTTGATTAATCTGTATTGGGATGTCGGAAAATACATCACCGAGAAAGTCCATGACTCCCAATGGGGGCAAGGCGTTGTCAAAGAGTTGTCCGAATACATCTCCAAGACCGAACCTGAATTGCGTGGCTTCTCCGACAAGAACCTTTGGCGAATGAAGCAGTTTTACGAGGTTTACAAGGATTCTCCAAAACTCTCACCACTGGTGAGAGAATTAAGCTGGACGCATAATCTGATGATTTTCTCACGTTGCAAAAGCAACGAAGAGATGGAGTTTTATCTCAGAATCTCAATTAAGGAAATGTACAGCAAAAGGGAGCTTGACCGTCAGATTTCCTCGGGGGTTTACGAGAGGACGATGCTGGGCAACAAGTCCTTGCCCGCATCCGTAAAAAACACGTTTCCAAACGCCCTCAACACGTTCAAGGACAGCTACTCCTTTGAGTTTCTGAAACTTTCCGACGAACATGGTGAGAGCGATTTGCAAAAAGGACTGTTGGGGCAACTCAAAACATTCATTCTTGAAATCGGCAGGGATTTCCTTTTTGTCGGCGAAGAATACAAGGTTCAGGTGGGGAACTCGGATTTCTTCATTGATCTGCTTTTCTACCATAGAAGCCTGCAATGCCTCGTCGCCTTTGAATTGAAAGCGGACAAATTCAGACCCGAACACTTGGGACAGTTGAATTTCTATTTGGAAGCCTTGGACAGGGACGTTAAAAAGCCCAGCGAGAATCCAAGCATCGGGGTTCTGCTTTGCAAAGACAAAGACAGCGAAGTCGTGGAGTATGCCTTGGGCAGGACATTGCAGCCGACACTCATCGCGGAATACAAAATACAACTGCCCGACAAGAAACTCTTGCAACAGAAATTGCATGAGATGTTTCATGAAAAATGAAAGGGTTGCACATTTATGTTGTCATCGGATAGCACGAATGTCTGCCAATGTTTTTCTGATTCGTTTTATTCGCATTATTCGATGACCACATGAATCCTCCGTTGTTTTCTCACACAAAGGCACAAAGGTCACAAAGGTTTTTTTTCAAAAAAATCCTGTCATCCTGTCAAAACAAATCATCCGTTTTTTTCTGCAACTTTGCCCACGAATTTTCACTAATTTGCATTAATCCCAAAACCATCAATCCTTATTCGTGTCCATTCGTGAAAATTCGTGGGCAAACAAATCATCCGTTTTATGTTGTCATCGAATAGCACGAATGTTTGCGAATGTTTTTCTGATTCGTTTTATTCGCGTCGTTTGATGACCATATAAAAGCCCTTTTCGGTTCCACGTCGTAGGATAGCGTTTTAATTTGAAGTTGACACATGAGCATCGGAAAACAATGTTGCTCGTTTCACACAGAGACACAGAGCCACAGAGGATTTCTATTTTCCCCATCTGTTCGGAAGGGGTGGCGTCGCGGAGCGATGACGGGGGCGGCGTTTCACGCAACGGTAACGCACAGCAAAAATGCCGTGCGCGATTATTTTTTTGTGGCTTCCTCCCAAAAATACTTGTCTCATGTCGGTCAATATCGTATTATTTTTCTTCCGTAGACAGGATTAACAGGATTGCGTTTTGAAAGGATAGAACAATGGATGAGCATCAACAACTTTTACCCCCCAATAAAAATGATGGAAAATTACAAGACCAACCTCTAATAGAGCCAGAGGTGATGCCAAAGCGTGTATGGTGGTCGCCTAAGGCAAAAAAGGTAGTCAAATGGGGGGGGGTAACGTTAGTGATTTTTGGTGTCATTCGATGGCTGTCAGAGTGGTTGCCCAAGAAGAAAAAGGCAATCAGTTGGGGAGGACTAGCGTTAGTGATTTTTGGGTTCATTTGCAGGGTGATAAGTGTTATCAACGATGGCGGTGGTATTTACTATAGGCATTTTTCAAAATCGGAAAAAAGGCTTTCAATTTATTCACAAACATTTACACCGCAACATATCCGTCCAGACCGCCCGACGCATCATTATAAAGTTGCTGAAAAATATTACGAGCAACAGAGATACCCTGAAGCCTTGAAATACTATCAACTGGCGTTGGATGAGCAATTGAAGACCGAAGCAGGTTTTGCACACTTAGATGCCGCAAAGATACAAAACAGCCTGGGTATCATGTATTATGTGTTGGCGGAATATGACAAGGCAATAGAGTGCTATACTCATGCGCTTGTAGTTTACGAAGACCTTCCAGACAAAAAAACAGAACTCGCATGCATCTATCACAGCATTGCGGCAGCATACAGCGAATATGGCGATTATCCACAAGCCTTGGAGGGGGCTAAAAAGGCTCTGGCAATCCAGGAAAAGGTGTTGGGAAAGGAACATCCCTATACGGCAATGAGCTCCATCAACATTGCGGCAGTGTACCTCAAACAAAACGACTACCCGAAAGCCTTGGAATGGTTTAAAAAGGCACTGGTAATCCAGGAAAAGGTGCTTGACAAGGAACATACTGATACAGCAATAAGCTATAACGGCATTGCGGCAGTGTACCACGCACAAGGCGACTACCCGAAAGCCTTGGAGGGGGTTGAAAAGGCTCTGGCAATTCAGGAAAAGGCGCAGGGAAAGAAACATCCTGATACAGCAACGAGCTACAACAACATTGCGGCAGTGTGCTACGCACAAGGCGACTACCCGAAAGCCTTGGAGGGGTTCGAAATGGCTCTGGCAATCCGAGAAAAGGTGCTGGGCAAGGAGCATCCCGATACGGCAACGAGCTATAACGGCATTGCGACAGTGTGCTACGCACAAGGCGACTACCCGAAAGCCTTGGAGGGGTTTGAAAAGGCTCTAGCAATCCGAGAAAAGGTACAGGGAAAGGAACATCCAGATACAGCAACGAGCTACAACAACATTGCGGCAGTGTACAGCGTACAAGGCGACTATCCGAAAGCCTTGGAGTTATATGAGAAGGCACTTGCAGTCTGCGAAAAGGTGTTTGGGAAAGAACATCCCGATACGAAAAATGTAGTAGAAAATATACAGAATGTACGAGAGGAGCTGGAAGCCGCAGGACGTTCTTCTCAATCAGAGATAAAAAATGTGGAATGAGTGTTTTCTGTCGAACGTGACAATCCTAGCGGATTGCCGTTTAACGGCATATCTTCCCCTCCATTGAAGATGGAGGGGAAGAAATGTGCCCCCCCCCCTCGGGTACGTGCCCCCCCCCGTGGGACGTGACCCACCTCTTGAATGCGCAAGGCTTACAGCCTTGATGTTGTCGTATGCCCTGTACGTAGGGCGTTGCCCTTGTGTGAGAAAAAAAATGCTGTTCGATGACAACAAAGATGACAAAATGGTTTACTCTGTGAGTCCCAAGGTGTAAACTGGTGATGAATCAATTTGAGGAATAAGATGAATTGGAAAGGAAGTTGACATGAAGAGGATGATTGCAGTTCTGTCTGTATTGGTGTGTTGTAACAGTGAGACCCTCAGGGGTCAGACGGTCGGGAGGTTTGAGTTGGTGAAGCTGCCTTATGAGGCAAATGCGCTGGAGCCGGTGATCAGTAAGCAGACCGTTGAGTTCCATCACGGGAAGCATCTGCAGGGGTATGTCAATAACCTGAACAATCTTGTCCAGGGGACCAGGTTTGAAAACGCTGACCTCGAAACGATCGTTAAAGAGTCGGACGGGGCGGTTTTCAATAATGCCGGGCAGATATTGAACCATAATCTCTATTTCACGCAGTTTGCCCCGGCAGGGGCAGGGGGCGGGAAACCCGGCGGTCCGTTGGCGAAGGCGGTTGATGCCGCCTGGGGGTCGTTCGAGAATTTCCAGAGGGAGTTTGAAGCCACAGGCGCCGGGCTGTTCGGGTCGGGGTGGGTTTGGCTGGCTGCCGATAAAGACGGGAAATTGTCCATCACCAAAGAACCCAATGCAGGGAATCCGCTGACGAAAGGATTGGTGCCGTTGCTGACTTTCGATGTCTGGGAGCATGCGTATTATCTCGACTTTCAGAACCGCCGCGCGGACCAGCTGAAAAGCCTGTGGGGTATCGTGGATTGGAAAGTGGTTGAAAGCCGGTATCCGTTTGCGGAATAGCTAGGCAGGGTTAGCTGGGCAAGCAGCTGTTTCAGGATGATCAGGAGTCCGGCTCATGTTTTGACAGGATTACAGGATTAGCAGGATAAAATGATTGCCGTCCATGATTCCAAATCCTGTAAAAATGTAAGGAGGTCATCGAATAAAACGAATGAAACGAATAAAGACATGAAACACATTCGTGTCAATTCGTTCAATTCGATGACAAATTAAATAAAGTCAAAATAATCAGGAGACTTTTTACAAATGCCAGCACAAAACATCTGGATGGCTTTCGGGCTGACGATGGTTGCCGGTCTTGCGACGGGCATCGGCAGTCTGATCGCGTTATTGTTCAAACATACCAACACGAGATTCCTGTGCGCGTCGCTGGGGTTCTCCGCGGGGGTCATGCTCTATGTGTCGTTCATGGAGTTGATGCCTGAAGCCCAAAGGGAGCTGGTGCAGCATTTGGGGGAGAAAACGGGGGCGTTGTCTTTGTTGGTTGCCTTTTTCGGCGGGATGGGATTAATCGCGCTGATTGACTTTCTGATACCGGAAGCCAGCAATCCGCATGAGTTTCAGGGCTTGGAGGATATGGACAAGCCCGTTGCCCAGCAAAAAGCACTGCACCGCACGGGCATTGTTGTCGCCCTGACGCTTGCCATCCACAATTTCCCTGAAGGCATTGCCACATTCGCGTCGGCGCTGAGCGGGCTCTCGGTGGCAATCCCGATTACCGTTGCCATCGCCATACACAACATCCCCGAAGGCATTGCCGTGTCTGTGCCCATCTACCATGCCACGGGCAACAAACGGAAAGCGTTCTGGCTCTCGTTCTTGTCGGGGCTGGCAGAGCCGCTGGGGGCGTTGATCGCCTATTTCGTCCTGATGCCGTTCTGGTCGCCGTTGGTCAATGGTGTCGTGCTAGCCGCTGTCGCGGGAATCATGGTCTATATCTCATTGGACGAGCTTCTGCCCACAGCCGAAAAATACGGCAACCACCACATCTCCATTTCAGGGCTTATCGTCGGGATGATTGTGATGGCGTTGAGTTTGTTCTTGTTTATCTGAGGTCATCGAATGCCGCGAATAGACGCTAATGAAATCATTCGTGTGCATTTGTGCAATTCGATGACAAAAACAACTTGGAAGGGACGCATAAAGGCTATGAGGATTTTGCCCACTAATTTACACGAATGGACACGAATGATGGTTGATGTTTTTTTGATTCGTGTAAATTCGTGCGGATTCGTGGACAAAAAAACAGTTTGCCAAAACAACTTGGGTTTTCCACTGAAGGGACGCATAAAGGCTATGATGGTTTTGCCCACTAATTTACACGAATTTACACGAATGATGGTTAATGGTTTTTGGATTCGTGTAAATTCGTGCGGATTCGTGGGCAAAAAGGCAATACGGAAAAAAAAGAATTTCCCCACTTTACAATCTAGCGCCAATCTGGTATTATGTACACCAATTCAATCCAAAGAAAGTTTGGGAAGTTTTTAAAAATGAGGAGAAGATGATGAAGAACGTAGGATTAAAAGTTGGAGTCGTAGGTGCCGCTCTGGTGGCGGGTTTGGGGGCTGTTGCAACTATGCCAACAGGACGCGCCATGAGTGCGCAGGAGAAATTTGCTGTTCGAGGGCTTGACGATGGCGATTACCAACAATATCTTTGTAAAGTATGTGGGGTTGTCGGAGAGGGCGAGGGTCGTCTGAATTGTACAAAAAAAGACCTCCCAGTACCCCCAGAAGAGGTGAATGGTCAACCTTGGAATGGTAAACTGTGGGAGGGTAAAAAAGACTATACATGTTCTGACTTTGAAGGTATAGGTGCTATTAAAGGAGAAGGTTCTAGTGAAAAAGATGCTTTTGTTGGCTATAAAGGGATAGGAATTCAAAAGATATGTGAGAAATTTAATTGGGTTTGGCGAGACTATGAGGTTGATATAGGTGGAGGAGAAACCATAACACTATGGATGTGGTTTCTGGACGGAGAAGGAGTTGTTGATTCCGACACTTGTAATGTAGCCTCTACTTGTTTTGTAAGAAACACCATTGCGCCCAACTATTGCAAAGAGAAAAAAAACAATGGAGAATAAGACGGCAAATGGGAACTATTTGCCTTGACAGATTGTATTCTAAGAGGAACATTCCGTAAGTAATGGTAATGGGGTTTATATTATGAGATGCTATGTGACTATTTTAATAGGTTCTTTTGTTTTATCTAGCGTTTCGGCAAAAGCTGAAACGTTAGATGTTAAGACATTTCTGCCTCTGTTTGAACGGAATTCGATTGCACGGAAAATACTGAATATGAATTATTCGTTAACCTATAAGGAAAATCAATCTGGACAAATGAATTCGAGCAAGAGAAATGTACACCTCGTGTTTGATGCTGAGAGAGGAACGTATCGCGAAGAAGTAAAATATTATGACGATCCAAGTAATGAAGATCTCTATAAGTTTTACGTAAATATGTGGAATGGGGAAGAATTTGTGACGTGGGTTAGACCAGTGTCCAAAGAATCTGGAGTTCGCTCTCTTGGGTCAGGTATCTACGAATATCCAGGACATGCAACAATTTATAATCAGCCTTTTACTGAAACCCCCTCGAGTGTGGCATTTTTTACTAATATGAAAGCGATTGCTGGTCGAAATCCTAAACTTGTAGATATTACTAGAGATACGATATCCATTGAAACAAAAAGAAATAAGTTTGAGTTTTCCAAAAAAACGGGTGCGTTAAAAAAACTTGACTATTATAATTCAAAAATGACAATTTGGAAAACATATGAATTTTCAAATCATGTGGAACATTCTGAGATTTGGATGCCTCTTCAGATTATGATAATTGGACGGGAATTAGATGGAAGTGTGTGGTATACAACGGAAATTTCAATTGACCCGGAAACACTCCGTATACTTGATGAAATAGATAATCCATCTATTTTCAAAGAGACATTACCTGCGGGATGTGTTGTGAATGATACAATCAGGAAACAATCGTATATAGTCACAACAGCCGACACATTGCCGAATGATGTGGAGGCGTTGAAAAAGACTTTGGAAAAGATGCTGGAACAGGCGCAGGAGCAGGCGGAGGCGGTTGAAAAAGAAGCTGCCGAAAAGAAGAAAAAATAAAGAGCCTTGGTTTTTAAGCCACCGAGGACATAAGAGGAATACGGAAGCAGTCATCGAATGACGCGAATAAACGCTAATGAAATCATTCGTGTGGATTTGTACAATTCGATGACAAAAACAACTTGGAAGGGATGCATAAAGGCTATGAGGGTTTTGCCCTCTAATTTACACGAATTTACACGAATGATGGTTAATGGTTTTTGGATTAGTGGAAATTCGTGAGGATTCGTGGGCAAGCGTTTTGACAGGATTTCTTTTGGCGGGACGCATAAAGGCTATGAGGGTTTTGCCCACTAATTTACACTAATTTACACGAATGATGGTTAATGGTTTTTGGATTCGTGTAAATTCGTGCGGATTCGTGGGCAAAAAAACAGTTTGCAAAAACAACTTGGGTTTTCCGCTGTACTTCTTACCGTCAGTACGGCATACTGTATTCCTTGACAATCAAAGAAGGCTTTGGAAGTTTTACAAAAGAAGGTGGGACATTTTATGAAAAGGTCAATGAAAATTGGATTTTGTGCCATGAGGTTGTGCGTGATGGTCTTGGGTATCTTCCTTATTCTGCCCAACGTTTCGGCAAAGGACGAAACGCTAGACGTTCAGGCGTTTCTGCCTCTTCTGGAACGAAATTCCATTGACGGGAAAGTATTGGATGTGACATATACGCTTAATTATGAGGAAAATTTTGATGGCAGAACAAGCTCTAGCAAGCAAGATATACGTCTTGTGTTTGATGCCTTAACAAGAAGGTATCGTGAAGAAAAAAAAATCTATTTAACCCCTGCTGACGCAAAAGAGCTTGGCTATGATTATGAGTTTGTAATAGACATGTGGGATGGAAAGGAGTATGCGTCATGGTCTAGAATAGCGAAAACGCCTAGGTATCGGGCACTATGGTCTAAAATAATAGCGAAAACGCTTAGGAACCGGGCATTGAGGCAAGACATATATGAGGGTCCTGGGGGTGTAATGATTACGAGTCGTAATCCTTTGGGTAAAAAACCACCTTTCTTTGCAAACGTTTATTTCGATGAGTCCTCTCGTTCTTTTACTGAAACGGTTCCAACGCAAAACCCAAAATTAACGCTTACCGAAAATATGGTAGCCATTGAAACGGAAGAGCATAAGTTTGAGTTTTCAAAGCAGACGGGTGCTCTTGAACGGTTGACTGCCTATGGTCATGACGAGAATGAAAAAAGAATCGTTATCGAAACGTATGACCTGTCTAATCATGTGGAAAAAAATGGAGTTTGGATGCCATTAAAAGTCGTCTATAAATTATGGCTCAACGATCAAGTAATTGTGACGGCAGAACGGTCTGTTGATTCCAAAACACTCCGTTTGTTTGACAAGGTGGAAGATGACTCCATTTTCAATGAAACTTATCCGCCAGGGTGTTTTGTAAAAGATGACATCAGAAATACAAGTTACAGGGTCACACCAGCATGGTAGGATTTTTTGAGCAAAGCACTTTGTTCCTATTGTGTAACCCATTGTGTCCATTGTGGTTAGAAAAAAACGGGACGCTTTTTTGTAAAAGGACAAGGCAAGGTTCGTTTCTAAAAATCACTATTATTGATGAAGAATGGAAACAAAATGACATATCTTGAATTTAGAGATCGGTTTATTGGGCTTGGGGCGTTTTCGGTGCATCAAGTGAATGCCGCTTTTCCTGACTTTTCGCCTAATAATTTTACCCGCTGGCAACGGTCGGGATTGGTTGTCAAGTTGAGGCAAGGGTTTTATGTTTTTCAGGAGGTATGCTCGCAACCGAATTTCGCATTGTTTCTGTCGAATTTTATTTATAAGCCGTCTTACATCAGTTTGCACACCGCACTTGCGTTTTACGGCATTATTCCCGAGGCGGTCACGCAAATCACTGCTGTAAGTTCGAGGAAAACAGCAGATTTTCAGAATGATGTGGCACAGTTTTCGTTCAAAAAAATCAAGCCTGATTTCTTTTTTGGCTATGAGCAAAAACCCTTGGGCGAACGTACCGTCAGTATTGCCACGCCCGAAAAGGCGATACTTGATTTGCTCTATCTTTATCCGTTTTATAACACTGAAAGTGAAATGGAAAACTTACGGTTCGATGAAGATTTTGTGCGTAATGAGTTGGATAGGGGAAAATTAACATTGTATTTAACTCAGTTTAACAATAAAAAATTGGCAAAAAGGGTTGAGATTTTCAGGAAATTGCACGGAATATGATTGACCTTCAACAGATTAAAAACTATTTTCCTGCCGATATGCAGGAAAACCCGCTTTTCCGAAAGTATATGCTCAAAGAATATATTCAACTGCTGATTTTGGATTTTTTGTCATCTTCGGCGTATATCGGGAAAGTTGTGTTTATCGGTGGGACAAACCTGCGGTTAGTCAAGGGAATAGACCGTTTTTCAGAAGATTTGGACTTCGATTGCAAGAATTTTGCAGAGTCCGATTTTTTGAGCATGACGGATGATATTCTCGTTTTTTTACGACGTTCGGGTTTTCGTGTCGAGACGCGCGACAAGCCAAACGAAAAGCTAAAGGCATTCCGCCGAAATATCTATTTTCCGGAATTGTTGTTTGAGATGGGGCTTTCAGGTTACAAAGAGGAACGTTTTTTAATCAAGGTAGAAACACAAAATCAGGGATTTGATTATGAGCGAAACATGGTCAATATTAAACGGCTAGGATTTTTCTTCCCGTTTCCTATACCGCCCGACAGTGTGCTTTGTGCGATGAAAATCTCGGCGTTGCTCTCCCGTGCAAAGGGGCGAGATTTTTATGACACAATGTTTCTTTTACAGCAAACAGAGCCTGACTACCAATATCTTGCCGGAAAATGTGATATAAAGAATCATGTGGAATTAAAAACGGCGTTGCTTGGTCTAACTGAAAAAACAAATCTAAAGTTGAAGGCGCAGGATTTTGAGCATTTAGTTTTTAAAAAGGAAAAGTCGCAACAGGTGTTGTTGTTTAGGGATTTTATTGAGAGTCTTTAAGGGGTTAATATGTTGATTAAAACAAAGTCTTTCTCGCGTGCGGGGTTGGTGGGTAATCCGTCGGACGGGTATTTCGGTAAGACGGTTTCGTTCACGTTTCAGGATTTTTATGCTGAAGTGACGATGTATGAAACGCCGGAGCTGGGTTTTATGCCGGGGGATGTGGATGACGCGCAGTTTAGCAGTCCGGAGGAGTTGCTGAATGATATTCAGCTTTTCGGGTATTACGGGGGTATCCGTCTGCTGAAGGCAATGGCCAAGGTGTTTTTCGCGCATTGCCGTGAACAGGGGATTGCGCTGCCCCGACGGAATTTTACCGTCCAGTACACGTCTAACATTCCGCGTCTTGTCGGGCTGGCGGGGTCGTCGGCGATTTGCACGGCGATGCTCAAGGCGTTGTGCGTTTTTTATGAGGTGTCGTTGCCGAAGGAAATCATGCCGACCCTCTGCCTGAATGCGGAAAAGACTGAGCTGGGTATTCAGTGCGGTCTTCAGGATCGCGTCATTCAAATCTATGAGGGTCTGGTCTTCATGGATTTTGAGAAGTCCTTGGTTGAGTCCGCCGGGCATGGACGTTATGTCGAGATGGATTCGCACATCCTTCCCAACCTCTACATCGCCTTTGATCCCCGCCGTGCCGAGGTGTCCGGGATTTACCATCAGAAATTGCGTGTCCTGTTCGAGGAGAAAAAGCCCGATATCATGTCTGCGATGAGCGAGTTTGCCGATCTTGCGCAACAGGCTTACGATGCGTTGAGCACAGGTCATCCCGAGCGTCTTCCCTCGCTTATGAATGCCAACTTTGATCTCCGCGACCGTATCTTTAATGTGAGCGAAGCCAACCGCAACATGGTCTTCACTGCCCGTTCCGCAGGGTGCTCCGCCAAGTTCGCCGGATCCGGCGGTACCATTGTCGGCACGTATGAGGATGAGGCGCAGTTTACACGTCTTGCGGAAGCCCTTGCGTCAATCGGATGTTCGACAATCAAACCGAGGATTGTATGAATCCCTATCAAGCCACACTCGTATCTGTTTTGGAAGTTTTGCAAGAACAAAAAATGGATCATTTGTTGGTGGGCGGGCATGTGGTTACTCATTATGGCTACACCCGTATGACAACAGACATTGATTTAATGATGGTAATCCCTGATGTTGGCGCAATAGTAAAAGCTATGCGAAATGCAGGGTTCACATCATATTCCATAAGTCCGCTGGTCATTTTTTTCCAAAAATCAGAACCGTCCATCCGGGTGGATTTTCTTCGTATTGACATGGGGACATTTACAAAATTGATGCGTTCGGCGGTAACCGCAAACATTCTGGGCTGTCAGGTTATAATACCATCGTTAACCGATCTGTTGGCGATGAAGTTTTTTAGTTACAGTCAATCCCCCATGCGGCGATTTAAAGACTTGGATGATATTGTCTGCCTCAGCAACGCAAATAAATTAAATCCCGAAGCTATTTTACGTCCCTTGGCTCTTCGATTTGCAGACGAAGAGGCTTACCAACGTGTGTATGCGATGTTACCCCCAAATCCGGAAAGGAACGCCCCGTGAATGTTACAAGTGAGTTGACCTGTGACGATTTGGAGTGCTTGGCAAAACTAGACCATCCTCCGCCACCGCCGCTAACCATGGATGAATACTGCGATTTTGTTTGGGAAATGCTTCAGTCTATTCCCCCAGAACAGATTGAACGGCAAAAACAACAGGAAAAACAAATCAAAGTTGCTTTTCGGATGTAAATGGGCATTTTCAACCAACGTCAGGAATCCTTATGGAAGCATTGAGACGTATGGTTGGGGAGGTGAAGCACCAGATGGTACTGATGTGGAGTATTTCGCGTTGGAACGCCGATGGAGCTCCGTCTGTCGTTTCTCCCCGAACGCGACACGAATTACAGATTAGTTTTTAGTGTGTCAGATTCAAATTCTCCGCCATTACGATTAGAGTGGACGCCTCTCTTTTCGTCGGGAGGTCATCTATGACCGGGGAAGGAAAATAATTGCTGTGAAAAAAAAGATGGTGTTTAAGGCGACGTTATCTGCTTACGTTTTCCTAAGCGGCATTTGGGTTACGCTTGCAATATGTTATATGTCCATTGGGTTAAAAAACAAACAGTTGGATTGGTTTTCTATTGGACTATTACTATGCGGAATTACATTAGCTTGGTGGATTTGGCTTTGGGGGTTTAAAATTACCATAACAGAGTTATATCTTGAGTATCGGAACGGACTGTATAAACGACACCGAATTGACTTGGCAGACATTAAAGCAATACAGTCAGGGTGGATTGGTTGGGGTGGTTCTAAAAAATCTGTCACTATTCAACGAGTCGTCATTGTCCCGAAAAACAAAAAACAACCTCCAATATGGATAAATTCTAAGCCATTCAAGCGTCAAGACTTGCGTTATTTGTATAATTTTCTGGATAATTCAAAAAACAAGGGCGAAAATACGATTTCTCGATCACAATGGCGGTAGCTACTTTCGTCTGTATATTCAATGTGACCGTCCTGCTGACAAAACTTAGGCGGATTAATCCCGACTAACTAAAAACAACAGTAACCGGAATTAAAAATGAGAAAGCACTTAGTGTTTGTTTTTTTGTGGCACCTGTTACGGGTGTCTTGGATAGGGATAGCAACGGGTGTGGTTATGTGGTTGTTTCTATGGCTAACTTGTCCCGATCTCCCTATTATTAAGGGTTGGTGGGGAATATTATTTATGGTTTTGCCTTTTACTGTATATGGATTGGTTTGTGGACTCAAAGTAGCAATATATATTGTCAGAGTAACGATACACAATGAACGATGGATTTCATGTCCACCTCCCAAGCGTTACGGTAACATCAAAAAGACGGAATACCCCAAGAACAGGGAAAGCGAGGGAACGCGTGATTGAACGAATAACTATCGAAAAGGAGAAAGGATATACGAGACGATTCAAGGCTGTAAGCCTTGCGGATCTCGGGCAAAGATAGCGTGTTAGATGTGCAAGGCTTACAGCCTTGGTTTTGTGGTACGTTCCATACGTAGGGCGTTGCCCTACGCTAATATGCGTAAGGCTTTCAGCCTTAATGGAGAAAGGATATGCGAGACGATTCAAGGCTGTAAGCCTTGCACGTCTCGGGCAAAGATCGCGTGTTAGATGTGCAAGGCTTACAGCCTTGGTTTTGTGGTGCATTCCATACGTAGGGCGTTGCCCTACGCTAATATGCGCAAGGCTTTCAGCCTTAATGGAGAAAAGAAATGCGAGACGGTTCAGGCTTTCAGCCTTGCACGTCTCGGGCAAAGATCGCGTGTTAGATGTGCAAGGCTTACAGCCTTGGTTTTGTGGCACGTTCCATACGTAGGGCGTTGCCCTACGCTAATATGTGTAGCCCTTTCAGGGCAGAGTCTACCAATGACAAGTTAAAACGCTATATGCGCAAGGCTTTCAGCCTTAACGGAGTGCGGACCCTATGTGCCGCCGTTGCCAAAATATTCATCCTTAACGGGATGAAAAAATGTGATTTTCTAGGCGATTCCATGTGGCATTGGGGTTCGGTACAGTGGGCATTCGCACATTTGACATTGCCCTTTTGCGATTGCGAATCAAGCCGAAATTATGGTATCGTATTCCCTATGAAAACGGAAAAACAGAGAGAAGGGGTGACGGTCCGGCTCCTGAACATGTATGACCCGGAGGCGCAGTTCGACCCGCCCGTGCCGGGCACGCCGGGCGAGCGGATGGGGATGGTCTGGCCTTTGACTGTCGAGGCAATTTCAATCGGAGGGAAACTGGATGCTGAACAGCGATTACAGCGACATGTTGTTCGCTTTGTCAGAAGCGAAAGTTAAGTTCATCCTTATCGGTGGATATGCATTCTCCGCACACGGTTATCCGCGCACGACACTGGACATTGACTTTTGGGTTCTCGCGTCACCAGAGAACGCCGATGCCGTTATCCGAGCGCTCAATCGGTTCGGCGCACCGCTGATGGGAGTGACAGAAGCCGATTTTGAAAAAGAAGGCGCCATCTTCCAAATCGGGGTCGTGCCACGCCGTATTGACATCATCACGAAGATAGATGGGGTGTCGTTCGCCGACGCCTATCCACGCGCATTGGTCACGGAATGGGAAGGCGTGATGGTCCATGTGTTGTCGCTACAAGACCTGCTCGCCAACAAACGCGCGTCTGGTCGGACAAAAGACCTTGCGGACATTGAGCTTCTTGAACGGCTGATTGACGGGCAAGGATAAGACACTATCATGCAGCCCGTTTCACACAGAGCCAGAAAAAATCCCCCGGCGACATCACTGCCTAATCATGGTGCATTGGGGTCTATACATTGGAAATGAGTTCTCAAAATGTTCAGCAAAATGAACGTAGAATAAGGATTGCATTTTATGCCGCAAAAAATTTTCATCACAGGGACAGCGGGTTTTATCGGTTTCCATCTTGCCAGGCGGTTGTTGGATTTGGGGTATGAGGTTTTCGGGGTTGATCATTTCAATGATTACTATTCCGTCCAGTTGAAGCATGACCGCCATGTCCAGCTTGAGCAGTATAAAAATTATCAGTGGCGGAAATGCGACTTGTGCGATGGGGAATTGCTGGAGTTGCTGATGACGGCTTTCCGCCCGGATTGTGTTGTGAATCTGGCGGCGCAGGTGGGGGTCCGGTATTCAATCGTCAATCCGCGCGTCTATCAGAAATCGAATGTCGAGGGTTTCCTGAATGTGCTTGAATGCTGCCGGAATCTGTCGCCGAAACCCCGGTTGATTTACGCGTCCTCGTCCTCGGTTTATGGGGGGAACAGGGAGTTGCCGTTCACGGAGGATCAGCCCGTGGACAATCCTGTCAGTTTGTATGCGGCGACCAAAAAGGCGAATGAGCTGATGGCTTATAGTTACAGTCACCTGTTTGGGCTTCAGGCAATCGGGTTGCGGTTTTTCACGGTTTACGGTCCTTGGGGGCGTCCCGATATGGCGTACTGGCTTTTTGCGGAGCAACTTTTGCAGGGGAAGCCTATTCAGGTTTTCAACCATGGTGAGATGTACCGTGACTTTACTTATATTGATGATGTCGTTTCAGGTGTTGTCGGATGCATCGACGCTTCGGCGCTTGCCCGTTATGACATTTTCAATATCGGTAATAATCGGTCTGAGAAATTGATGGATTTGATTACACTGATTGGGAGTGAGCTTGGCGTGAGTCATCCGGAGATGACGCTCTTGCCGATGCAGGACGGTGATATGCCGGTGACTTACGCGAGTGTGGATAAACTGCATTCCGCGATTGGCTATGTGCCGACGACGCCGATTTCAGTCGGCATCCCGAAGTTTGTGGAATGGTATAAAGGATACAGGAAATGATGGAGAATAGGCTTAAGGTTGGTATCGTCGGTTGCGGTTTTGTCGGGGGGGCGTTGAAGCAGTGGCTGGAGGAACATAACCCTTCGGTTGACGTGCTTGTCTCGGATCCCCCCAAGGGGTTCAATGATGATCTTTCTGCGGCAGATGTGGTTTTTGTCAGTATCCACATTCCTACGGAACGCGACGGCTCGCAGAATATTACGTTGTTGAAGGAGATTATAGGGGGGGTGCCGGATAAGCCGATTTTCATACGGACGACAATCCTTCCTGGGACGAGCGGGGAGCTTTCGCGGGAAACCGAGCGACGCGTCTATTTCATGCCGGAGTTTCTGACCGAGCGCACGGCGTATGCGGACTTCTGTTCGCAGCCGATGGTGTTTACGGCGGAAAGCGATCTTCTGCAACGGATTTTTGTCGGCAAGAAATTCATCGAGATGACATCGTTTGAGGCAGAGGTCTGCAAATACGCGCATAATGTGTTTGGTGCGCTGAAGGTGACGTATTTCAACGGCATATCTGATTATTGCAAGCGGAACAATGCGGACTACGACCGTGTCCTAAAGGGCGTTCTTTTAAGCGGCTATATCAACGATACCCACACGGCTGTCCCTGGTCCCGATGGGAAACTCGGTTATGGTGGAAAATGTTTCCCGAAAGATGTCAATGCGCTGACCAAGATGACAATCGGTTATCCATTAAATTCGCTGCTTGCACCTCTTCAACCCCTCAATACCGCTTTTCGTGGCGAGGACTAAATGGATGACTGATTTTTTCTCACATAATCCGTTGTGGCACGGACAGATTGGCAAAATTTACGCCCTTTTAGAGCGTGTCAAAATTTCGGAAGAACAATCGAAAGATGTGTTGTATTTGCGAAGAATTAATCGCGCTCTTACTGTCGGCTCTACAACCGCTATCGAGGGCAACCGCCTGACCACGCAGCAGGTGTTTGATGTGATTAACGGTAAAGTTGTGTTTGCTCCCTTACACGATATAAAAGAGGTGAAAAATGCTTTTGTTGCCTACGGGCAAATCTCCGAGTTAGACCCTTACAGTGTAGATGATTTTCTAAAGGCACATCATTCGATTACTGAAAATCTTGTGGAGGAATCGGGTCAATTCCGTAGCGTTGGTGTGGCAGTGGTTAATGCTAAAAGGGAGATTGTACATTCGGGCGCAGACTTTAAGCAAGTGGCAACATTAATCGCCGAATTATTTGAATGGGGTAAAATGACTGACACTCACGCCTTGATAAAAAGTTCGGCAATACACTTTATGATAGAGCATATCCACCCGTTCCGTGATGGAAACGGCAGAATTGGGCGGCTTTGGCAAACGCTTATTTTATCGAGATGGAATGCGCTTTTTGAATGGCTTCCGGTGGAAACAATGATTTATCACAACCAGATGAAATATTACAAGGTTTTACAGCAATCACAGAACAAAGACGGCGCAGTTGATTGTCGCCCATTTATTGATTTTATGCTTGATGCAATTGAACATGCCGCGTATCAATATGTTAACAACGCTGATAATCCTATTAAAAACACAAATGGTGGAATAAATGGTGGTTTATTTGGTGGTTTAAGTGAAATGGAAAGGGGGATTATTTCTTTAATCAAAGAAAATCCATATATGAAGGCTTTTGAAATGGCGCAGAAATTTTTAAAGCCTGTTCGCACAATCGAAAATAATATAAAACAGTTAAAAGGAAAAGGGATACTTATTCGCATCGGGAGTAAAAAAACAGGGTATTGGGAACTTAACGTTCCCATTTCACACCTCTAACCATCTGCAACGATAACGTTATTTATGAATATCAGCGTCTACTTTCGAGACAAAATCCGACTTCTCTATCTCAAGATGATCCGGGAGAAAGCCTCTCCCGAATACATCGCGAGGGGCTGGGCTATCGGGATGTTCTTTGGTTGCTTTGCCCCGCTCGGGACTCAGTTGTTCTGTTCAATCCCATGCTCATTTTTATTGAGAGGGAGTAAGATCGGCGCAACATTCGGCACGTTACTGACGAACCACTTCACGATTTTCTTCATCTATCCTGTTCAATGCTGGGTCGGCAACCGAATCCTGGGGGGGGAACTTACGTTCCATGCCGTTCGGGATGCGCTTAAATTACTGTTGCAGGAAAAAAGCCCAGAGGCGCTTCTAGAACTTAAAACCGAAATCGTTAGCGCGTTTTTTGCGGGGGGGCTACTGTTCGCTCTGGTGTTGACCCCCCTGACCTACTATGTCGTTCTCACACTTGTGAAACAAGCCCGCTTGCGTAAACATAGATAAGGGGAATTTTTCTCGCAAAGACACAAAGATATGAAACAAGGCACTCCTATTTTTTTGACAGGATGACAGGATGGCGATGATTATTTTAACCACAAAGATCACAGAGGATTTCACAAAGGACACAAAGGCAATGCTGAAAATCTTTGCGCTCTTTGTGTGAGAAAAAAAACGACAGATTAATGTGGTCATCGAATGATGCGAATAAAACGAATAAGAAAACATTCGCGGACATTCGTACCATTCGATGACAAAATTAAACGGAGGATTTTTTTGCCCACGGATTTACACGAATGGACACGAATGAGGATTGATGGTTTTTGGATTAGTGCAAATTAGTGAAAATTCGTGGGTAAAGTTGCAGAAAGAAATCGGGCTTTTTTTTGACAGGATTACAGGATTTTTTTATCAAAACCTTTGTGTCCTTTGTGCCTTTGTGTGAGTAAAAAAAACGGACGAATTTTACCACAATAGGTACACCATTAACCATTCGTCACAGACCACTCATTTTTTTTCATCATGTTTTTTCTGAAAAAGTTTATCTCTTGGTTTCTGATGCCAGTCCCCTTGATATTAGAGTTCTTTGTCGCGGGGTGGCTACTCCGCCGTTACTCGCGGTTCAAGAAAACGGGGACTGCGTTGAAGGGTTTTTCGGTCGCGTTGTTTCTGGCACTCGGCTGTGGCTTGGGGGACGGGTATCTGTATAATCTTGAACGCCGTTACCCGCCATTTGACCCTACCCCTGAACAATGCGATCAGCTGAGGGGGGCGGTGGTGGTGGTGCTCGGACAAGCATTGGAAGCCGACTCGGATTTGCCGATTCGTTATCGTGAAGGAGGTGTGTTTATGTTGCGCCTGTTTGAGGGTATACGGGTCGCTAAATGTATCCCGGACAGCCATCTCCTTGTCTCAATGGCGGGGGACGCAACCGAAAGTGAGAAACGGGCGTTTCTGGATGAGTTTGCTGACACCCTCTCTTTCCCGAAGGGTCGGATATCAATGTTGACGACAGCGAGGGACACGGGGGAAGAAGTGACGTTAGCGTATGCGGCAATCCGTGAACGGGTTTCCAGCGCAGGGGGGGGGACTTGGCCGGCAATGGTTGTCGCGACCTCGGCATCACATATCCCACGCTCGGTCTTACTTTTCCAAAAGGCAGGTATGACCCCGATTACCGCCCCCTGCGACTATCAGACACATGGGAAACAAGGTTGGTTTGATGTGTCCCGGATAAGACTTTTAGATGGGGGGCAATTAATGAAGATTCAAAGAACGCTTCATGAAGGTATAGGTCTACTCTATGCATCTATTTTTACAAAGAAGAAAGACTAGGGTGTGTTCACACAAAACGCTATGCTGACATCAAACAAGACCAAAGGTCTTGCGGATATTAGCGCAGGGCAACGCCCTGCGAAAGGATATGCGAGACGATTCAAGGCTGAAAGCCTTGTGGATAACGGCACAAGGCGAAACCCTGAATCTACCATGTTCCGCAAGGCTTACAGCCTTGAGTTTATTGTGCGTCCCATACGTAGGGCGTTGCCCTACGCTAATATGCGCAAGGCTTTCAGCCTTTTGTGTCAACACGCCCTAGTGTGGCTATTATTTTTGCCAACGAATAATATCGTTGCTTTTCTCGGAAGGAACACCTATAATATTAAATTATTTTCTTTCGGAGGCATTTTGAATTGACAAAACGGTTCCCTGGAAAATGAAGGTCTTCCAACATGATAAAGTTTCTTGATTTGTTGAAAGTGAATGACGCTTATCGCCCTGCTCTTGACGAGGCGATTACACGTGTTCTAGATTCCGGCTGGTATCTACTGGGCAAGGAGTGCGAGGCGTTTGAAAAGAGTTTTACCGACTATTGTGGTGTAACGCATTGCGTCGGGATGGCCAATGGACTGGATGCCTTGAATCTGATTATCAAGGCGTACGGGTTTGGTTCAGGTGATGAGATTATCGTGCCGGCAAACACCTACATTGCTTCTATCCTGGCGATTAGTCAGAATGGATGTACGCCTGTCTTGGTTGAGCCCGATATCACGACCTACACCATCAATCCTGATTTGATCGAGGAAAAGATAACGCCTCGGACAAAGGCGATTATGGTTGTCCACTTGTATGGCCGGGCCGTTGAGATGGAAAAGGTCTGGGCTTTGGCAGAAAAATATAGTCTCAAAATTATTGAAGATTCCGCGCAAGCGCATGGTGCTCTCTATGACGGAAAACGGGTGGGTAATTTGGGTGATGCATCGGGCTTTTCGTTTTATCCGGGGAAGAATTTAGGGTGTTTGGGTGACGGTGGGGCTGTAACAACCAATGACGATATTTTAGCTGATAAGCTACGTGCGTTGCGGAATTACGGGTCGCACCAAAAATACTGCAATCTCTATAAAGGGAACAATTCCCGGCTGGATGAGATTCAAGCCGCAGTTCTGAACGTGAAGTTGAAAGGGTTGGATATTGACAATCAACGGCGACGTGAGATTGCCCAAATGTATTGCGATGGCATTAACAATGAAAAGATCATATTGCCCACGAATTTTCACAAAGATACACGAAAAGACAACCATGTCTATCATGTATTTGTCGTCCGGTGTCAGGCGCGTGACGATTTACAAACACATTTGACTGGCAAAGGCATCCAAACGTTGATACACTATCCCATTCCTCCCCACAAGCAAGAGGCATATTCGGAATGGAATCATCTCAGTTTTCCTGTGACCGAGGAGAGTCATCGGACGATTTTGAGTTTGCCCATAAGCCCCGTGATGACGGATATGGAGGTGGAACAGGTGATTGAGGCGGTGAATGCGTTCGATTGATATTGTTGCCCACGAATTTTCACGAATGATTACTAGGGTATGTTGACACAAAACGTTATGCTGGCATCAAACAAGACCAAAGGTCTTGCGGATATTAGCGCAGGGCAACGCCCTGCGAAAGGATATGCGAGACGATTCAAGGCTGAAAGCCTTGC
>Ga0099364_10003233_pt1 | contig 25376 bp, 21 predicted proteins | sample TergutTh196P3_FD_73070 | JGI IMG/M metagenome (GOLD analysis project Ga0099364, IMG submission 73070) | Microcerotermes parvus P3 segment gut microbial communities from Pointe-Noire, Republic of the Congo - Th196 P3 | ecosystem: Host-associated > Arthropoda: Insects > Digestive system > Gut ...
GACAGGATATCCTCATATCCGGACAAGGCCATATCGCCGGGCAGCAAATATATATCCGCATCAATTTTCCGCAGTTCCGGGGGAGCGATATCAGCCGCTCCGGCTAAAGGTTTGACGCATTCGTATATTGTGGAACCCGGCTGAGGCGCACTCCAGAGTTCCTCAATGCGGTCCTCATCCAGGAAAGCGGCGGTAAGGCTGGCCTGGGGATCCAGGTCGGCGATAAATACCCGCTTGCCCAAGCCGGCGAACATCCAGGCCAGGTGATAAATGAGCGAAGTCTTTCCCACTCCCCCTTTGTTGCTGAAAAAAGTCAGGATCGGTACGCTCATCTCACATCTCCTAATGTGCAGACAACAGCGCTTTGGTTGGTTTTAAATTCCGGCGGCGGATTGCCGTTGGCTGCCATAGCCCGTTTGGCGGTGGCGATGCCGCGTCCGAAAGCCTGGATGAAGCCGAAAATTTTCAGCGCGTCGGCTATATTCGGGTTGCGGTAGTCCGTAACACCGGGATGGCCGAAGTTCTCCGAAGTCACATTCCCGTACGGCCCGCCCGGGCTGTGGATTTCAAGGCGGTCGTTGAACCAATAAACCCGGACCGGCGCGTTTGTGCCCTCATACGTGCGATGCAGCACAGCGTTGTACAAAATCTGCTGCAAGGCCGCCTGGGGGTAAGGCGTAGCAATCTGGTGGGTTGGGGCTGAAACGATATCCACGGCCCGGCGGTTGTGGGCTTTCAGCTTCTCCTCGGCCCGGCGCAGCATATCCGCCAAGCCGCCGCCGATCTTTTCCTCGTCAATGACCGGGTCCGCAAGTTCCGGCCCGTCAATGCGCAGAAATTGGATATAAGCCCCCGGCATAAAATCTTGAGGGCTTTTGCCTATGGCCAAGAGGCCGGTTACTGTCGGCGTGGAGTCTTCCGGCGAAACAATAAGGCGGCAGGAGGCCAGCTTTTCTTTATAGCTCCGCTCGTTCTGATCCAGAATTTCCGGGGCGAAAGCCTGGGGGAGATATTCATTTTCAAAAATTCCGCGCGACAAATTGTCCGCCGTTGCCGTGGGAATCGGGCTAAGATCAAAGGGCAGGTTCTTGCAGCGCCTTTTTTCGCTCAGGATCCTCTCTTCCTGAGCGTTGGCTATGGACCGGCGCGGACCGGTTCTAACCCATATTCTTCCTTCATATTTCGCCGGCGGCATATCAGAGGGCATAACCGTCACCACCGCCATATCAGCGCCTTTTAAGGTTCGTTTTTCCACTGAAAGCGCAGGCAGGGGTAAAATATTCCCATCGGTTTTCATGTCAGCCAAGGCGTGCAGCAATTCATCGGTCACTGCTAAACCGCTGGGTTCGCCGTTGTCGTGAGCGCCGATAAAGAGTACCCCGGGCCGGTTGTGGCCGGGCAAATCATTGGCATAGGCACACACGGCCTGCCTGGCTTTTTTCGGCACATCGCCTTTAAACGCTTTTTTGCGCTCCGCCAGGTCCGACTCTATGTCGTCCAGCAAGGCGAGAAGCTCTTTGTCGCTGAATCTTTGCATAGGGTTACCCTGATCCATCCATCCGTTCAATCTTATCACATCCGCCTTGGCTTTTGGGCGGCCTTTTACACATTGATCGTTTCATGTTAAACTGGGCCGAACACCTGAAAGGAGAGACTTGATGGACCGGCGCACTTTTATAAAATTTTGCGGCTTGGCTTATCTGGCCGGCCACACCCTCTTAAGGCCCATCCCCGCCGCCCTGGCCGCCGGCCCGCCGGAGGTGGCCGTGGTCAAGGGGGCTCCGGGCCCGGCCACCCGGGCGGCAGTGGACCTTTTGGGCGGGATGGGCCGCTTCGTCAAACCCGGCCAGAAGGTGATCGTCAAACCGAACATGAGCTTTGCCCAGGGGATAGACAGCGCCACCACCACCCACCCGGATGTGGTGTGCGAACTGTTGATCATGTGCAAGGAGGCCGGGGCGGGCAGGGTGCGCGTTCTGGACCATTCCCTGCAAAACCCTGAAGACTCACTGAAAAATTCCGGCATACTGGCGGCCTGCGACAGCGTGGAGCCGGGCATCTGCCGCCACCTCATGGACCCCTCCTTCTACCAGGAGGCGGAACTGCCCGCGGCCGTGGAAATGACCACCAACTCCTTCATGCGCGATGTCTTGGAAGCCGATGTGCTCATCGCCGTCCCCGTGGCCAAGAGCCACGGCTCCGCCGGGGTGAGCCTGGCCCTCAAAGGCCAGATGGGCCTCATTCTCAACAGGCGCATAATGCATTCCCGCTACAGCCTGGACGGCTCGATAGTGGACCTCAATACCTTCGTCAAGCCCCACCTCTCCGTCATCGACGCCACCCGCGTGCTCACCACGGGCGGGCCGGGCGGGCCGGGCCTGGTCATCCGGCCGGGCGAGGTCATCGCCTCCGCCGACCCGGTGGCCGCCGACGCCACGGCCGTGGCCTCCTACGAATGGTACGGCCGGAAAATAGCCCCCAGGCAGGTCAAACACCTGCAACTGGCCCATGAACGCGGCTTGGGACGCCTGGATATAGAAAAACTGGCCACCAGCCGTATCACTGTCTGATTGGCATGAAGGGCTCCGCCCAGGCAAAAGGCTCCGCCCGGACCCGGCGGCGCCGGGCTCTGGTCCAGGCCGCCAGCCTGGCCTTATTCCTGGGCCTGGTCTGGTCCGCCGCCCTGCCCCACGCGGGGGCGGTAAGCTCGATATTTCTGCGCCTGGACCCACTGGCCGCCCTAACCGCTGTTTTGGCCGGCCGGGAATGGATAGCCGCCCTCTGGCCCGCCTTTTTGCTACTGGGCCTGACCCTTCTGGCCGGCCGTTGGTTCTGCGGCTGGGCCTGCCCCTTGGGCGCGACCTTGGACGCGGCTTCCGGCCTTATGAACCGCCTGGCCGGCCCTCCCCCCCGGAGGGGCCGCCCCGCGGCCTGGCCCAAATACTTCCTCCTGGCCGCCATCCTGGCCGCCGCCCTGGGCGGGTTGAACCTGGCTTTCTGGGGCGCGCCCCTCCCCCTGGCCACCCGTTTTTACGCCCTCCTCCTCCACCCCCTCCTCCTTACAGGGGGAAATGAAATTTTAAGCCTGGGCCGGCCCTTCCTGGAAGGCCTGGACCTGCCGGCCTTAAGCTACCTGTCCATAGCCACCAGGCACTATGATTCCATGTTTTTTCTGGCCGGGTTCTTCGGCCTTTTGTTCTGCCTGGAACGGGTCCGGCCGCGCTTCTGGTGCGGCTCACTCTGCCCGGCCGGGGCCCTTTTGGGGCTTTTTTCCCAGCGCCCACTGTGGCGCAGGCGAACTGCGAACCACCCCCCCTGCGGCCGCTGCGAGGCGAACTGCCCGGCTTTCGCCATCCAAGGCTCCGAGTGCCGGCACGGCGAATGCCTGACCTGCCGGGCTTGCACGGGAAGTTGCGCGGGAAACTGTTCGTCTTTTGGCCTGAAACCAAGGTCGGCCCCTGACCCTGAAGGCGGCTCGCTTGATGCTCCGCTCTCCCGGCGGGCCTTTCTGGCCGCCACCGCCGCCGGCCTGGGCCTGGCCGGGCTGGAGCGCTCCGCCCTGGCCGGTCTCCTGGGGCTCAGGGCGGCGGATGCTTTCGCCTGCCTCCGGCCCCCCGGGGCCCTGCCTGAACCCGACTTTCTGGCCCGGTGCCATCGCTGCGGCCTGTGTATGCGGGCCTGCCCCACCAACGGCCTGACCCCGGCCTGGCTGGCCGCCGGGCCGGCGGGGGTCCACAGCCCCATCCTGGTTCCCAGGCGCGGCCCCTGCGAGCCGGACTGCAATCTCTGCGGCCGGGTCTGCCCCACCCTGGCCATCACTCCCCTGGATTTGGAGGAAAAACGCTGGGCCAAAATCGGCGGGGCCGTGGTCCACCACCACCTCTGCCTGGCCTGGGCTGAGGACAGGCGCTGCATGGTCTGCCAGGAGGTCTGCCCCTACGGGGCCATCGCCCTCGTCCAGAACCCCGGCGCCATCGCCCCCGTGCCCCTGGTCGTGGAGGCCCGATGCTTCGGGTGCGGCTACTGCGAACTGCACTGCCCGACGGCCATTCCGGCCATAACCATCCAGCCCTCGGGCGCCCTGCGCCTGGCACGTGGCTCCTATATCCTGGCGGGCCGGGCGGCCGGCCTTCTCCTGGACCCCGGCGCCGGCCACTACGCGCCCGGCGGCTCCGAAGAGCCGGATTTCGGTCTGCCGCCGGGGTTCACGGAATAAAGACCATGGCCGACCCCTACGCCCTCAAACTAAGAGAAGACCCCTACCGCCGGGTTTTCCTTCTTTTCATAATCATACACGTGGCCTTTTGGGTTCTCCTGCCCTATTTCTGCCGGGGCATACCCCACTATGACAGCACCGAAGCCCTGGCCTGGGGCCTGACCTGGGAATGGGGGACCAATAAGCATCCACCCCTGTCAGGCTGGCTGGCCGAAATCTTTTTCCGCCTTCTGGGCGACCTGGGCGTCTATCTACTGGGCCAGCTCTGCGTGGCCGCGGCCCTTATCTACATTCGCCGCCTGGCCCTGGTCTACCTGGAACCCGCCTCCGCCCTTTTCGCGGCCCTTTTTCTGGAAGGCACGATTTATTACAACCTCAGCGCGGTCCAGTATAATGTCAATGTCCTGTCCTTGGCCCTGGCCCCGGCCCTCATCTATTACTTCTGGCGGGCGGCCCGGACCGGGCGGCCCATCTTCTGGCTGGCCGCGGGAATCCTCGCGGGCCTGGCCCTTTTGACCAAATACACCAATGTCTTCTTCATTCTGGCCCTGGGGCTCTGGCTGGCGGCCGCCCCCGAGGGGCGGCGCCGGCTCATGACCCCCGGCCCCTGGCTGGCCGCCCTGGCGGCCACCCTGGTCTTTCTGCCCCACCTGGCCTGGCTGGCCCGTTACGATTTTCTGCCCCTGGGCTATTCCCAGGAAAAATCCGCCGGGGTTTTCAACGGCTTTCTCCGGGAACCTTTCCGAATTCTGGCGGCCCAGGCCGGCAACGCCGCCGCCTCCTTAGGCCTGTGGGCCTGGCTCTACGCCCGGACCCCCGCGGCCGATCGCGGCCCGAAGAGGCGGCCGGAAACCTTTCTGCTCTGCGCCGGCCTGCTCCCCCTGGCCCTCTTCTTGGCCGCAATCAGCCTGATGGGCCTGAAAGGCTCCACCAAGTGGGCCTACGCCTTCTTAGGCTGCGGGCCGCTTTTGCTCCTTTACTGCCTGCCGGTTTCCCCCCCCCCTAAGGTTCGGCGCCAGGCCCTGATCCTGACCTATGCGGTACTGGCGGCCTTCGGGGCCGGGGTGGCGGTCAAAAACCTGGCCTTCACCGAGGCCACCACCAATGTCGATGGCCGAGCCCTGGGCGCGGCCATCCAGGCGGAATGGCCAAAGCCCCTCCTCTATGTGGGCGGCCATACCCACCTGGTTTCACGTCTTTCGTCCTATCTGCCGGAAAGGCCGCGCCCGGTCTGGGCCATGGACCTCCGGGTCACGCCCTGGGAAGAGGAAGAGAGGATAAAAAAGGCCGGGGTCCTGGCCCTGGCCCTGTCCGAGAGTGAATACCATGGCTATCGCGACCTCTGGCCCGGCCTCCCGCCCCCCCGGCGCCTGGACTGGACTTTTCGGGCCCCCCTAAGCCGGAAGGAGAAGACAATGATCATTTACCATGGATTTTTTTCAAATGACTAAGTTAGTAAGTTTGGTTATTTCGGCCTATAACGAGGAGGGGAATGTCGGCGAGCTTTACCGGCGGCTCAAGGCGGCCCTGGCCCCTCTTCCCCTACGGGTTGAATATCTCTTCGTGGACGACGGTTCCACGGACCGGACCTTTGAATATTGCCAGGCCCTCCAGGCTGAAGACCCGGAGGTGAAAATACTGCGCCTGTGGCGCAATTTCGGCCATGAGACAGCCATGGCCGCCGGGCTCGACCATGCCGCGGGCGAGGCCGTGGTCTTCCTGGACGCCGATCTCCAGCATCCGCCCGAACTGGTGCGGGATATGCTGGAGCTGTGGCGGGGGGGCCAGGAGCTGGTGCTGACCAGGCGCCTGGAACACGCCGGGGCCCCGGCCTGGCGCCGCCTGGGCTCCCGGCTTTTTTACCGGGTTTTAAACTTTCTCTCGGAAAGGCCCCTGCCCGCCAATGAGCCGGATTTCCGGCTCCTGGGGGCCAAATATGTGAAATTTTTAAAATCGTTCAATGAAAGGGATTACCTGTTACGGGGATTTTTGGCCTGGGGAGTGCCTTTGAACCAGGCCGCGGTACTGGAATTTTCCGCGCCCCCGCGCTTGGCCGGAGGCTCCAAATACTGTTTTTCCAAGAGCCTGTGCCTGGCTTTGAACAGCGTTTTGCAGTTTTCGGTCAAGCCTCTTTTCCTCTCCCTCTGGCTGGCCGCCCTGACCTCCCTCTTCGCCCTGGGCCTGGGCATACAGGTGGTGGCTGAACGATACATCCTCCAAAATCCCACCCCCGGCTTCGCCACCATCGTCATGGTCACCCTGGTCATGGGGGCCAGCAACCTGGTGGTTCTGGCCATCATCGGGGCCTATATCGCCAAGATCCACCTGGAGACCAAAAAGCGGCCCCTTTATATGGCTGATTATTTTGACGGCGCCGACCGCTCGGTCGCTGACCGTTCTGAAGAGGGGGCGCCGCGGCCGTGACCGAACCGCGGGTTTATGTGAACATCGACGACTTCGGGGTCAGCCCCGGGGTGAACCGGGCCGTCATCGCCGCCTTTCGGGCGGGGCGCTGCCATTCGGCCAGCCTGGTCGTCAACGCGGCCCATACCGAGGAAGCCCTGGCCCTGGCCCTGGCCCACCCCGGCCTGAGGGTGGGCCTCCACCTCAACCTGACCGCCCAAATGGGCCAGAAGGCTGTTGCCCCTCCCTCCAAGACGCCCCTTTTGACGGACTCCCAAGGCCGCCTGAAACATGGCTTCCTCGGCCTTCTGGCCCTCTCCCTCCTTCGGCCCGGGGACCTGGGGCCCCAGGTTGAGACGGAAATGCGGGCCCAGATAGAGCTGGCCCTGGCCCGGGGGATAAGGCTGACCCACCTTGATTCCCACCGCCATGTGCATATGATCCCCCTGTTGTTCGAGACGGCCTTGATGCTCAAGCGGGCCTATGGCCTGGACCGCCTAAGGAGCGTCAACGAGAGTCTCCGGGCCACCCGGGCCGGGGCCGGCCTGGGCCGGGCTTGGTGGAACGGCGGGCTGGTCAAGTATGCGGTGCTGAAAACCTGCGCCCGCTTCCACTCCGAAGAGGACGGGACCTACTTTTACAGCGTCATCCACGGCACCAGGCTCTTTGGCCGGAACCTGGAGCGGGTGCTGGCGCCGGCGCGCTACTCGGCGGTGGAACTCTGCTTCCATCCCAGCCTGGTTGAAGAGGATCTGAAGACCGGCGCGCCGGGCCGGGCCGCCTATAAACTCTTTTCGCCGGATCGGGGGCGGGAATTCGAGGCCATTATGAACCCTAGTCAAATCCGTGTTCGGTCAGAATCTCCCGGTAAACGGCGTAGGATTTCGCGGCCCGGGCGGTGATGCTGACCAGGAGGCGGTCTATGGAAGCGAGGTCGGCGGCATTGACTATGCCGTCGATGGACAGGCTGAAGGCGGTAAGATCGTCGAGGCTGGTCATTTTGGGGCTGACCAAAATTATCAGCATGCCCCTTCGGTTGCTGATATCTATGGTCTGGAGGGAGCGGAGAAGCAGATTCCCGTGCAGGGTGCCCCCGCAGTAGTCCTCCTGGAGGACCAGGAGGGAAAAATTAATGAATTTCAGTTGTTTGGCGGCATCGCGGGGGTTTAAGGCCACCATGGCCTTGTAGCCGCTGTCGTGCAACTTTTGGACGAGAAATTCCTGAACCGTCGGGTCGTCATAGACCACTATGGCCTTGGGCCGGTCGTCCGCGGCCTCGCTCAGGGCCGCTTGAAGGTCCATGTCCCCACCACCCCCGTTTATTCCCAGAAGCGAACGATCCGCGCCTGATTCGTCCGGGGCCTCCAGGGGGGCGGGCGGGGCCGTGGCGACCCGATGATTGGCGGGAGGGGCAGCCGCCGGTTCAGGGGCGGGCGGTTCCGCCTGCCCCGGAGCGTTCGGATCGGGAATCATGGCCGTGTTCTTGAACTTGCAATGGGGGCAGTTGAAAGAGAAGGGCCGGCCCACGGGCAGCTTGTCGTCCGGCAGGTTCAGGGTCCGGTGGCAATTTGTGCATTCCAGCTGCATAATACATCATCCTCTAAGCGCGGTGGGCCGGCCGTTGGCGTTCGATGAAGGGGCGGACGGCTGGTGCTCTTCCTCCGTCGATTCCAGGGTCAGGCGGTCCAAGGCCTCCATCTCGCCGTGCTGGGCCTTGATGGTGTCCAGGCCGCGGCTGATCACCGACTTCTTGGAGCCGAAAACCCGGGCCGTCTCTTCGGTGATGTGCTTGTCGCGGTAGAGGTCCAGGATGTGCTGGTCAAAGGTCTGGAAGCCTATCGGCCGCATGGAGGCTATGGCGTTGTAGAGATTTTTTTCCTCGGTTTCACCGTTGGCTATGATGTCCTTAATCAACAGGCTGGCCCCCATGATTTCCATGGCCGCCACCCGGCCGCCGCCCACCTTGGGCAGGAGCCTCTGGCTGATGACCCAGCGCAGGGCCCCGGACAGCCGGACCCGGATCTGCCTTTCGTCCTCCAGGTCGAACAGGCCCAGGACGCGGGCCACGGTGGAGGTGGCATCGTTGGCGTGGAGGGTGGCGAAGACCAGGTGGCCGGTCTCGGCCGCGGCCAGGGCGATTTCCAGGGTTTCCCGGTCGCGGATTTCACCGATGAGGATGACTTTCGGGGATTGGCGCAGGGCCGCCCTGAGCCCGTCGGCGAAGTTGTGGAAATCAACGCCCAGTTCCCGCTGGTTGAAGGTGGCCCGTTTTTCGGGATGGATAAACTCCACCGGGTCTTCCAGGGTGATCACATGGCAGGCCTTGGTGTTGTTTATTTCATCCAGGATGGCGGCCAGGGTGGTGCTTTTGCCGCTGCCCGTGGCGCCGGTGACGAAGATGAGGCCGTGGTTTTCCTCGGCCATATGGATGAAGGATTGCGGCAGTCCCAGGTCTTCAAGGGTAAGTATGTGGTTGGCCAGCCGGCGCATGACGATGCTGTATTTGCCCTGCTGGGAAAAGATGTTGACGCGGAAACGGGCCCGGCCGGGTATGGCGTAGGCCATGTCGCAGCTGCCGGTCTCAAGGAGGTTGCGTATGAGCCGGCGGTTGGAGCGCAAGAGGCTGATGGCGATGGATTCGGTCTGGAAGGAACTTAAGCGCTCTATCCTGGGCTCCAGGAAAACCGGGGTCAACTCGCCGTTGAGTTCAACCTGGAAGGGGTGCCCCTCGGTGATGTTGATGTCCGAGATTTCCGGGGCGACGGCCAGTATTTTTTGCAGAATATATTCCAGGTGCGAGGGTTGCAGCATTTTTGACTCTTTAGTTACGGCCCTGGTCAGACATCGGTGAAGTCGTCGGGCGGCTGGGTCAGGTACTGGCGGAACTTGCCCTTGTCCTGGCAATAATTGTAGGCGTCGTGGGGGTCAATGCGGCCGGCCGTGATGTGGTCCATCAGGGCGTCGTCCAGGGATTGCATGCCGAACTTGCGCCCGGTCTGGATGACCGTGTTGATCTGGTAGGTTTTGGATTCCCGGATCAGGTTGCGGACCGCCGAGGTGGCCAGGAGTATTTCCATGGCCGCGCAACGCCCCTTGACGTCGATGCGCTTGAAAAGGGCCTGGGAAATGATGGCCCGGAGGCCGTCGGCCAGCGAGGCCCGAATCTGCCCCTGCATGTTGGCCGGGAAAATTTCAATTATCCGGTCCACGGTTTTGGCCGCGTTGGTGGTGTGGAGGGTGCCGAAGACCAGGTGGCCGGTGTTGGCCGCCTCTATGGCCAGGGCAATGGTTTCCAGGTCGCGCATTTCGCCGACCATGATGATGTCCGGGTCTTCCCTGAGGGCCCCCCGGAGGGCGGCCGTGAAACTCTTGGTGTGGGCGCCGAGTTCCCGGTGGTTGACCAGGCATTCCTTGCTGTAGTGGACGAATTCGACCGGGTCTTCGATGGTCAGGATGTGATCCCGCCGGGTGCGGTTGGCCTGGTCCACTATGGCCGCGAGCGTGCTGGACTTGCCGCTGCCGGTGGGCCCGGTGACCAGCACCAGGCCCTTGGGCAGGGAGGCCAGCTTCAATAGAACCGGGGGCAGCCCCAATTCCTCAGCCGTGGGAATAATGGTGGGGACGGCGCGGAAAACGGCCGAGATGCCCCATTTCTGGTTGAAAAAGTTGGCCCGGTAGCGGGACAGGCCGGGAATTTCATAGGCGAAATCCACATCCCCGGTTTCCTCAAAGACCTTGATCTTTTCCTCGGGGGCTATTTCGTAGAGAATCCTCTTAAGTTCATCGTTTTCCAGTTTTTTGTATTTTACCCGCTCCATCACCCCCCGGAGGCGGATAATGGGCTGGTTGCCGGAAGAAAGATGAAGGTCCGAGGCGCCGGTTTCATGCATCAGGGTGAAAAAAGCGTCTATTTGGGCCACAACCACCTCCGAGCCAGATAAATATAAGAACTGGCCGGACCATAAAATAATTCATTTTATCAGATTTTACCATATACCATTACCGTTCCCATTTGGCAAGAGCGTTTCGAGGTTCCGGCCCTGCGGGAATTTTGACGCTTTTTTTTGGCCCGCTTCTTGATATTAACTGGTCAGGCCCGGGGCAGAGCCGGGGATCATGAATTTCGTCAGGAGCCGAAAATGAACGCCATAAGCACCCGCGTAAACGGTCAGCCCGATTACCGCCCGCCCAGCCAGGCCCGGGCCGCCTGGCGGGAGGAAATGCTGGACCAGCTTTTAAGCCAGATGCGCCGCCGCCAGGAATCTTTGCCGTCCGCGGCCGCCCCCGCCAGGGAGGCGCCCCGGGTGGGCAAGGGCTACTACATCGACCTTTATGTATAGAGCCTCAACAACTCAGAGCATTACCCAGAGCCCTGCCAAGATCAGGCCGCAGCCCATGGCCGTTTTCAGCTCCACCGGCTCGCCTAGGAAGACGGCGGCCAAAACAATGGTCAAAACCACGCTGAGTTTATCCACCGGAGCCACTTTGGAAACCGGGCCAAGTTTTAAAGCCGTGAAGTAAAAGAGCCAGGAAAACCCGGTAGCCAGGCCGGACAGAATAAGGAATATCAAATCCCGGCTGCCCAGGTGGGGCAGTTCTTTTTGAGAGCCGCCAATGAAAACCACAAGCCAGGCCAGGCCAAGGGCCGTGGTGGTTCTGACGGCCGCGGCCAGGTTGGCGTTAACCCCGCCCAGTCCGGCCTTGGCCAGAACAGCCGTCAAGGCCGCAAACAAGGCCGCCAAACTTGCGTAGAATAACCACATGGTTGACTCCCGGTTAAAAAAATTCAGCTTTTACGGTCCTTGCGTTTTTATCAACGCCATCATGCGGCGAATATCATCAACAATCATTTCACACTTAGGCTTTTCAATCAAGATATTCCCGCCGGTTTTATGCATATCCCCATAGCCGGAATATCTTGAACAGCTGCAACAAGGAAAACCCTTGACGGGACGACTTGGCCATTTTATATTGAGGAGATGGTCAAGCTTGGGGCTTGATTTTAACGCAGCGCCCCAGGGGGCGTTATTTTAAGGGAAATCAGAACATGAGAGTGGCTAATTTTAATGGGGGGCCGGCGGCTCTGCCGCTCCCCGTGCTTGAGGAAGCCGCCCGGGATATGCTCAACTGGCGCGGCACCGGAATGTCCGTCATGGAGAACAGTCACCGGGCCAAAGACGTAATAAAAATGGCCGAGGAGGCCGAGGCCGACTTAATATCCCTTCTGGGTCTTAATGAAGATTGGGCGGTGATTTTCTGCCAGGGCGGGGCCAGTCTCCAGTTCGCCATGGTCGCCTTGAATTTTGCCGGCCCCGGCGGGCACTGCGATTATATCAACACCGGGATGTGGGCCACCAAGGCCTTCCAGGAGGCCAAGGTCTGCGGGGCCAACCCGCGCCTGGCCGCCACTTCCGAGCCCGAGGATTTCACCCGTATACCGGAAGTCTTTGATTTCAACCCCGAGGCCAAATACGTCCATATCACCTCCAACAACACGGTCCGGGGCACGCAGTGGAAGAATTTCCCCAGCCCGCCGGCCCCGCTGTTCTCGGATATGTCCTCGGATTTTTTATCCCGGCCGATTGAAATGGATAAGTTCAGCCTCATCTACGCCGGCGCCCAGAAAAATATAGGGCCGGCCGGGGTGACGGTGGTGGTCTTGAGGCGAAGCCTGGCCGACCGGGCGCGCCAGGGAGCGCCCAGCCTGCTCAGTTACCCGACTTACGTCAAGGAACAGAGCATGTACAACACTCCTCCGGTCTGGGCCATCTATATCGCGGGGCTTACCTTCAAGTGGCTGAAGAAGGACATGGGGGGCCTTGGGGCCATGGCGGACCGGAACCGGGTCAAGGCCGAAACCCTTTACCAGGCCCTGGACCAAAGCGGAGGCTTTTACCGGGGCACGGCCCAGCCGGCCAGCCGTTCACATATGAACGTCACCTTTCTCATGCCCAGCCCGGAATTGACCGAACGCTTCAAAAAAGAAGCCCTGGCCGCCGGCCTGGATGGCCTGGGCGGGCACCGCAGCGTGGGAGGGCTCCGGGCCTCCCTCTACAATGCCACCACCTTGGACGATGTTAATAAGCTGATTGAATTTATGCGTGAATTCCAACGCGTCAATGGTTAGAGCCCTAGGGAATCCAAAGGAATCGTCAATAGGGCGAGAAAAGAGAGACAGTCGCATGACCACAATATTGATTGCTGAAAAAATAGACTCCATCTGCGCCGACTTGTTCCGGGACGCCGGTTTCGAGGTGCTGGTCCGTCCCGGCCTGGCACCGGAGGAACTGCGGGCCGCCATCGCCGAATGCGAGGGGATAGTGGTGAGGAGCTCGGTTAAGGTCACGGCCGAACTTTTGGCCGCTGCCGGCCGGCTGAAGGTGGTGGGCCGGGCCGGGGCCGGAGTGGACACCATAGATGTTGAGGCGGCCCGGGCCCGGGGCATAGCCGTGCTGAACACCCCCGGCCAGAATGCCGGCGCCGTGGCCGAACTGGTTTTGGGCCTCATGCTGTGCCTGGCCCGCCGCATCTGCCAGGCCCACGGCGCGCTGGCGGCCGGCCGCTGGGAAAAGAACAGTCTAAGCGCCTTCGGCACTGAGCTGGGCGGCAAAACCTTGGGCCTGATAGGCTTCGGGGCCGTGGGCCGGAAGGTGGTCCCCCTGGCCCGGGGCTTCGGCATGGAGGTTCTGGCCCATGACCCGGAGGTGGCGGACGAGGCCATCGTCGCCGCCGGCGCACGTCCCGCCGGCCTGGCGGAAATTTATGCCGCCGCCGATTATCTCAGCCTCCATCTGCCAATGAACAAGGGAACCCGGAACCTCATCAGCCGCGAAGTAATCTTCGAGCGCCTCAAACCGGGGGCCATGCTCATAAACTGCGCCCGGGGCGGTTTGGTGGATGAGGCCGCCCTGGCCGAAGCCCTGACCACCGGCCGCCTGGGCGGCGCGGGCCTGGATGTTTTTGAAAGCGAGCCCCCCCCCGCGGACCACCCCCTTTTGACCCTGGAAAACGTCGTGCTCACCCCCCACCTGGGGGCCTCCACGGCCGAGGCCCAGGTCAATGTAGCCCGCTCCATTGCCGTTCAGATGATTGAGCATTTCAAAAAGGTGGCATGAACGAATCTCCCCGGGCCCCAGGCGAAGTCAGACGGGCCGATTTCGCGGCTTCCAAGGAGTTGGCCAAGGAAATCGGCCGGCTCTTGAATGGCTTTGTCCCCCCCGGGGAGGGCTATCGGCCCGAGCCGCCCCTCCCCCCCGGCCGAATCGAACCGGAAGCCGGGCGCGACCTGGGGGCGGCTTCCCTGGCTGATTTTTTTTCCCTGGCCCTGGAAGGCGAGGTTGAGGAGGAGATGGGGCGGCTTCCGCCCCACTTCCCCAAAGGGCCGGAAACCATTCGTCAGGCCACGGCCGCCGTGGAAGTCGAAATCAACCGCTTGGTCCAGGCCGGGATAAAACTGGAAAAGAACTGGCCGCCCGGCCGTTTCGGCCTGGAAGCGGCTTTGCGCCCCCTGGAGGACCGCCGGGCGGACTTGGCCGCGGGCTTGGCCGACCTTTCCCGGGCCGACCGCCTCTGGGCCAGGCTCAAGGAGGAATCCGACCTTTGGCTGGATGAAGCCAGGGCCATGTGGCGCAAGGCCAAGCGCCTGACCGAAAGCCAGGATCTTGTTCTTAAGACCGGTTCAAACGGCGAGTCGGGGTGGCTGGCTTCCCCCCAGGCCGACCTGACCGGAGCGGTTAAGAATTTAAGGGCCGAAGTCGGCCCGGCCCGGGCTCTGGCCTTGAAAGGCGAGGACTGGGCTCAAAAAGCCGAGGCCTTGACCGCGGAATTTGACGACCTCCTGGCCCTGGCCCTGGACGATTCAGAGCCGGACCGGGATTGGGAGGCCATAGAAAGGCGGCTGGCCGGGCGGATTAGGGATTTGAGCCAGGCCGGGCGGGAACTGGACTTGGCCGAGCCCGGGACGGCCGGGGCCCTGGAGGCCGCGGCGCGGTCCCTGGCCGAGGCGGAAAAAAAACTGACCGGCACCCGAGGCCTTGAGACCCTGGCCCGCCTGGAGAGCCTGGGCCGGGGGGGGGCCGCCCTGTGGGGGTCGGTGGTCGACATACGCCGGGAAATGGCCCGGCTTTATTTTTTTCTGCCCGAGCGCCTGGGCCGTCCCAGGTATTTGGAAAAAAACTTCCTGTCCGCGGCCCGGCTTCTGGGCCGCACTCAAGCGCTCCTGGAAGATCTGCGCCACCGCCTGTCCCTGGCCGGCGGGCGCTTATCATCCAGTCAGAAGCTGAAGGCCGAAAGCGCCGAACTGTTGGAGCGGCTGCGGCCCCCCGCCGACCGCTCGGCGGTCCTGGATAAGGCCAGGAGCCGGCTTAAAAAACTGGCCGCGGCCAAGGCCCGGCCGGCCGCGGCCCCGTTTACGGAACGTCAAACCCTGTCCTTCGCCCAACTGGAAAAAGAGAGTCTTTCGGAACAGCTGGCCGAAACCCGCCGCGCCTTGAATAACGCGGCCCTGACCAAGGCCCGCCTTTTGAAGGTTTTCGGCCTCAAGACCGAGTTCCTTAAGACGGCGGACCAGGAAAGGTCGCGGCTGGCGGAAGAAACCGAAGGGCTGCGCCGCCAGCGCGAAGAACTTTCCCGCCGGCATGGCGACCTGACCGCGGTTTTAGCCCAGGCCCGCGGGCGGGTGCAAACTTTGCGCACGGCCCTGGAGCAATTCCAGGACGGCGATTTGCGGGCCCTCATGGCCGAACGGGAGGAGGCTGTCGCCCAACTGGCGGAGCTGAGGCGGGAAAAAAGCCAATTGGAGACGGATCGGCGGGCGCTCCAGGACGCCCTGCGCCGGAAAGCCGCGGAAGAGGCCGAGACCGGGGCCGGGATGGAAGCCCTGGCCGCGGAATTGAACCGCCACAAGGAGGAGCTGGCCGCGGTCAGCCGCTCCCGTCAGTCTTTGGGGGAAATAGTCTCCGCCCTCCGGCGCCGGCTGGATCTTTTGGTCCAGGCCCATCGCTCACTTAAGATGAGCCTGGCCAAAAAAAGCCAAGGCCTGGCCCGGACCGAGGCGGAGAAGGATCTTCTCAACAACGTCCTGACCCGGCAGAAGCGCAATCTCCTGCGCCTGGCGACCGCCCGCCAGGAACTGCGGGCCGAACTGGGCGCGGTCCGCCTGAAGCTGGACGACCTGGAAGAGGGGCGGAAGGGCCTTTTGGACCAGTTGGAAGAGGCCAAGCGCCTGGCCGGCGCCGCGGACTCTGAAAAAAAGCTTTTGGAAGAGCGGCTGGCCGGCGAAAAAGAGCGCCTGGCCGATGAATTGGAAGAGGCCAAGCGCCTGGCCGGCGCCGCGGATTCTGAAAAAAAGCTCCTGGAAGAGAGGCTGGCCGGCCAGTTGGCCGAACTTAAGACCGGCGTTTCCGAAAATTTGCTTCCCTTCATCGCCGTTTTAGGGGAGGCCCTGTGGCGCGGCGAGGCCATGTTCAATCGGGCCAGGGAAGACCATGACCTGACCCTGACCCGGATTAAGCAGGAATCGGAGGTGCGGGAGGGCAATATACGCCTGACCGGCGCGGCCCGGGAACTGGAGCTGGCGGAGGCCGCCCAGGCCGAGAGGGGCCAGTGGGCGGAAGCCCTGGCCAGGCGGGAGGAGGAACTGGGCCAGGCGGCGGCGGCGGCCCAGGCCGAGCGGGAGCACTGGGAACGATCCCGGGAGGAAGAGTTGGAGGAAGTTGCCCGCGCGGAGCGGGAGCGCTGGGCTGGGGTCATCTCCGGGCGGGAGGCGGAGCTGGCTCGCTCCGTCGCGGACCTGGAGGCCGCCCGGGCCGAGCGGGAACAGTGGGCGGAGAGCCTGTCCAGGCGGGATGAGGAACTGGGCCAGGCGGCGGAGGCGGCGGCCCGGGCCGAAGGGGAGCGCTGGGCGGAGGTCCTCTCCCGGCGGGAGGCGGAGTTGGCCCAGATTCTCTCCCGGCGGGAGGAGGAACTCTCCCAGGCCCTGGCCCAGAGGGAGGAGGAGCTCTCCCAGGCCCTGGCCCGGCGTGAGGAGGAACTCTCCCAGGCCCTTACCCGGCGGGAATATGAATTGATCCAGACCAACCAGGCCGAGCGCGGGCAATGGACCTTGGCGCTTAAGCAGCGGGAAAGCCAACTGGCCCAGGCCCAAGAACGCCTGCGTTCCTTAAGCGAGTCGCCGGACCCCGGGTCCGCCCTCTTTCGAGATCAGGAAGACGTCATAGCCCAACTGAACCTCCGTTCCCAGAAAATGGCGCGAGCCATTGGCCTGATGAAGCGGCGTTATGACCGGCGCCTGGCCGAAGCCGGCCAAATGGAATCGGAGCTAAGGCGGGACCTTCAGCGCCGGACCCTGGAGATGCAGGAAAGCCGGGAACACTTGGCCGAACTGGAGCCGCTTCTGGATCATTTTTTTCAAACCGCGGAACAGAGCCTGGCGCCCGGGGACGCCAACCTGGAACTGGTCCGCTATCTGCGCGAGGAAAACAGGCGGCTGGAAGACGGGGACCGGGAGTCCATAGGCGGGCTTTCCTCGGCCCTTAAGGCCAGGCTGGCCGGGTTCCAGCCCCTGGTGGACTTCCTGGCCCGGTCCTTCGTGGCCGGCCTGGCCGAATTGGCCCAGGCCCGGCGGGAGCGGGAGGCCTGGGAGAGTTCTCAAGCCGAATTGGAGGCCAGGTTGTCCGACCAGGCCGGCCAGGTCGCGGCCCTGAAAGGCGAATTGGCCCAGGCCGACCGCGACCTGGCTGAAAACGACGGCCGGCTGGAGGCCGTCTGGGCGGGGATGAATTATCTGGGGGCCAGGGCCAGCGACCGCCTGGGAGAGATGCAAAACCGCCTGGAAAACCAGACTCGCCAGGTTGACGGCCTGGCCGCGGAACTTGGCCGGCGGGACGCGCGCATCAGGGAACTGGAAGAGAGGCAGGATCAGCTCTCCCTGTTGTATTGGACCCTGGTGGCCCAGGCCCAGGCCCAAGCCGGCGCCCAGGAGGCCGACTCCGCGGCCGGCTCCCTGGATATCCCCGACCCGGCGCCGGCCGATTCGGCGCCCCCGGCCTTGGACCAGGCCCGGAACAGCGGCGGTTTCAATTTGGGGCGCCAGCTCCTGGAAGGGGCCAAGAAGGTGGCCCGGCGCAGCCTTTTCAGCCTCATCCTGGCCGGCTCCCTGGTCTTGTCCGGCGCCAGGGCCGACGGGGCAATAAAGGCCCCGGAACAAGACCGCCTGCCGGCCGCCTCGCCCCCCGCCCTGGCTACCCGCTTTGAGTCGAGCTATGTCGGCCGGCCCGTGGGGCTGGAGCAGGTGGATTCCAGCCCCCGCCTGGCGGGCCGCCAGGCGGTGGAAGAACGTCTCGCGGCCCTGGTCGGGGAGCTGTCCGCGGCCCAAGGGTTGACCGAAGGGGAGTTTCTGCGCCTGGTCCGGGCGGCCCGTGGCCCGGAAGCCACGGTCCACCTGGCTGATTTCAGCGGACGCGAAGGCGCTTTGGCCCTGCTCCAGGCCCATTTTCCCAAATTGGCCCAGCATATCGCCGTCTGGCCGCCGGAAATCCCGGGGCCCGGCCCCCTGGCCGCGCTCCTTAAAAACGCCGCCGGGTTAAGGGCCGCCGAAGGCGGGTTCTGGGAAAGGCTCTTCTTCGACCTCTGGGCTGAAAGAGCCGACCAGGGCGCGGCCTTTACCAGGCTTTTGGGCCTCATGGCCGACCGGGCCCCCGCCTCCCCCCGGCTGGAATTCGCCGGCCGCCTGGCCCCCTTCAGCCCCTTGGAAAACTTAGGCCATGACCGCTTCGTCGATTTTATGTCCGCCCACCTCAAGACGGCCTGGGCCGGGGCCGGCGGCCGCCCCAGAGAACTGGCCGCCCGGCGGCTGGCCGGGGACCTTTTTTTCAACGCCCGGTTTTTCCAGCTCCCCCTTACTCTCTTTGCCGTCCTCATTCAACAGGAAGCCGAGGAGGGCCTGACCGGCGACCTCTACCGCCGGGGGGCCGCCCTGGCCCTCCACCATCGCGCCATTCACCTGGCCCGGCAAACCCGGAGGGCCGCCGTGGCCTGGGAGGCTGGCCGCCCCCATTTATGCGACCTAGACAGGGCCTTGGGCGAAAAAGACAGTTTTATCGAGTCGGTCTATCGCAAAAAATTGGCCCTGGTCCAGGCGTGTAACCGTTATCTTAGCGCCGGCGACAGCCTTCTGGCCGCCCTGCCGTAATGAGGCGTAAATATGCTCCCCCCCTTTGCCACCACGGCCGTCGGCTCCTTCCCCTACCGGCAAATCGGGCCGGCCTTGAGGGACTTGGCCGCCCTGACCGTTCCGGCGGCGCCCCAGATGGTCGCCCTTAGCTTTTGGGAAGATATGTTCTGGAGCGCCTTGGACGGGCTCCCGGCCCTGTCGGTCGATCCGGAAAAACGCCGGGTTCGGGCCAAGGCCCAGGGCCGGGAAGAGGAGCTGGCCGAGTTTTACGCCCGCTTTTTGGCGGGGGAGAGGGATTTTCTGGCCCCCCGCCACCGACTCGGCTGGGACGCTTTCATGGATCGGGCCCGGGAGGATCCCGCCTTCGGGCCGGATTTTTTAAAAGTGCAGATCTTGGGCCCCCTGACCTTTGGGCAGATGGTGGTTATGGATGACGGTCAAAAAACCCTTGGGGACGACCCGGAGCTTTTGGAGGCCACGGCCTTGGCCCTGGGGGGCAAGGCCGACTGGGCGGCCGCCCGGGTGCGGGCCCTGGGGCGGACCCCGGTGGTCTTTCTGGACGAGCCGGGGCTGACCGCCTTCGGCTCGGCCTTTTCCACCCTGAGCGCGGAGAAGGTTATCCAGACCATGAAGACGGCGGGGGACGTGGTCCGCGATGGAGGGCCCGCCCTCCTGGGCGCCCATGTCTGCGGCAACACCGATTGGTCCCTCTTGCTGGGCTCGGACCTGGATATAGTCAATTTCGACGCTTTTACGGTCCTGGAGCAGTTCTGTCTCTACCCCGGGCCCATCAGGGCCTTTCTGGAAAGAGGCGGCTGCGTCGCCTGGGGACTGGTCCCGGCGGCGGGCTTCCGCCCGGATTTTACGGCCCCCTTTTTGTCAGGCCGCCTGCTGGAAGCCTGGCGCCTTCTGGCCGGCCGGGGCGTGCCCTGGGAACTTCTAATCCGCCAGTCCATGCTTACCACGGCCTGCGGCTTGGGGACCCTGACGGAAGAGGCGGCTCTGGCGGCCCAGGGCCTCTTGGTGGAATCCTCCGATTACCTGAGGCGGGAAACAGGAATGTGCTGACTGAACTGACCGTCAGAAACCTGGCCCTCATTGATTCCCTGACCATTACCTTCGGGCCCGGCGCCAATCTCATGACCGGCGAGACCGGGGCGGGCAAGAGCATACTGGTGGGCGCCTTGGGTCTTTTGACCGGCCGCCGGGGCGGGGCGGAACTGGTGCGGACCGGCGCCGAGGAAGCCGAGGTCGCGGGCCTTTTCCACCTGGCCGATCCGGAGGCCCTGGCCCCCTTTATGGCGGAACAGGGCCTTAAGCCCACCGATGAACTCCTCCTGCGCCGGGTGGTGACCTTGTCGGGGCGGGGCCGGGCCTATATAGACGGCACGCCGGCCTCGGTGACCCAGTTGGCCCGGCTGGGGGAGGAACTCTTGAGTATCTCCGGCCAGCACGAGCAGCAAACCCTTCTCAAGCCGGGCCGCCTTCTGGATTATCTCGACCGTTTCGGCGGCCATGGGGAGCTGTTGGCCGAAATGGCCGCTGCCTGGTCTTCCCTGGACCGGGCCTCCGGAGCCCTGGCGGCCCTTGAGGAGAGCCTGCGCCAGGATGGCGAAAAGCGCGATCTTTACGAATTTCAGCTTGACGAAATACAGAAGCTGGGGCTTAAGCCCGGTGAGGACGAGGCCCTCCTGGCGGAAAAAAACGCCGCCCGCCACAGCGGCCGCTTGGCCGAAACCCTGGCCGCCGTGGTGGCCGGCTTGGGCGGCGAGCCGGGCAATATAGTGGAAAAACTAGGAAAAATTCGGCGGGGCCTGGAGACGGCCGCCTCCCTGGAGCCGCGCCTGGCCGAGCCCTTGGCCACGGCGGAGAACTCTTGGCATCAGTTGGCCGATCTGGCCGCGGAGCTGGAAGTTTTCAGCCGGAACATCAAGGCGCGCCCCGAACGCCTGGAGTGGGTGGAAGAGCGCTTGAACGCCTTGGCCAAGATCAAGCGCAAATTCGGCCTCAGCCTGGAGGAACTCATCGATCGGGGCCGCCGTTTGCGGGAAACCTTGGATCGCCTGGACGGGGCCGGGCTGGACCTGGCCCGCCTGGGCCGCGAAAAAGAGGCCGCCCTGGCCCTGGCCCTGGAAGCGGCGGAACGGCTGTCCCTGGCCCGGCGCCAGGCCGGCGATCGCCTGGGGGCCGGCCTGGTCGCGGCCTTAAGACCCTTAGGTTTTCCCAAGATGAACATGGAAGTGGCCTGGGAGGCCCCCGGGGATAAGGCGCGGCGCCTGGGGCCGGCCGGCTTTGACCGGGTTGATTTTCTGTTCAGCCCCAATCCTGGCGAGGGGCGGGCTTCGTTGGGCCGCATCGCCTCGGGGGGGGAACTCTCCCGGGTGCTCCTGGCTCTTAAAATCTTGGAAAGGCGGCCCGGCGACCAGATGCTGGTTTTCGACGAAATCGACGCCGGCCTGGGCGGGGTTGCGGCCGAGGCCGTGGCCGGGCGGCTTTCAGAGCTGGCCGGCCGGCGCCAGTTGGTGGTCATTACCCATCTGCCCCGGGTGGCCGCCCTGGCGGGCCGCCATTTCAGGGTTGCCAAGGGCCCCGGCGAAGACCCCGCCCGCACCACCACGGCCATCACGGCCTTAAGCCCCGAACAGCGGGTGGAGGAGCTGGCCCGGATGCTGGGGGGGGCGGCGCCCAGCCCTGAGGCGACCGCCCTGGCCGAGCGGCTGCTGGAGCATCAAGTCGCTTAATGCTCCATATCGACCGGTCGGATGGCCACGGCCCGGCCCGAGGCGTTGAAATCCAGGAGAACCCCGTTTAAGCGCACGCCCCGGGCGGCCGGCTCAAATCGCCGGGGCCGGCCCTGGAGAAAGGTGGGCAGGACGCTGTCCTGGCTCATGCCGATGATGGAATCATGGGGGCCGCACATGCCCGCGTCCGTCATATAGGCCAAACCCTTGGCCAGGAGGCCGGCATCGGCCGTGGCCACATGGGTGTGGGTGCCGACCAGGGCCCCGGCCCGGCCGTCAAGGTGGGCGGCCAGGGCTTTTTTTTCACTGGTGGTCTCGGCGTGGAAGTCGATGACGGTTATGAGGGCCCCGGCGGTTCGCATTTCGTCCAAAACCTGGTCCGCCTTGCGGAAGGGGCAATCCAGGGCCTGGTTCATGAAGACCCGGCCCTGCAGATTGGCCACGCCCACCCGGACCCCGCCGGGGGTTTCCACCACGGTCCATCCCCGGCCCGGGCAGGGTTCCGGGTAGTTGGCCGGGCGCAGCACCCTTGGGTCCCTGTCCAGGGTCTCCTCCAGTTGGGGGAAGCGGAAGCTGTGATTGCCGCCGGTTAAGACGGCCAAGCCATAGTCCAGGAGTTCCCGGGCCTCCTCCGGCCGCAGTCCCAGTCCGCCGGAGGCGTTTTCCGCGTTGGCCAGGACCAGGTCCACCGACTCCCGCCCCACCAGGCCCGGCAATAAATCACGAACCGCCCGGCGGCCGGGCCGGCCGAAAATGTCGCCCAGAAACAGAAGGCGGGCCGCACGCGGGCCATCCGCGGCCGCGTCGTCGGTGGGGCTGGGCATATCAGGCGCTGTTCAGGCTGGCCAGGGCCGGTTCCTGGTCGGGGAAGAGGCTCAACCGCTTGTCCAGGTCCAAAATCCTAAAGAGGCGATAAAGGTCCGGCTGTTCGGCCGGATCCACCAAAAAGGCCGTCCGGCGGGGGTTTTTCCGGCTGGCGGCCCAGATGAGTTTCAGCTCCCGGCCGGTGAGACTGGTAAGGTTCTTAAGGTCCACCACCAGCCCGCCGCCGCCGGACTGGAACAGGGCCTCCACCCGGGCCGGAAAGTAGTCCCCCTCCCGGTCCAGGTCGCCGTCAGCCAAAGTGACCAGGGCCGTTCCTTCCGGGGTGAGGGAAAAATCCAGGGCGGATTCCGGAGGCGCCGGAGACAGGGCCTCCGTGAAGGTTTCTTCGTCGTCGTCCTCCTCCTCCTCGGCGGCGAAGGTCTCCCCTCCCCCCTCCAGCCGGCTCTCGGCTTCGGAGAGGGCCTGGGTCAGGGCCTCCAGCCAGTCCACCTCGCCGTTGTCCTTGTCTTCCAGGAAGTTTAAAATCGCTTCCGCCGTATCCAGTACCTGGAGCAGAAGATCAATCACCGGCTGGGGGCAGTCGGCCTTTTTTTCCCGGGAGGTCTGGAGCAGGCTCTCGGCGTGGTGGGTGAGATTGTAGAGGTCTTTGATGTCCAGAAAGCCGCTGTTGCCCTTGAGGGTGTGGAGGGTGCCCATGAGGGCGTTAAGCGATTCGAGGCGGCCGGGGTTTTTTTCCAGCTCCAGAAGCTGGCACCCGGCCGTAACCAGGTGTTCCCGCGCGTCAAAGATGAATTCGTGTAAAAGGTCGTCGCTCATGGGAAGCGCCTTTCGGCCGGTCTCGCGGCTCGCGGTGGGTTTAATTGCCGCCCGCAAGTATAGCAGGATTGCGCGAAACGCTCAACCGCCGCGAGAGGTTTGACGCCCTAATGCAGCCAGGGGCCGCGGATGGGCGCGGCCGGCGGGAGGGCCGGCCCTCCGCCCAGGGCGGTCAGGCGGCCTAAGAGATCCCCCAGCCGGCCGCGGGCCTCTTGGGAGAGATCATCCGAGTCGTTGACCAGCCGGGCCAGGAGAGCCATGGCTTCGTCCATGGCTTGGTTTATATGGCGGCGCTGGTTGGCCAGCTTGCGGGTGAAGCCGGTGCGGGCTTCGCCCAGGTAGCCCAAAATGCGGCGGGCGGCCAGGGCCTCCGGCCGGGTGACCAGGGAAAGCGAGGGCCCGTCGAAATCTTCGGCCCCGGCCAGGCGGGCCACGATGTGGCTGTAGCCTTTGAATTCCTCGTCCAGGAGACGCCGCTCCCTGGTCCGGCTGTCCGGCAGTTCCACCGCCCGGTCGGCCAGGGCATACATATGGCCTATGACCTGGTCCAGCTCGTCAAAGGCCTCGGTGGCCAGACGGCAGTCCTTGATTATCTCCGGCATCAGGGCCATGTCCTCGGAGAGGCTTTCAAGGGAATCCGCCACCTCCAGGGGCTCGGCGCCCAGGGGCAGGCTGGAGAGCTCACGGGCCAGAAGGCGGGCGATCCGTTCATAGTCGTTAAGTTCCGGGCAGGCCGGCGATTTGTTCATTTTTCCCTCCATAGAGCGTCAAACAATTATTTTTAAACTTACATTGTTTGATGCTCTAGCAACAACCCTGCCAAATTTTGCATTAATTCCGGCGGCCCTTTTCCGGCTTCCCCAGGCCGGGCCGAGGCCGGCAGGGCCTCCGGAGCGGCGGGGAAACCCTGGCCCAAATCGGGTTTGCGGGAAAGCACCTGGCGGGCCCCGGCGATGCTGTATTTTTCCTCTTTGAGCAGGGCTTTTATTTCCAGCACCCGGTCAACAGCCTCTTCGTCATAGCGGCGCTGGCGGCCGGAGGTCCGAAGGGGGCTGAAGTAGCCGTCGAATTCGCTTTCCCAGTAACGAAGCGTATGAATGGGCACGCCCGTCAACTCCGATACCTCACCTATGGTGAGCCAGTCTTTTTTGATGATCATGGGCATGGCCGCCTCCTTGGGGTCCTGGTTATTTTAGGCCGGAATTTGCGAACAACCCTGTTCGGGATATTCATTCCGGTTAGTTGCGGATTAATTAGCAACTAACCGGAATGAATATCCAGAAAATTTAAAATGTAATATGTTGATAATATTTGAATTTAACTTTGCGGCTCCGCCGGCCCCTCATCTTCCGCTCTCGCGCCGGGCAACATTTACCTCCAGCCCGGCATAAATTTCCATAAGGGCCCGCTCCAGAGCAAGCTCATGCCAAATTTAATCAGCGCTTACCAGGCCGCTAAAAAAATCCGGCGGAGGCGCGTTCCTGGCGCGGCTTTTGCTACTATATTAGGGCCGAGGGCTTGTGGAATTATATCAAATTATATATAATTATGCACGGGTATAGTTGATGGCCGCCAAATTTCGTTTCCCTTTGGACTTCCTCATCAAGCTTCGGACCCGCCGGGAAGAGGAGGCCCGCCTGAGACTGGCCCAGCGCCTGGCCAGCATCCAGGATCTTTTGGAGGAGATTGAGGCCACCCAGACCCTCAGGGCCCGCCTTACGGCCGAACTGTCTGATAAGATCAAGTCCGGCCGCCTGGAGGTGGCGCTTTTGAAGCTCTATAGGGATTACGACCAGAAACAGGCCCGGGAGCTGAACCGGCTGAACGAATTTTTGCGCCTCAGCCGGCGGGAGGAGGCCAAGGAGAGGGCCGCCCTGATCAAGGCTTCCGTGGATCGCAAGATCATGGAAAAGCTGAAGGAAAAGAAAGAGGCCGAGTTTTTGGCCGCCCTGGCCGCTCGGGAGCAGAATGAAATGGAGGAACTGGCCGCCCTGGTCAGGGCCAGAGCGTCAAGCGATTTACGAAGGGATTGACCCATGAAGAGACTAAGCCAGGCCAAAGCGGCCTCAAAGACGGCGGCGCCCTTGGCCGCAACGCGTCAAAATAATGTCGCGAAGCCGGCGCCGGGCCCCAAAACCCCCCCGGCCCGTAAGCGGCGGAACTGGCCCATATTGGAAGCGGCCCTGATTCTGGTGCTGATCAA
>Ga0099364_10003234_pt1 | contig 25371 bp, 21 predicted proteins | sample TergutTh196P3_FD_73070 | JGI IMG/M metagenome (GOLD analysis project Ga0099364, IMG submission 73070) | Microcerotermes parvus P3 segment gut microbial communities from Pointe-Noire, Republic of the Congo - Th196 P3 | ecosystem: Host-associated > Arthropoda: Insects > Digestive system > Gut ...
AAATGCTTCCCTGATTCTCGAACATTTCTCGTTAATCGCGTTTTTGGTGGGGCCGGTAACGTCATCAATGCTCTTTTCCATATCCGACAGGCTTTCTCTGTTGGAAATATGCTTGTAGATATTCATCAGTTCATCCCTGTAATCGGGCAAATGTTTGAACAGAATACCTTCGGGATGTTTCAGAAACAGAAAATAAACTGCTTTGGGCAATGGCGTCATGGTGATTTCCAAATGGTTATAATCGGGCAGGAAGATACGGTAATCTTTGGTAATCTGTATCTTGCTCAACTTGACGGCGTCATCGAATTTGAAAAGCGATTTGAGCGCCAACTCGCTGATACCTGTTTGCCGCAACAGTTCAATCCGTTCTTTAATTTCGTCTATCAGGTTTTGCGCTGCATACGGGAAACTGTTGTCTGCTGCATCTTCAGGAATTTCGTCGTCAGTTTTTCCTGTTCTGGAAATTGAAAACAAGGGTTGAAGTTGGGCATCGCCAACCATACTGATGTATGCCCGAAACTGTTCAAAAATTTCATTTTCTTCAAAATTTCGAAATTGAAAAAACTTGAAAATATGACAATTATCCTTCGTTTCAATATAACGCATCAAGCCGCCGTTGAGTTGGTCAGATTTATCGCTATATGATAAAATGTTTTCTAAAATATGTCGGGCAACAACGCCATCATTTAGATAGATGTTCTCGCTGTTCAAACCGGGAAACGAGTACTTCAGCATTTCGTTGCCATTATCCGTCAGTTTTTTTATATATCGAGGCAAGTATATAAAATCAAACTTGCGATAACCGCTTTTGAACACCGCAACAATTTTTTCGTATTTTTTTGAAATATAATAATTTAAAGGTTCATTGTACTCGCTTTCAATGTAGATCACTTGCTTATTATCGGGAATAAAAGGTACATTATCTTTGAATTTAATTACCAAAGGTGCACTCAAATATTCCTTTCTTATGGGTGTTTCAGGAAAAAATTCCTCAATTTCCGCCCATTGCTTTTCAAATTTTTCATTCTCTTTTTGAAGTTTTTTGTCAATTTTGTAACTTTTGTTTAGCCAATATATACAAAAGGGCATAGCGAGTAAAAGTAGGAAAAAGAGAATTAAGACTACCATGACAATTAGAATTATCGTTCCCACTTTGAGAAAGATATTTTTTCTCTGTTTTGAAACATCAGATAATATCTTAAACAAAGTCTCACGCTCATCTGTTTCCTTTATTTCTTCATCATACAGGCTTTTCCACGTATGTCTCAAACAAGGAATCAACACGGAACACAACAGACAAAAAACGATATATCCAATACAGATGCAAAAAAATAAACTCATTCGATCTTCCTTTTGTTTTACTACTTATACGAGAAAAAAGCCTCGAAAGTTACGTCTTTGTCCACGAACTTATTTCATCGAAGGTAAATTGAAATGCGCCTTTTGTGCTACATCCTCCTCCCAACATTCCGCATCCTTCCGCCATATTGAAATCCCTCGTCTCTTTTCTCATCCGACAAGCCTTCGGTAGAATAAATGCTTGTGTGCAGCGCTACTGTACCTGCATCGGTATTGACGCTGCGCAATAAAATGCTGCCTTCGGTTTTTATCGTATATTCCATCATGTGGGGGCGGATTCGTCCACGAATTACACGAATTTTCACTAATTAATTTTTCGTGTTCATTCGTGTAATTCGTGTAATTCGTGGACAACAAATTTTTCGTGTTCATTCGTGTAATTCGTGGACAAATTGAACCGTTTTACCGTACTTTATTCAAACAACAAAATTATTCTTTCCATTCATAAATATCGTCTCTGTCAACCGGTTTCAGACTGATTTGCCATTTGAAGCCGCTCAAAGACAGTTCTTCTTCACTAAATTCGTTGGGCGGGATGGTTTCCGCCTCTACATTAACTTTATGGGTGACCTCCTGCGCTTGCCTTTCTTCAATGAGTATCACCACATCCGTACTTTTCATTTTATTGACACCGGTAACATCGGGACCGTCATAAAAATAATATATGGTTTCGGCGTCGCCAAATCCATCCACTCTGTACAGTTCATCTTCTCGAAACAATCCCACAATTTTGCGACCCTTTATCTGGTTGAATCCCGACGGGTCTTCCTGAACAATGAACCCTCTGTTGTTTAGATTCATTCGTTTGGGTTTCTGGTTTTCGGTTTCTATTTCTATGTGGTCGGCAGTCATCTGGTTGTCCTGCGCCCACAAAATGGGCAGCCTGAACATGTGAATCACCGTGTCTAACATAGATACGAATAGCGAATCGCATTTTCCTTGCATATCAAGGCTGTAAAACCGCACGCGGTTGTATGCTTTAAAAATTTTGAAGCCTGAGGTATCGACCACTGAGCGCAGGGTGTCGGCGTGCATGTAAAGAGAATCCTGCTCTCCCGCCATGATGAGCAACGCTCTGCTGCCGGTGAGCCATGCCCATTCCGTAGGTCGGTGAAATTCGCCCTTTTGACCTTTCAGGATCACATTATTGGTGGTATCCACGATGGTGATATTGCCGAATGCCCGTCCGTTGCCTGTTTGGCTTTCGTAATATAAAGTATCTGCATTGACGGTGGTACTGCCGCTTTTGATCCACGCATCGCGGCGGAAAAACGCCACTGTATCGGTGGTGTCGTACCATCCTCGTTCGCAATAAATGGTGTCTGCCTCGTTTTGTATGTAAGTGGGTCCCACGAAATCGGCTATCTCTGTTTGCACATTGTAATCCAGCGTATCCGTCACAATGACATAATCGGGCGTGTTAAGCACTACGTCATCCTTAAAGTAGAACATGTTGATTTTGCGGTGATAATGCCCTCGCTTGCTCACCATGTCGTTGGTTTTGTTGAATATTTCAGCGCCCGATAAGTAATAGGCGATATCGGGCGTCAAATTATAGTATAGATGTTGCGTTTTCAATACTGCGTTGGAATCCACGAGTACCACGTTTCTCCATATTTCGGCAAATTTGAGGTTGCCCTGATATTTAGCAAATTCTCCGTCGATGGTTACGCTGCGGTCGGCATTGGTGATGTGCACTCTGCCGAATGCATCCAACATGTTTTGTGCGCTGTATAAATAGGCGCTGTCGCAGGTCATGGTCATCCCTTCGTGTTCGAACTCAACGTCGCCGATGACCCGTTGCGCGTCGGGCGCCACGTTCGAATTAATCTCAAGGCTGTTGTAGCGCGTGATTTCTATTCGTTTCGGCGTCTGAGCGGAAAGAATTGAGAATTGAGAATTGAGAATTGAGAATGAAGAAAGCAGAAAGCAATAGAAAAAAAAGGAATATGGGCGCCATGCCCAAACACTTTTCATTTGCCTGTCTCTGCAATTCATTCTTGATTTATCTCAAACTTCAAACCTCAAACTTCAAACTTCAAACCTGAAATCCGTCACTGTTTCAACCAATTCGTATTACTCAACCTGCATCGTTTGAAGCTTTCGTCGATGTAAATGTAACTGGTTTCGATTTTTTCATCCACCCATTCATTGATGACCTTGTGCATTTTTTCGTTCAATGCGAGGTCTTGCAGGAAACTGTAATCCGCCCGCAGGTTAGCCCTGTGCGGGTCGGTTTGGTCTTTCATCTTAACGATTTTATAGACTATTCTGTTTTTATCGTCTCTTGATTCGTAAGGATTGGATATTTCGCCGACATTCATGTTTCTGATGACGTCAAAATCGGCTTTTTCCAACTGGTCCATTTCGAATCGCGTGCTTTGGAAGAGATGGCTGCCTTGATCCGGGTTAATCATCAATCCGCCGTTGAATCGCGTTTTTTCGTCCTGCGAATAACGAGTGGCGGCATCCCAATCCAACGAATCCTTTCGGATGAGCCGTACCAGCGTATCTAATCGTCCGGTAACGGTAGTTATGGCTTCGGGGTTGGGTTTGGGCGTCATCAGGATATGCCGGCAATTGACCTGATCGCCCCGTTTTTCGATTAATTGAATGATGTGAAATCCGTTTTTCGATTCCACGATACGCGATATATCGCCCGGGCTTTTCAACGACCAGGCAGTCTTGGCAAATTCGGGGTCTAATTCTCCCTTGCTGCTGAAACCTAATTCTCCGCCGCTGCGAACCCCTGACGGACATTCGGAGTACAACGCAGCCAGGGTGTTGAATCGTTCGCCGGCTATGATGCGTCCGCGCAATTCGAGAAGTTGCTGTCGCAGATCGCTGAGCACTTCGTCGCTGTATGGGGGATACATCACGATTTGTGCCAGTTCGACCTGTGCGTTGATCAGCGGAACACTGTCCCTGTGTATTCTGTTAAAGAAACTGCGCACTTCCGACGGCGTAATCTTGACGTTTTCGGTGATGGTCTGCTGCATTCTTTGCGCCAGTTTTTGCTCCCTCAACTGTTTCCGCAGGTCATCCTTGATTTCGTAGATGCTTTTCTTGAAAAACTCTTCTAACGCTTCCTGCGAACCGATTTGCATGATATAATGATCCAATCTGCGGTTCAAATCCAATTCCACTTCGCTGGATTCTACGACCAAACTGTCTACTTCAGCCTGATTCAACAAGAGTTTGTTTGTCAACAGTTCTTCGAATATATTGCATTTCATGTCGCCTGAAGTAAGATAGCCAAATCTCCGAGCTTCCCGGTATCCGAGTTCCACTTCCGACAACTTGATGTGTTTTCCGCCCACATTGGCTACAATCTGGTCGAGCATGAAGGGTTGCGCTTGCACGCACATGCTATAGATACAAATAAACAGAATAATAATCTTCTTCATTTTATGGATTTTTAAAAATTTCAAATTGCTTTTTTGTCAATGCTTCATTGTATATATTTTGTTCTAAATCACTGATATATTTCAATTTTCTTTTGTTGATGATGATGCTTTTTACTTTGTCGGTCACAAACACCAGCGGAGCGGTATCGCCCGGGCTTCTTTTTTCCTTGATGCGTACTAAATAGGTATAATCGCCGTCATGCTGTTCGATACGCTCGCTGTATGCCAATAGCCTTGTAGCGGCTTCCGGTTGTGGTAGTTCTACTTGCGACCATTGTACCCACACGTCGTCGAAAAAGTTGAACTGTGCGGCGTAGTTCCTGCAATAATCCATCAAATCCTGAATGTCCCTTTCTTGATCCGACATAAGCCACTGCCGCACTCTCCATAAAGAAGGAGCATTTTCCGGAAGTTTGATGAAAATGGCTCTTACCACATATTCGTCTAAAGAGAAATTGGCAAGGTTGTTTTCGTAATACCCATTGATTTCGGCGTTAAGTACTGTGGTATCCAACTTCTCCTGCAGTAACTGTTCCTGATATTTGTAAATGAGCAACGATGTTCGGTAAGTTTCTATTTCTTTACTGATATCCGATTGCTCTTTCGAAAGGTTCAATTCCGCTCTTTGAAGCAACAATCGGGTTTTTATCCAATTGTCAATGTATAATTTTGCAAGCGCGATACTGTCTCCTTCGGAACAGCCTTTCGGGAAAATATCGCTCATTTCACTAAAATACAGATATTTATCACCAACTTTCGCAATTGCCGGATCAGTCTTTCTTGTTTTCGAATTACAGGAAAAACAAAGCGTCGCTACCGCAACGAGCATGCTGAGTACTAATGTCTTCGCTGGTCTATTCTGCATATTTCTTTTTTAAATCAGCCCATACCGTTCTGTCGATGACCACAGGATATTGCTTTTTCAATTGTTCCAACCATTTGTTTTCCAATTCGTTTTGATATTCTGCCATCACCTGTCCACGCGCTTCTTCGAAGCTTTTACGAGCCGGGCGAAGGATAAAATGAACGTCCAAAAATACATATTTTCCATTTAATTCCAACAATTTTGAGCAACCTTTTTTCCAACTCACACGGTCGGCTACTGTTTTTGCGCCTTTCGGAAAGGTGTGGCGAGCCGTGTCCACGCATGGGCTGACGCCATTATCATCGCAAAAAAAACTAAACAATCCATTCGGCAATCTACCCGAGCCTTCGTTTTTGTTTTTTACCGCCTGCCGTATCCATTCGGCGCTTTTTGCATCCGAACAGTAATAAACAGTGGCATCCATGCGCTTAGCCCACCGGAAAGAGCGGGCGTTCTTTCTGTAAAAAGTCCTCAAACCGACTGAATCGCGCGCTGCCTTCGACCAGACAACACTGTCGGTCATTGCGTACAATAACAAGCCATCGAGAATTTCGCCGGCTGTTTCGGCAGCCACAGGCGCACCGGTAGATGGAGCGCTATAGCGCGTCCAACTATCCATAATTGCAGGCGAAGCGTCCAAACCGGCGTCTTTAGCCGCTACAATCTTAAGTTTGAAGGGGATATACAATTCCAAACATTCGTCAAGCGTCTGTTTTTCGGCTGTTTGGTTCTTATGATACACATATTCAAAATCGTCCACATCGAAATGATGCCCCCCAATCGTCATCAAAACCGGAGAGGAATTGAGAATGGAAAATTGAAAATTGAGAATTGAAAATGACGAAGCCATCGCCGAAGGGAGTTGGCAGAAACTGAAAAAACACAATAGAAAACGGACACTAATACTCATTATATCTGAAAACTGAAAACTGAAAACTGAAAACTAAAAACTACCGACTATAGTTCGGCGCTTCCCTGGTGATGGTTACGTCGTGCGGATGACTTTCTTCGATGCCCGAATGAGTGATGCGGACAAATTTGGCGTGATGCAAAGCCTCTATATCGGCTGCTCCGCAATAGCCCATGCCCGCGCGCAGCCCGCCGGTCAACTGATACACCACTTCCGAAAGCGAACCTTTAAAAGGCACCCGTGCTTCTATACCTTCAGGCACCAATTTTTTGACGTCGTCTTCCATATCTTGGAAATAACGGTCTTTCGCGCCATGCTGCATCGCTTCGATGGAACCCATACCCCTGTACGATTTGTATTTTCTACCATTATATATGATGGTCTCTCCCGGCGATTCGTCTACTCCCGCCAGCAATGATCCTGCCATGATGCTGTGCGCTCCTGCGGCTAAAGCCTTCACAATGTCTCCCGAATAGCGCAAACCGCCATCGGCAATCACCGGTATTCCAAATGGTTTTGCAGCAAGGGCAACATCGTATATTGCCGACAGTTGGGGAACGCCCACGCCGGCTACAATACGGGTGGTGCAAATAGAACCGGGTCCGATACCCACCTTCACTCCGTCGGCGCCCGCTTCGGCAAGCATCCGGGCGGCATCGCCGGTGGCAATGTTTCCGGCAATGATCTCAATCTGGTTGAATTGTTTTTTTACTTTTTTGAGCATGTCGAAAATATTACTGTGATGCCCATGCGCCGTATCAATGACTACCGCGTCTACATCCGCCTTCACCAACGCTTCGATACGTGCGAGCGTGTCGTGCGAGACGCCTACTGCGGCAGCCACGCGCAACCTGCCGAACTCGTCCTTGCAGGCGTTGGGACGGTCTTTCGCCTTGGTGATGTCCTTATAAGTGATCAACCCGATGAGATGGTTGGCATCGTCAACTACCGGAAGTTTCTCAATTTTATACTGTTGCAGAATGTCGGCAGCGCTTTCAAGCGTGGTTCCAGCCGTAGCCGTGATGATATTTTCTTTGGTCATCACTTCTGCTATCGGACGATTCAGCTCCTCTTCAAAACGCAGATCGCGGTTAGTGACAATGCCCGCCAAGCGATGCTGCTCGTCCACCACCGGAATACCGCCAATTTTATATTCAGCCATCAGCGAGAGGGCATGTTCAACGGTAGCCATTGGACTGATGGTCACAGGGTCGTAAATCATGCCGTTTTCGGCGCGTTTTACTATTTTGACCTGTTTCGCCTGATCTTCAATAGGCATGTTTTTATGAATCACTCCGATACCTCCTTCGCGGGCGATGGCAATAGCCATGATCGATTCGGTAACCGTATCCATAGCCGCCGATACGATAGGCACCTTCAACTTGATGTTGCGCGAAAAAGAGGTAGAAAGGCAAACGTTGCGAGGCAATACTTCCGAATAAGCCGGAACCAGCAATACATCGTCGAACGTTAAGCCCTCAAACAAAATTTTATCTGTGAAAAATGACATAACCGATGATTTTAAAAATTGGGCAAAGTTACGAAAAAAAATGAATTGACCTGAAAACTGATGACAACGATTTTGCAAAAAACCGATAAATCCATATCTTTGTCCGTTTTTTTTAACACGGATATGAATATGCAAAAATTTCCTGAATACAAAGGGCTTGATCTGTCGCAAGTGAATAAGGACATATTGGAGCGATGGACAACAGAGCGCACGTTTGAACAAAGTCTCGCTATCCGCGAGGGTAAAGCGAGTTTTGTGTTTTATGAAGGTCCTCCTTCGGCTAACGGGATGCCCGGCATCCACCATGTGATGGCACGCGCCATTAAGGATATTTTTTGCCGGTACAAAACGCAGAAGGGTTTCCATGTGAAGCGCAAAGCAGGATGGGATACGCACGGGTTGCCGGTTGAATTGGGCGTAGAAAAAGCGCTGGGCATCACCAAAGAGGACATCGGCAAAACTTTATCGGTGGAGGAGTACAATGCCGCCTGCCGCAAGGATGTGATGAAATACACCCGCGAATGGGAAGACCTTACCCTGCGCATGGGCTACTGGGTGGATATGAGCGACCCCTATATCACCTACGACAACCGCTACATCGAAACGCTTTGGTGGTTGCTCAAACAAATCTACAACAAAGGCTTGTTATACAAAGGTTATACGATACAGCCTTATTCGCCGGCAGCAGGTACGGGGCTCAGCACGCATGAGTTGAACCAACCCGGTTGTTACCGCGATGTGAAGGATACATCTTGCGTAGCGATGTTCAGTATTGCGAAAAATAACCTGACCCAATTACAAAACGCCTTCTCCCTCCCTGCGGGGGAGGGTTGGGGTGGGGCTTTTATCCTTGCATGGACTACCACTCCATGGACGCTTCCCTCAAATACTGCGCTTTGCGTTGGACCAAACATTCGTTATGTGTTGGTAAAAACCTTTAACCCTTATTCGGGCGAGGCGGTACATCTGATACTTGCAAAAGACCTGATGGAAAAACATTTCAATCCCAAAGCCTCCGACATTCCATTAGACGCATACCGACCCGGCGACAAATTAATTCCTTACAAGGTATTGGCAGAATGTAGCGGTAAAGCCCTTGAAGGTCTTGTCTACGAACAACTTATTCCATGGGTAAACCCGCTTCAACTTGAAAGCGCTTCTCCTCCTTCGGGGGAGGAACAGAAAGGGGCTTTTCGCGTCATCACCGGAGATTTCGTTACCACCGAAGACGGCACAGGTATTGTGCACATGGCGCCCACCTTCGGCGCCGACGACGATCGCGCTGCCAGAGCCAACGGCATACCCGCCCTTCTGCTCGTGGACAAAGACGGCAACCGCCAGCCAATGGTCGACCGCACAGGCAGATTCTACCGTATCGAAGAACTCGACCCTTCTTTCGTCAAAGAGCAAGTAAATGTCAAATTGTATCAGGAATACGCCGGACGCTACGTCAAAAACGATTATATCCCCTCCTCCCCATCCGGCGGAGAAAAGACGGGAGACAGACCGGATCTCGACGTCGACCTTGCCGTCATGCTCAAACAACAAGGCAAAGCGTTCAAAATAGAAAAGTACGTACACTCCTACCCTCACTGCTGGCGAACGGACAAGCCGGTGCTTTACTATCCCCTCGATTCATGGTTTATCCGCACCACAGCCTGCCGCGACATGATGATCAACCTGAACAACACCATCAAATGGAAACCCGAATCAACCGGCACAGGACGTTTCGGCAAATGGCTCGAAAACTTGCAGGACTGGAACCTATCGCGCAGCAGATACTGGGGCACACCGCTACCAATTTGGCGCACCGAAGACGGCAGCGAAGAAATCTGTATCGGTTCGATGGAAGAATTGATCACAGAAATAGAAAAAGCAGTAAATGCCGGCGTGATGCAGGAAAATCCTTACAAAGATTTTGTGGTTGGCGAATACTCCGACGCCAATTACGACAAGGTAGACTTGCACCGTCCGTTTGTAGACCATATAACGCTGGTATCGCCATCGGGCAAAACGATGCGCCGCGAAACCGACCTGATAGACGTTTGGTTCGATTCGGGCGCTATGCCTTACGCCCAAGTTCATTATCCATTCGAGAACAAAGAACGATTTGAAAACGGCGAGGTTTTTCCGGCTGATTTTATTGCCGAAGGAATTGACCAGACACGAGGCTGGTTTTTTACCCTTCACGCCATAGCGGCGATGATCAGCAATGAAGTTTCGTTCAAGGCGGTGGTATCCAACGGTTTGGTGCTTGACAAGGATGGAAACAAGATGTCCAAGCGGCTTGGCAATACGGTTGAACCTTTTGCGGCTATCGAAAAATACGGCTCCGACCCCCTGCGCTGGTACATGATCACCAACGCGCAGCCGTGGGACAACCTCAAATTCAATATTGCCGGCGTTGAAGAAGTGATGCGCAAATTTTTCGGCACGCTGTACAATACCTATTCGTTTTTCGCGCTGTACGCTAACGTAGACGGCTTCGGCAACAACGCGCCGCAAACGCCGGTCGACGAGCGTCCCGAAATTGACCGGTGGATCGTCTCGTTGCTCAACACCCTCGTCCAACAGGTAGATGAATGTTACGCCGATTACGAACCTACCCGCGCCGGACGACTCATTCAGGATTTCGTTACCGAAAACCTCAGCAACTGGTATGTACGCCTCAACCGCAAACGATACTGGGGCGGCGCCATGGACGCCGACAAATTAGCCGCCTACCAAACGCTCTACGACTGCCTGATAACGGTTGCCAAACTGGCTGCCCCCATTGCTCCGTTCTACATGGACAAACTTTATACCGATCTCAACGGAATGACAGGCTTGGAACCCTTTACATCTGTGCATCTGTCTGATTTTCCTGTCGGCAACGCGGCGTTTATCGACAGCGAGTTGGAATCGCGCATGGACATCGCGCAACAGATTTCGTCGATGGTTTTGGCATTGCGTCGCAAGGTGAATATCCGTGTGCGCCAGCCGCTGAGCAAAATCATGATTCCTATCCTCGACGATACGCTTCAATCACAAATAGAAGCCGTACAGCAACTGATTCTGAATGAGGTGAACGTGAAGGAAATACATTATATTTCCGATACTGACGGTATCCTCGTCAAGAAAATCAAACCGAATTTCAAGACGCTCGGTCCGAAATACAGCAAGTTGATGAAAGACATTTCTACGCTTATTGCCGGATTCACACAGCAAGATATTGCTCTTTTAGAAATTTCGGGAAAATATCATACCGTTATCCACGGACAAACGGTTGAACTGACGTCCGAAGACGTGGAAATATCTTCGGAAGACATCCCCGGATGGTTGGTCGCAAATGAAGGTAAAATTACTGTAGCCTTGGATATTACACTTAGCGAAGCGTTAAAATTGGAAGGTACAGCCCGCGAACTCATCAACCGCATCCAAAATCTCCGCAAGGACAGCGGCTTCGATGTGACTGACAAAATCAATATCCTCATGCAAAAACATCCCGAAACGGATGCGGCGATAGCCGTGCATCAGGAATACATCCAGCAACAAGTGCTGGGCGCAAGCCTCGAAACGGTAAAAACGGTAGAAAACGGCGTAGAAGTAGATATGGACGGTTACATGCTGGGACTGGCTTTGACAAAGGTATGACGCTTCACGAAAAAATGACGTTTTTAAGCAGTCTACATTGAATCTGCCATCATCATTTTGTCCACTCTGCGTTGGTGTCTGCCCCCGTCGAACGGCGTATTCAGGAACTCGTCGACAATGCGAAGGGCTGTTTCTTCGGAAATGAAACGGGCAGGCAACGAACAAATATTTGCATCGTTATGGGCGCGCGCCAAGCGTCCTATCTCCGGCAACCAGCACAACGCGCCGCGTATGCCGGCGTGTTTGTTGACCGTCATATTGATGCCGTTGCCGCTTCCGCAAATAGATATACCCAATGCACATTCGCCTTGCACCACCGCATTTGCCAAAAGATGAGCATAATCCGGATAATCGACCGAATCGGGAGTATCGGCGCCTAAATCTCTAAGCGCGTAACCTTTTTGTTGCAGGTAATCGACCATTTTCAGTTTTAACCCGTACCCTGCATGGTCGTTTGCAATGCCTATTACCATTTGATTCGAGATTAAAATTTAAAAGATATTCCCATATTTAGCATCATCCAATAGCCCGCTTCGGCGAAAACAGAAACGTTGCCGGCGAAATAATAACGAGCGCCCGCAAAAAGATCAGGAGCAAATTCGCTTGAGCGTTTTAAATCAGTATTATGGGTAACAAACTTGTAACCCACCATCAATCCGGCATAGACGTCGAGGTTGTCTACGAACGCATAATGTAAAGCTCCGCGCCCGCCAATAAAAATATTATTGATCCTCCAGTCAGAATCTTTCCAGCTGATAGAAGAATACCCAATCAGTCCGCCCGCTCCGATGGAACTTTTGGCATCCCAAACATTTTGTATGATACAATGCTCAAAAGAAGCCGAAAAGATAGGCGTGCGCGATACGCCGGTATACCCTAATCCATAACCCGGATACCAGCTTCCGCCGAAGCCGACGCCGAGATTAAGCACATTATCGCTGAGCGTAAAAGTTGGGATTTGCGCTGAAGCCTGAAGCGCAATGAAACAAAATAGACTACATCCAATAATGAATTTTTTCATGGTTTAACATACAATCATCAAATTTCTCCTACTCATAAGGCTTTTCGGAATCCGCCATTCGTTCAATTTTTAAAACGGCGCAAAATTAAAAAAATTGTTTTGACAAAAAAAAATGGAAGCAATGTTTATCATATTTCTATCGGAAATTCCTTGTAAAACCTTAATAATGTGATTGTTTCAGATCGGAGTTTATTGCGGACGAAGGTTTTCATTTTGTCGTCAACAAGTTCGCCTATTCCGTTCAGTAAACCCTTGCCTTTGTCTGAAAGACCTTCGAGTTCATAAATGCAGTTTTGCAGATAATCTGAAAAAGGCATTCCCATTCTGTTTTCAATTATTTTTCTATTGACCGGCATACGGTTTTCCATGAAATACCAGCAATCGAAAATGTCGCGATTTGTCAATTCATTTCTGTCTAAAACAGCGCAGAGTTTGTTGGCAAACATATCGGCAATGGTCATCACATACATGTTTAATCCCATATAAGTTTTAACTTCATATTGATTGTCATGCACTCTGTTAGAAATTTCTATTTTCAATTTTCGCTCGCCTTTTCCATAATTCAAAACAAGAACAGATCCGAAAAATTTTTGCGCCTCGTCATCTATTTTTCCGTATTTGAGCAAAATTTTCAGTATTTTTTGATGAATTTCGGTTTCCCTTTCTTTGTCCGGTCGGATTAATTCGAAATCCAAATCAACTGAAAAACGCGGCAAACTGTGGAAAAACATTAAAGCGGTTCCTCCTTTAAATCCAAGATTATTAGCCAAATCCAAATCAGAATAAATATCCCGCAGAATTTGCAACATGAAAAATTTGTGCTTATTTAGGTCTATCATCTTCAAATATTTTTTGTATTCGTTTGTTTAAAGTTTTGGAATTGTATATCGGCAAAATTTGTTCTATTACTTCCATTTTCAACGGATTAAGGTTGTCGAAGTACATTGCGCCATTGAGATACAGCATATCCAAAAACGCGCGTTCGGGCGTGGCTATGGTTACTGTATTTCCTTGTTGTTCAATTCCTTGTTGTGATACTATCAGTTCGTTTTTGATTTTTCGAAAAGAAAAAATTTGATTTTCAATTTCCAATTCGCGACATAAATAAGAAATCACCGTAAACCGACTGTCATACTGAAAGATAACGCCAGAGCGTTGTAAAACATACTCCAACGAAATATAGGCAGGCGCAAAGATGCGGCACGCCAACTCCAGCGGATTGTATTTTGGCTTGCAATACAGTCCTTTACGCGGGTTTTGCAAACGACCCGTGCGAACATAATAGTTCAGTTTCAAATTCAACGAACTGAAACTTGTCTCGCCTATTAACATCGCAACGTCCTTCAGCCGAAATACCGTGCGATCATCATTATATAATGTATAGATCAAATCCATTTCGTGAACTAAACATATTAAAAATTCATATTTTCAGTTCACAAAAGTAATACTAATTTTTGAATCGACAAAAAACTCAAAAAATAAAAAAAACAAGCAGATGACGCAGATCATTGACTGTACGCCGGTTCTATCCTTTCAACGCTTCGGCGCCGCCCACGATTTCAAGAATTTCATTGGTGATGGCGGCTTGCCGCGCCTTGTTGTATTGCAGGGTCAATTCCTGAATTAATGTGGTGGCGTTGTCTGTTGCCTGGTGCATGGAGGTCATTTGCGCGCCATATTCGGAAGCGACTGAATCGAGCAATATTTCGTAGAAGGTCAGGCGAAGGTTTTGCGGAATGAGTTCGCGTATGATGTATTCTTTGGATGGCTCAAAAATGTACTCGTTGTACGGGATTATTCCATTCTGGCGTTTTTCAGGGTGATTAACATGACCTTTGCTTTTGTCATTGACTTTTGGATCGTGCAGTTCTTCGGGCAACAAAGGCAGGAACTGTTTGCTTACCACCTTTTGCGTAGCCGCATTGATAAATTCGTTGTACACAATATCAATACAATCGTAACGTTCGGTTACAAAATCGTCCATGAGCGATTGGGCTAGTTCGGCTGCGCTGTCGTAGGTCAATTTTTCCATGATTTCCAAATTGGGATTGTCTAAGGGAATGTTGCGCTTACGAAGCGCATCGTATCCTTTTTTTCCAAGAGTCATGAAACGTATTTTGGTGGGTTCCATGAACGAAGAATATTTTTTTTCTGCCAGCAACAGGGCTTCCTTAATGGCGTTTGAATTGAATGCCCCGCACAGCCCTCTATTGGAGGTAACCACTACGATCAAAACTTTCTTGTAGACGCGGTCTTCGGCAAATACATTTTCATTATCTTCAGGTCCCAGCGACGATGCGGCATGGACGATGACTTCATGCATTTTATGCGCGTAGACTCTAAAATTGGTCACGGCATCCTGCGCTTTTTTCAATTTAGCGGCAGCTACCATCTTCATGGCGCTGGTGATTTGCCGCGTCGAAGCTACCGATGCTATCCGCGTCCGTATCTCTTTTAAATTTGCCATCTATTCCTCAGTCTTTGCTACATATTTGAGAACAATTTCACGGGCGGCGAACTCTATTTTTCTGGTGATTTCTTGATTTAGCTCGCCTGCAGCTAATGCTTTCAATACATCGCCATATTTTTCATCCATCAGTTCGAGGAACTCTTTTTCGAACATGCTTACCTTCTCCATAGGAATAGGTTTAAGCATACCCTGCATTCCGCAATAAAGTACCACAATCTGTTGTTCAACGCGTAAAGGCGCGTGAAGTCCCTGTTTGAGCAATTCCACATTTTTCCGTCCCTTGTCGATGATGGCTAAAGTTGCCGCGTCCAAGTCGGAGCCAAATTTTGAAAACGCTTCTAACTCGCGGTACTGCGCTTGGTCTAATTTCAGCGTACCGGCAACCTTTTTCATGGATTTGATTTGTGCGTTGCCACCCACGCGCGATACCGATATACCTACGTTGATGGCAGGGCGAATACCCGCGTTGAATAGGTTCGATTCGAGGAATATCTGTCCGTCTGTAATGGAAATGACGTTCGTGGGGATGTATGCCGACACGTCGCCCGCTTGTGTTTCGATGATAGGCAGCGCGGTAAGCGAACCGCCGCCCTTCACCATCGGTCGGAGGACGTCGGGCAGGTCGTTCATCTGCGCGGCTATATCGTCGGAATTGATGATTTTTGCTGCGCGTTCGAGCAGTCGCGAGTGTAGATAAAAGACGTCTCCCGGATAGGCTTCGCGTCCCGGCGGTCGGCGCAATAGCAGCGACACTTCGCGGTAAGCGACTGCCTGTTTGGACAAATCGTCGAACACCACCAACGCCGGACGTCCCGTATCGCGGAAATATTCGCCGATGGCTGTTCCCGCAAACGGAGCGTAGTACTGCAATGCCGCCGGCGCCGACGCCGAAGCAGCCACCACAGTAGTGTATGCCGTTGCGCCGTGTTCTTCAAGCGTCTGTACAATACCGGCTATCGTAGAACCTTTCTGCCCCACAGCCACATAGATACAATAAACCGGTTCGCCACGGTCGTAAAACTCTTTCTGATTGAGAATCGTATCAATAGCGATGGATGTTTTACCTGTTTGTCGGTCGCCAATGATGAGTTCGCGCTGTCCCCGTCCGATGGGGATCATGGCGTCGATGGCTTTGATGCCCGTTTGCAGCGGTTCCTTCACCGGTTGCCGGTAGATCACGCCCGGCGCCTTGCGTTCGAGGGGCATTTCGTAAACTTGCCCTGTTATGGCGCCTTTACCGTCAATGGGTTCGCCTATGGTATTGATCACGCGCCCCAACAAACCTTCGCCTACCATAATGGAAGCGATTCGGCGAAGCCGTTTTACGGTGTATCCTTCCTTAATTTGGTTGGAAGGACCGAGCAAGACCACGCCCACATTGTCTTCTTCGAGGTTCATCACAATGCCTTTGATTCCGCCTTCAAACTCGACCATTTCGTTCGCCTGTACGTTCATCAGGCCATATATACGGGCAATACCATCGCCAACGGTCAAAACGGAGCCTACTTCTTCTAATTCCACATCGGTTTTAAAACCTTCTATCTGTCTTTTCAGAACTTCCGACACTTCTGCCGGTTTTATATTAACCATAATAACTGAACTTTAAACTGATAATGTTTTTTGCATTCTTTTCAGAGCCGACAACAAGCTGGCATCGTACTGCTGATCGTCCACACGCAGAATAAATCCGCCAATCAGATTGGGATTATCTTCTGTAATCATGTGAATGTCTGTATGAAGGAGTACGTTGAGTTGTTGCCGCAACTGTTGTTTGTCGGCGTCGTCCATGCGCGCCGCCGACACCACGCGCACCCGCTTAATGCCTTTCGACTTTTCGTACAAGTCAATAAAATCGCGCGCCACATCCGGCAGCAAAAATTCGCGACGGTTGCGGATGATGAGGTTGATAAAATTGAGCGTCAACGGGTGTATCCGTTTTTCAAGCAATTCGGTAAGCGCTTTGCGTTTTTGTTGCGGCTTAATCACCGGATTGTCCAAAACTTTTTTGAACACATCATTTTCGCCGACGGTAAAGCCCAGCAGCTCAAAATCGGTTTTCAACGCATCCAGACAGCGGTTTTCGTTCCCCACCATCATCAAAGCCTTGGCATATCTTATTGAAATAATACTCTGGTTCATTCCTAATTTACAGGCATTTCATTAATCAACTGTTCGACAAGCTCTTGTTGCTTGTTCTCGTTGCTGAGCTCGCGGCGGAGGAGTTTTTCGGCAATCTGCACCGACAGTTCGGCGGCTGTGTTGCGTATTTCTCTTATTGCCTGATTTTTTTCGGCTTCGATAGAGAGTCGGGCGTCATTCATGATCTTGTCCTTCTCTCTGTTCGCCTGTTTGCGGGCTTCGGCAATGATTTTGTCCTTCATGTCCTGCGCGTCGCGGAAAATCTTTTCGTGTTCGGCACGCGCTTTGCTGATGATCTGGTTTTGGTCTGCTTGCAGGTTTTGCACTTCTTCCCGCGCCTTTTCGGCGGCTTTCAATGCTTTGTCAATGCCTTCTTCGCGTTCCTGCAACATACCCATGATGGGTTTCCATGCGAATTTTCGCAACAGGGCAAAGACAATCAGGAAGGATACCAACATCCAGAATATTAAGCCAATATCGGGCGTAACTAATTGCATACTTTTATTGTTTGAGGTTTGAAGTTTATGGTTTCAGGCTACAGGACTTTATCAGTCCAATAAACCCAAAACACGAAACATGAAACATGAAACATGAAAAAAATAAAGCCCGGCTTTTTTTCGGCAAAAGCGTGAGGGGGGGCCGGGCATTTTTATTAAGACCCTTAGTCAACAAAAAGGATCAACAAGCACAACACTACGGCAAAGAATGCCACGCCTTCGATAAGGGCGGCTGCAACGATCATGCTTGATCTAACGTCGCCTGCCGATTCGGGCTGGCGCGCAATGGCTTCCATTGCCGAACTGCCAATGCGTCCGATACCGATAGCTGCGGCAAGCGCCGAAATCCCAGCGCCAAGGGCTGCTCCAATTTTTACTAATGCCGAGCTGGCTACTGCTTGCAAAATGATGGAAAGTAACATAAATTTGATTTTGAATGAATATTTATGAATTTTTAATTTATGAATTTATGAATCAATGGTCTACCACAGCCATGCCGAAATACAAGGCTGAAAGCAGCGTAAACACAAATGCTTGAATGAATGCTACCAGCAATTCAAGCATGAACATGAAAATCGAGAAAATCACGGCAATGACCGACGCTGTCAATCCCAGAGAGACGCTCATTTCGCCAAAGATGAAAATCAGACTGACAAAACCCAAGACGATGATGTGTCCTGCGGTGATGTTGGCAAACAAACGTATCATCAGCACCAGCGGTTTGGTGATCACGCCCATCAGTTCGATAAAAGGCATCAGCGGAAGCGGAAATTTCAACCACCATGGCACGCCCGGCGTATTAAAGATATGTCCCCAATAGGCTTTGGTGGCAGTGATTTTGATGACGAAAAACGTAAGCATCGCCAAAACAAGGGTGACTGCAATGTTTCCGGTTACGTTGGCTCCGAAGGGAAAGAAGGGAATCAAGCCCATCAAATTGTTGATGAAGATAAAGAAAAAGAGCGTCAACAAATAGGGCATGAAGTATTTGTATTTGTGTCCAATTGCCGGACGGGCAATATCGTCGCGCACGAAGAAAACCATCATTTCAACGATGAGCTGCAATCCCTTAGGCGACTGATTTTTTCGGCGTTTATATGCCTTCGCTACCGAAATGAAAAGCCAGAGCATGATTGCCATGCTGACAAAAATGGCAAATGTGTTTTTGGTGATGGACAAATCAAGAAGGGGACGCGCATAAGAACCGTCATTCGCCAGTTCGACGATTTTTCCCCTGTGCGCGCCCTCGTCTGCAATGTTGAAACCCTTGTGGCTATTATGCCCATGATGGAATTTGGCGGACATAAACAAATGCAATCCCGACTGCCGACTATACAGGATAACAGGCAGCGGGACTGACAGATGATGCCCCTTCCAAGTCAAGATATGCCAATCATAAGCATCACCGATATGGTCGAGAATGAAGGTTCCCGGCATGAACTTTTCTTCTTTGCCGCTTTCTTGCTCTGCTCCTGCTAATGAGGCTGGGTACAGCATACAAGCCGCAAAAAGGATTTTGACCCATGTTTTTCGAAACACTATTTTTCGTATCACTTTGATAATTTGATAATTTCAAGCTTTTTATACCGGCGCTATCTTTGACAAATTTCACTATGGATGAAACTTCAAAAATAGCAAAAATTGAATAAACAAACAAAAAATGTAATGTAAACGGCACGCCATGTTGTCTGAAATGGAACAGGTACGCCACGATACACGCCGTGTACAGGAACAGTTTGACGAGGGTATGCAAGATGAAAACCATGATGAATGCTTTAGGCTTGTCCTTTACGGTTTTCATTACGCTAAAACAGGAAGCGCAAGTTGCTATCCACACCAAGCATATACTGAATATACGTCCGGGAAAATTTTTTGTTACAAAAATTGTAGAAAAAAAAATTTGAGAAACGACAAATACGCTCGCCAATATTACGGTGGCAAAGAATATGAAGCGTTTTTGGTATCTTGTCATTTTTCGAAAAAAAACTTTTGCGCGCAAAAATACATCAAATTTTGTTACTGCCTGTTTTTTTTACAACATTTCTTTGAATTTCGTAAGCCAGTGGGACAATTTCAAAAAAACATCCGCTTCATTGAACTCAACCGTCAGATTTTGCGAATTGCCATATTTTTTCTTGGCTTCCGCATACATTTGCCAGAACATGTTGTCGTCCACCATTTGATCAATCGCGTTAACCGGATGCAACACACATATATTCAACGGATAAAGCGCCGTTACCAAATCAGGCAAATCATAGGCTCCCATCACTCCGGCAGGCGCCGACATGACGTATTTCGGATGGTAATTTCTTTCCTGAACAATCGACCGGTACGCAAACAAAGGGTTGATCAATGCAATTTGGGCAAATTCATTGTTGATCAGCGCTGCGTGCAGCAAGTCTGAGGTAAGCGTGCCACAAGCGATGGCAGTCAATGTCCTCGCTTCCGGTTTCTCTCCGCCGACGGGCTGATTTTTTTTGATGAAATCAACGATGATTTGAATTTCCTCGACCCTTACAGCCAAAGGATTTTTGTGGGTCAAAATTCCGGCATACCATATATTAACAGGAACATTTTGGATAATTGCATCCCCCTCTGTATATCCGCCGCTGAGTTCGCCGAATCCGTTCAAATCGGGCATGATTACGTGGTAGCCTTCCTGCGCCAATTTGTCGGCTAATCCTCCCTTTGCCGCCGCCGATTCCTTGCCCTGATCGTCCAACAATAAAATGGTTTTCCCGTTATTCTTGCGGGACGAGAGCCGTAAGAAGGGAATGTAATAATCGCCAATACCCTTTATAAGGTATTTTTCGATGGAGTAGTCGTCGCGCCACAAACGTCCCGAAAAAATAACATCATTTGAAAGCGCCGGTTCGCAATAGCCTGTCAACGATTTCGCCTTTTGAGCGATACCTTCGTGGAAATTCGGATTATTTTGCTTTTCGGATTGCAATTTTTTCAAAACTTCATCCGTATATTTTAGGTTCTGGCTAAAAAGCGTTTCTCCGTTTATCTGCCCGGTCGGACTAATCCAGAGGTCGTTTTGGTTAAAAAGTTCAATTTCTACGTCTTTGGGGTCTCCGGGGTGATTCAGAAATTTTTGAAAAAAAGCGTACATCGCCTCTCTGTTTTTCATGGTAGATGCGTGTCCGGCATCATCTTCCACCATCGTCAAATGATCCGGTTCGCCAAAAGCGACAAAAGCATTCCGGGCTTCCTCAAATACATCGCGCGCGCCCTGAATACTGAAGATGTCCATCGTAGTGGTAATCATCAGCGTCGGTTTTGGCGCCCTGATTTCAATCAAATCGCTCAAGTCAAAACCTTTTTTCAGCGAGTACATCAGGTTTTGTTCGGCATCCTGAGGTCCCATGGAGCGCAATAATTTGTTGAATGTGGTGATGTAACATTCCGGCGCCGACGCTAATATTCTATCGTCCATTGCCGCGATATATGCCGTTTGGGTTCCGCCTCCCGAACGTCCGGTTATTCCGATTCGCGCAGGATCAACTTCCTTGCGGCTCAATAAATAATCGACTGCGCGGATGCCATCCCAAATAAAATAATTAGCCGGCGGACGTCCCGAAATGAATGATTGATTTCCCGGATACGAATGTTCCTTAGTGGGGCTGAAGATGCTTTTTCCATTCGCATCGAAATATTGGATTCGTTCGCCTTGTCCAATCGGGTCGAAGGCTAAAACGACGAATCCTTTTTTCACCAGGTTGATGATGCACCTTTGGTAGGCAGCGCTTCTGAAACCTTCGTTGCTGTGTCCGCAGCAATAGATAATAGCCGGTAATTGTCCCTTTCTAACGGTTGGCAGGAACAGCGCCGCCGTCACAAAAAATCCCGGTCTTGATTCGAAATATAATTTCTCAACAACGAAACCATCTCTTTTTAGCGTACCCGTAATCACAGGATTTAATGGCGTCTTTTCCGGAAATTCGCCGACAATTTCCGTCATTATTTTTTTGAGTTCCATTTGACGGTTCAGCCAGTCGTCTTTGGTTTGTAATCCGCCAACATGCAAGCGGCGCGCATTGATTTGGTCGAAAGCATATCCGCAAATATGCTCGTACAGCGCATTGGTCATATTGCCGTTGTACGTCCAGTAACGGTTGACCGAAAGGTTTTCCTGTGCATGACCGGTCAGATATACGCACAGGAACATGATGATTGCAAAAGATTTTTTCATGGTGGTTTATTGATTGTTTTGATGATTAGACATATAAATCGGCACTTAAGTATTTCAAGCCGGTATCGTTAATTGTTAAAGCGATTGAATTGCCTCTTTCTTTGCCGGACAACAGTTGAAGAGCCGCTGAAACGTTTGCTCCTGATGAAAAGCCAGCGAATATACCTTCGTATTTCGCCAAATCTCTCGCTGCTTTTATTGCTTCCTCATCACTTACAGCCAGATAGGCAGTAACTAAAGACCTGTCCAACAGTTTAAGTTCTGAACTATAACCGCCGCCTTGTATTTTGTGGCTTGAGTTGGTAACGGGCTTGCCTGCCAAAAATTGAGCGCTTTCCGGTTCAACAATGTAACATCTGATTCCGGGTTGATGTTTTTTCAGCGCTCCGGCGCAGCCTGTAAATGTTCCGGCAGTGCCGACAAAATCGAGATATGCGTCAATTTTGCCTGCGCACTGTTGCCACATTTCTTCTCCTGTAAGTTCGTGCGCGTACACATTTTCCATGGAATTGAACTGGTCTACTCTGAAACCGTCCATTTTTCTGACAATCCTGTTCGTTTCTTCTTCAACCAACGCCAAATCTTCACCCGAAACTTGTCCCATCACAGCGCCTTCCGTTTGGTCAACCAGAACTACTTCTGCTCCCAGAGCGCGCATCATCCTTGCCCGTTCGGGAGTATTTCCCTTTGACATGACGGCGATAAATTTATAACCCTTTACGGCGCATACTATAGCAAGTCCCGTACCGGTATTTCCGCTTGTCAACTCAACAACCGGCTGCCCCTTGCGCAAGGTTCCGTTTTTTTCCGCCGCTTCAATAATCTGCAACGCTATCCTGTCTTTCTTGCTATTGCCCGGATTAAAATTTTCCAATTTTGCGTAAATATTTCCCGTTACGCCATATATTTTTGTCAGACGAGTTAAGGAAACCATAGGCGTCTGACCTATAAGTTCGTGTATCCCGCTTAACAATTTTTTCATTCCGCTCCCCCTACTCTCAACACCACGTCAAAAATTTGTTTGCCGTCGTATTCTATCCATTTTGATTCGTCGAAAGATTTATCTTGTTTTTTTCGGAAGTCGAAAGTGAGCAGATACCCGCAGTCCATATTTTTTGATTTCAGATAGTCGGCAAGTTGTTTGTAGGCTTCTTGGTGCTTGCTGTCTCCATACCAGAGTTTCATCTCAAGAATAAACTGTTGTTTGAGAAAGTCCACTACCAGGTCCATTTTGCCGAAGTCGCGGGTCTCCGATTCAAAATGGTAAAACCCGTAGCCGTTGATTAATGGTTTTAAGTAGGTCAGAAAGATGAGTTTGCCGTCTCTTTCCAAAAATTTGATGTCTTTTTCGGTATAAATTTCGGCATAATGATTTTTGAACTTTTTCAGACAGAGTTCCATGTCGAAAATGTTGTCTTTAACTATTTCGTTGAAAGGAGTTTGCGTTATTTGGTTATCTCTCCACTTTAAAGTATGTTTTGTAATAAAATAATCGGTAACGCGAATTTCGAAAATTTTGTTGTGAATTTGTAATCCATCTGTTCCTCTTGCCAAAAATCCAAACATCAAACCTAATTTCATCACAGGCACATCTACATTGTAAGCGTATTTTATTTTGCCCACCGTTAAATCGAACATCAAATTGCTTAATTCCTGATTCTCTTCTATTTTCTTAATCAGGTCATCAAAAAGTGTGCTTTCTTCGTTCAGTATCAATTTGATAACTTTCTGTACGCCTTCAATATTCCAATTCCTATCTAATTTATTTTCAATCAACTGACAAATTTTTGATACCAAGTAAGGATACCCGCTTGTATAGGAACGTATTTCCTGCGCTATTTCGCTGATATTCATTCCTGTATGATGGTCGTTTTCATAATCGACAAGCATTGTTTCAATTTCCGGCGCCGAAAATGACATGTCTATATCAAAATCAACCGCAATATTCCATGGAGAATTTACAGCGCTTTCGCCCGAACTTGGCGTATACTTTCCTTGCAAAATCATCTTTTGTTTTAGATTTTTGACGTCATAAACGCCTGCAAGAATGACGCTGTGAAAAGTATAGTCTTTCCCTGCGTTTCTCATTAAATACTTGTCTCTCAACATTTTGAGAAACCTTACAAATAGATTATTGTTTGATGCTTCGTCTGCTTCATCTATCATCAAGACAATTTTTTTGTTTTTGCATCTTTTTGTAATAAAAGCGCTTAATTTGCGAAAGTTTGTAATCCCCTCGTCAACCCACAAACTTGCTTCTTCATCACAATGCAACAACAAAGCATCGTGTATTAATTCCAATAATTGCTGACAAAAACCTCCTTCATCCGCAAACATTCCGTCCGACGAATATTGAAAACTAATGCTTGCACAAATATAGTCAGTGGGTAAACGATTTTCCAATCTTCCGATGGTCGTTGTTTTGCCGTATTGACGTCCGCGATTGATGGTGAAGTATTTAGTTCCTTCAACCAATTTGAATATTTGTTCAATCTTCTCGCTTATATCCACCATATAGTGCATACTTGGCACACAAATTCCTGTTACGTTAAATTCTTTCGGTTTCATGTCAATTTGATTCAATATTAAAGGCGCAAAAATACAAATTCTCTTTTTATATGCAAAAAAATTTCGCGTCATCTGCGTTCTGATAGGATATTTTTGACCCGGTTCTCATACATGACTCATAAAATGCGAAAAGAGCGGTTCTCCCGAACGGCCCTTTCTAGTTACTAACTACTAACTACTACAAAATTATGAAAAAAAACTATTATTTCACATACAAAAACCGCGCCAAACTTTTTGAAATGCTTAAAATTTTTGTTAATAAATGTTAAAAATATCAACGGAGATATATTATTGTAATAATACTAATGTTTTGATATGCACCCTCGTATTTATTGGGTATATTTTTACAAATTTTGTTTTGTATCTTTGCAAAATCTTAATATAGCAGATCATGATCCTACATCCGCCGGCAAAAATTAATATTGGCTTGTCAGTTACCGAGAAACGGCATGATGGCTTTCACGATATTGAAACCGTATTTTACTCCATTCCGTTGTGCGACATTTTGTCAGTTGAAACTGTCGAAACTGACGCTGTCTGCCAACTTGCATTTTCGTGCGACGGTATAGAATTGCCCGACAACGGACGGCAAGATAACCTGTGCTGCAAAGCCTATCAGCTGTTAGACGCTGATTACCATTTACCTCCGGTAAGTATTCATTTGCATAAGGCTGTTCCGGTGGGCGCCGGCTTGGGTGGCGGCTCGTCTGACGCAGTATATACCTTGCAGGCACTGAACCGTTTATTTAAACTCCATCTAAATAACGAGGAATTGACCCGATACGCTAACCAAT
>Ga0099364_10003235_pt1 | contig 25370 bp, 26 predicted proteins | sample TergutTh196P3_FD_73070 | JGI IMG/M metagenome (GOLD analysis project Ga0099364, IMG submission 73070) | Microcerotermes parvus P3 segment gut microbial communities from Pointe-Noire, Republic of the Congo - Th196 P3 | ecosystem: Host-associated > Arthropoda: Insects > Digestive system > Gut ...
AAGCCGTTTTTGGGCAGGCATTCCCAATGTTCCTGCCAAAAAGAAAGAAAGCATGGCTATATACACCTGCTTTATACAACATGTTATAAACTCGCTAAAATCCACAGGCAAAGGCGCAATAGTTATACCCACAGGCTTTTTAACGGCAAAAAGCGGTATAGAAGCAAAAATCCTAAAACATATTGTAGACGAAAAAATTGTCTTTGGCTGTGTCAGTATGCCCTCAAATGTTTTTGCCACCACCGGCACAAATGTGTCTGTATTATTTTTTGATAATTCTAAAACCACAAAAAAAGTCGTTCTTATAGACGCCTCCAAACTTGGGGAAGAGTATAAAGATGGCAATAATCAAAAACGCCGTTTAAGAGACTTTGAAATTGACAAAATTGTAAGTACCTTTAAAAATAAAAAGGCGGTAGATGATTTTTCTGTTGCCCTTACCTACAAAGAAATCAAGGAAAAGAACTATTCACTGTCGGCTGGACAGTATTTTGAGATAAAAATTGAGTACATGGACATTAGCGAGGCAGAATTTAATGAACAGATGATGGTAAGGGAGCAAACCTTAAAGGGCTATTTTGAAGAGAGCAAAAAGCTTGAAAAAGAGATTTTGGCTAATTTTAGTAAATTAAGGCTGGTAAAGGAATGAAGAAAATAACACCTAAAAAATCAGAAAATAAAATTGCGATAAGGAAAACTTCTAAAATTTCAGCAAAAAATAATGATGAAAATTTTATTTCCCAGTTGAAACAAATTATTAACATTGCAAGGCAAAAAGTATACTCTGCTGTGAATTTATTTCAGATAGAAGTAAACTGGTTAATTGGACAAAAGATTTTTGAGCAGGAACAGCAGGGTAAAGAGCGGGCAGAGTATGGTAAATATGTTATAAAGCTGGCTTCAAAAGAATTAACACAGGAATTTGGGAAGGGGTTTTCTGAAAGGAATCTTGAAAATTTTAGACGCTTTTATGTAATATTTAATAAAGCATTAATTCCGCAGACACCGTCTGCGGAATTAAACTTGCTTTCTTGGTCGCATTATGAACGATTAATGAGGATAAAAAATGAGAAAGTAAGAAATTGGTATAAAAAAGAAGCCACAGAGCAAATGTGGAGTGTTAGAACTCTAGACCGTAATATTTCAACTTTATATTATGAACGGCTTTTATCCTCTCAAATCAAATTACCAGTTAAGAAAGAGATGAAAGAAAAAACATCTGGTTTACAAAAAAACAAACTAGATTTTATTAAGAATCCAACAGTATTGGAATTTTTAGGTTTGTCAGACAATTATAGTTATACAGAAACAGCTTTAGAACAAGCCATTAGTAACCAAATGCAAAAATTTCTTCTCGAACTTGGTAAAGGATTTGCATTTGTCGAAAGACAACAGCTCATAAAGACAGAAACACAAAATTTTTACATCGATTTAGTATTCTATAATTATATTCTTAAATGTTTTGTGATCATTGAATTAAAAACCAATAAAATTACACACCAGGACATAGGACAATTAGATATGTATGTAAGAATGTATGATGATTTGAAGAAAACAAATTCCGATAATCCAACCATTGGAATTTTGCTTTGTACTGAAACAGACAGTATTATTGCAAAGTATTCTGTTTTAAAGGAAAACAAACAAATTTTTGCAAGTAAATATATGCCATATTTGCCCACAGAAGAAGAATTACAAGCGGAAATAGAAAGACAAAAAGATATTTTTGATTTGTCTAATATCAAAAGGGCAAAGAAATGAAGAAGGTTAAGCTGGGGGAAATTGCAGAAATTACATCAAGTAAAAGAATTTTTGCCAGTGATTATGTGTCTTCGGGAATACCTTTTTTTCGAGGCAAAGAAATATCTCAAAAAGAAAAAGGAGAGAATATAACTGATTTACTTTTTATTTCACGTGAAAAATATGAAAAGATTAAAAGTTCTTATCCTGTGCCGGAAAAAGGAGATATTCTTTTAACTTCTGTTGGTTCAATAGGAATACCTTATCTGGTTGATGATGAGGAGTTTTATTTTAAAGATGGTAATTTAACCTGGTTTAGAAATTTAAGTGATAAAATTGATAGCAAGTTTTTATACTACTGGATGCTATCAAATGAATTTAAACAGCAAGTTTTTAATAATAAAATTGGAGCTGTTCAAAAAGCTCTAACAATTATCAATTTACAGGAATTAATAATCACTCTACCCAACCTATCAACTCAAACTGTCATTGCAAAAGTCCTTTCTTCCCTTGATGAAAAAATAGAACTCAACAACAAGATAAACAAAGAACTGGAAGCAATGGCAAAATCGCTCTATGATTACTGGTTTGTGCAAAATGCGGATGATAGTTGGAAACGGACTAAAATTAATGATTTATTTAAAAAATATACTGATACATCTGTCCGTATTGATGCAAAGAATATTCAAAAAGAAGGAAAATATCCCGTTATAACACAAGATGTTGGAGATTTGGTAAAGGGCTATACTAATGAAGATCACCCAATATCTGATTTGCCAGCAATTATTTTTGGTGACCATTCATGTACCTTAAGATATATTGATTTTCCTTTTTTTCGAGGTGCAGATGGAACACAATTAATGTATTTTGAGAACAAAAAAATAATTAACTATATTTATTATTGTATGAGTAAATTAATACCATATTTGCCAAATTTTGGCAAATATGAAAGACACTTCAAGTACTTGAAGGATTTCGAAATTTTAGTTCCTCCAACTGATCTTATAGACAATTTTAATAATTTTGTTACACCAATTTTCTCGCAAATAAATTTTAATCGAAATGAAAATTATACCCTCTCTCAACTCCGAGACTATCTTCTTCCTCTGCTCATGAACGGACAAGTTCAAGTTGATGATATTGATAATAAAACAAGTAAAAAACTTGAAACGAAAAAGCAAGATTACTATAACCAACGCTTTGAACTCTGGCTTGAAAACCAAAAACTTGCAGCCCGCGGAAACATAGACCGTCAAACCCTGCGTGAAATATTTGATGCCATGGATGATGATGACAAATAGTGAGATTGAACTGGTTTCATTGGAAATTTTCAATAAGTATATCCGTCGCGGCGGAAGCCATAAACAATTATATAACATCATGCAAGAAGAAGGAATAAAGTTTAGAGAAATTGCGTCCTCAAATGCCAATTTTGTTGGAGCTTTGACCTTTGGCGATAACAAACAGACGTATATAATGGTAAATCAAGGCATTGATAATATCGGAAGGCGTAATTTTACCATTGCCCATGAGCTGGGGCATTATTTTTTGAACCACAAGCTACATTCCAATTCGTTTTTCTGTCAGGATAACCAAATTGCAGAAGAATCGGAAGTAACAGATAAAATAGAACATGAAGCCAATTATTTTGCAAGTTGTTTCCTCATGCCAAAGAAGAAAATCACCAGTGCTTTTTTGGCAATTATAAGGCATTCAAAAAAAGTAACGGCAAAAAATATTTTATCGGTTAATAATAAAACTTTCGGTGTTTGGCGTGGTATTCGGGATAGCTTTATGAAGCGATATGGTGTTTCAGAAGCTGCTCTGCGATATAGGTTGATTGGTTTGGATTTGGTGAGATTTGAATTTTAGGTTTGATTCTGATTTATCTGCCTCACTTCGGATGATCCTCGCTATATTCTTGATCCTGCCGACCTTGACACATTTGCAAACGCGGCATACTGCACGAATTGCAGTATATCGTCCCGGTATTTTCTCTTGTTTCACTTCCCCATGCCTTCTAAAACTTTCAGCCGGTATTCTGCGCGCCGCAATTTATCTTTAGCTTTTTCAATTTCTGATTTGTCTTTTGAAACCTTTATTATTTCCTGTGACTGCTGTCTTGAGGCAAGGGCTAGGTCTTTGTTAATTTCGTCCGGCCATTCTGCGGAGTTTACGATTAACACATACTTAAATTCTTTAACCTGAAAAAGACCTTCGCTGATAAAAGCTGTCCGCAATTCTCCCTCTGAGTCTTTGAAACGAAGCATGCAGGTAAGTACCGGGGCGGTAAAAGCACTGTGGTTGGCGTATACGCAGATTTCGCCGTCCCAAAGCTGAAGCGTAACGGATTGAGCCTCGCCGTTGTAAAAGAGCCGGTAAGGGGTGTGTATTTCAAAACTGAAAGAGGAGGCCATTATTTTACCCTTTCCAAAACATCATCTATGCTGCCTGCCATGTAAAAAAATTGTTCGGAAATAGAATCGCAATCGCCGTCAAGAATCATTTTAAAGCCCCGTACAGTTTCTTTTACAGGCACATAACTGCCGGGGATTCCTGTAAATTTTTCCGCCACAAAAAATGACTGGGAAAAGAAACGCTGTATCTTGCGGGCACGGGCTACAATAAGCTTATCCTCGGCGGACAGCTCGTCCATTCCCAGAATTGCGATAATGTCCTGCAATTCCTTGTAACGCTGCAATATTTCACGCACACGGCTTGCTGTATTGTAATGTTCGTCTCCTACAATGTCGGCATCAAGAATGCGTGAAGTTGATGCAAGGGGATCGACAGAAGGGTAAATTCCAAGCTCGACTATTTTTCGCGAAAGAGTGATGGTAGCGTCAAGATGGGCAAAAGTTGTAGCGGGTGCCGGGTCTGTAAGATCGTCTGCGGGAACGTACACCGCCTGAATGCTTGTAATTGATCCGCGTGAGGTGCTGGCAATACGTTCTTGCAAGCTGCCCATTTCGTTTGCAAGTGTCGGCTGATAACCTACCGCGCTGGGGATACGACCTAGCAGGGCGGAAACTTCGGCCCCTGCCTGAATAAATCTAAAAATATTATCAATAAAGAAAAGCACATCCTGCCCTTCTTTGTCGCGGAAATGTTCCGCCATGGTAAGCCCCGATAGTGCAACCCTCATGCGTGCTCCGGGCGGCTCGTTCATCTGCCCGAAAACAAGGGCTGTTTTGTCAATGACACCGCTTTCGGACATTTCATTCCAAAGGTCGGCGCCTTCGCGGGAACGTTCGCCGACACCGGCAAATACCGAATAGCCTGAATGTTTAGTTGCAATGTTATGAATTAACTCCATGATAACAACGGTCTTACCAACGCCCGCTCCTCCGAAAAGGCCTATCTTGCCGCCCCTTGCATAAGGCGCAATTAAATCAATTACCTTGATGCCAGTTTCCAAAACATTTGTGGCAGGGCGCTGTTCTTCAAAACTTGGCGGCTTGCGGTGAATGGAATTGTACTGGGCTGCGCTAAAAGAACCCTTGTTGTCTATTGGATCGCCCGTTACGCTAAACATCCGCCCGAGCACTTCTTTTCCAACAGGAACGCTTATTGGCGCGCCTGTATCTTCAACCTCAAGCCCTCGGGAGAGCCCTTCGGTGGCGGACATGGAAACGCAGCGCACGCGGCTGTCGCCTATATGCTGAAGAACTTCCAAAACAATTTCCCTGTCTTTTACTTTAACTTTAAGAGCGTTAAGAATTGCCGGGATTTGCCCTGCTTCAAAACAGGCATCCACAACAGGGCCTACAATTTGTGTGATATATCCTTTATTCGCCATAACGATAACTCCTATATATTCCTTCTAATTAAGCTAATTGCCCAAGGCAACAGAACCGCCTACTATTTCTGACATCTCCTGGGTAATGCCCGTTTGCCGTGTGCGGTTATAATGTATTTGCAAATCCGCCAGCATATCCTCTGCGTTTTTGGATGCATCGTCCATTGCAGCCATGCGGGCGTTTTGTTCGCTGGCATAAGCTTCGACCAAAGAGCCGTAAATTATACCTTTTATATATTGAGGTACAATTATATCAAACACTTTTTTTTCAGACGGTATATACTCAGTTTTTAATTCAACCCTCTTTTGCGCTCCAAGTATTGCAAGCTCTTGTTGAAGCACATCCATATCAAGAGGCATTATCTGGCGGTCAATAGTTTTAACCCTTACCGCGCTGAACATATGGGTGTACACAATATATATTTCGTCAAACATTTTACTTAGGTATTGCGAAACTACATATTCGGAAATTCTATATGCATGCCCTACTGTCGGAATTTGCGAATTAAAAGAAATGTTTTGCAGAATTTCATACTGGGAATTGTTAAAATGACGAGAGCCTATAGTGCCGACAAGTATCAATTTAGGGTTATGAAGTTTTGAGCAGAGTTCCATTGCATGACGCATAACATTTGCATTGTAACCCCCTGCAAGGCCCCTGTCGCAGGTGATAACAATTACAACTGAGTTCGAAGTTTCCGTTTTTGCCTTGCGGAAAAACACGCTGTCGATATCTGAAGTGCCGGAAAGAATATCGAACATAGTTTTGGTTATTCTGCTAAAAAAAGGCTCGGTGTCGTGCAATAGCCTTCGGCCCTTTCGCATTTTGGCGGTAGAGATAAGTTTCATCGCCTTTGTTACCTGCAATGTCTGCTCTATGGCCCGTATACGCAGGCGGACATCACGCAAATTTCCCATTACTTGAATATCCCTTTAAATGCTGCAGCTGCAGCATGAAATTCGCCTTCCTGTTCAACAGAAACAACCCCTGTTTTGGAAATGCTGTCAAGTAACTGCATTTTTTCATTTTTTATATATTCTAAATATTCTTTTACAAAAGGTTTTACCTTTTCTATTTTTATGTCCATAAGATAAGCGTTTACAGCGAGAAAGAGAATCGCGTACTGTTCTTCCATTGAGTAAGGGGAGTACTGAGGCTGCTTTAGAACTTCCATTAAGCGTTCCCCCTGCGCCAGTTTATCCTGGGTGGCCTTGTCTAAATCGCTGCCAAATTGGGCAAATGCCGCCATTTCACGATACTGGGCAAGGTCCAGCCTGATACGGCCTGAAATTTTACGGATTGCTTTTGTCTGCGCGGAACCTCCGACACGGCTTACAGAAAGGCCCACATCTATGGCGGGGCGGAAACCGGAATTAAACAATTCAGAATCCAAAAAAATCTGCCCGTCTGTAATTGAAATAACATTGGTAGGAATGTAAGACGAAATGTCCCCCGCCTGCGTTTCTATAATCGGCAGGGCAGTTATTGAACCGCCGCCCTTGTTAGGTGATAGTTTTGCAGCGCGTTCCAAAAGCCGTGAATGTAAATAAAACACATCGCCGGGAAAAGCTTCCCTCCCTGGCGGACGGCGCAGCAGCAAAGAAATTGCACGGTAGGCGACAGCATGTTTGGAAAGATCGTCATAAACAATAAGCACGTCCTTTCCCTGATGCATAAAATATTCCGCCATAGCGACTGCCGAATAAGGCGCGATATACTGAAGTGCCGCCGTGTCAGAAGCCGAAGCCAGAACTACAAAGGTATAATCCATAGCGCCGTGTTTTTTAAGGTTTTCTAAAATTGCCGCTACGGAAGAAGATTTTTGCCCGATAGCGCAGTAAACGCAGATTACATTTTTCCCTTTTTGATTTATTATCGTGTCGATTGCGATGGCGGTTTTTCCCGTCTGCCTGTCTCCGATAATAAGCTCGCGCTGGCCCCTTCCTATAGGAATCATTGAATCTACGGAAATACAGCCCGTCTGAAGCGGGGTATCTACGCTGCCCCTTTCAATTACAGGCGCGGCAGGAGCTTCCGCTTCCATAAAGGTATCCGCATGAACAGGGCCCTCGCCGTCTATAGCTTCGCCTAATGGGTTTACCACACGGCCAAAAAGGGCAGGCCCCGCAGGAACGGACATAACCTTGCCTGTCCCCTTAACTTCCTCGCCGTCTTTAACAAGAGATTCGCCTGATAAAAGCACGCAGCCCGTTGTTTCTTCTTCCAAATTAAAAACAATCCCTTCAGCACCGCTTGCAAACTCTACAAGCTCGCCGTAAACAGCACTGTTAAGGCCGTAAACGGTGGCAACAGAATCGCCCACCTGTACTACAAAACCGGAATTGCCGGATGAAGCTTTTCCTTTCCATTGTTTAATCCTCTCCTGTAAAATCAGGGTAAGATCGCTGTAATTAGCCATATACCAACTCCGCAGTCATTTTTTCAAGCTGCCCTTTAAGGCTTGCATCGATGTAAAACCCGCCCATACGCAGAATATAACCTCCAAGCAGTTCCGGTTTAACCTGAATTTCCATTTTAACGCCAGCAGCCCCTGTTTTTTCCTTAATTGACTCTGTAAGTTCTTTTTCAAATACATTGTCTAGTTTGGCTGCCGCCTGGACTGTAACATAAAGTATGCCGTTTTGTTCATCAATTTTTTTTTCAATCAATTTTAAAAGCACATCAATATATTGAAAACATTTTTTTTCGACTAACAGGCATAAGAACCTAAGCGCATATTCCATGTTGAATGAAATTTCGCCTGCACTTTGCAAAATAATTTCCCTTAAATGCTTTTCAAGTTTTACCGATGCGCCAGATCCCATAAAAATACCGCCTGCGGATTTAACTGGCTCGGCAAGCACTTTTAGGCAGGCAAGTATATCCCTTGCGTCTTTGCCGGATAAAGCCAAAAACGCGCTGACCCAGCGGGAAGAGCGAAACATCATGGGCGCCCCTGGGCAAGTTCGTCCAGCAGCATTTTTGCATAACGCGCATTGTCATCGCCGCCAAATTCCCTTGAAACAAGTTTTGCAGAAGCCGCCATAACAAGAGCTGCAGCTTCCAGTTTGAACTTAGCCAAAGCCGCCTGACGCTCCGCCTCAATCTGCCTGTGAGCGCCGTCGATAATACCCTGCGCTTCAAGCTTTCCTTCCCCGATAATCTGCTCTGCCATGCGCCCTGCATTTTCCCGCGCGGTTTTAAGAATTTCCCGTGCTTGCTCATCGGTACTTGCAAACTTTTCTTTGTATTCGGCAAGCATCTTTGCGGCCTGGGCGCTGTCTTCTTGTGCCTTGTCAATTGAATCCTGAATACGCTTTGCACGCTCCGCCATAAATTTTGTTACTGGTTTAAACAATATCTTCTTTAAGATAAAAAACAGAATAGTGATATTGATAATGGTAATTATAAAAGTGACGGAAAAATCAAGCATCTTATATTACCCCGATTGGCCTGTAATAAGTAAAATTGCGATAACAAAGCCGTAAATGGCTGTTGCTTCCGCAAGCGCTAGACCGATGATAAACATCGGAGTCATTTTATTGGCAGCTTCGGGCTGGCGGGAAATCGCCTTCATAAAACCCGATGTTGCAATGCCAATGCCGATACCGGCGCCTAGACCGGTTAATACCGCGATACCCGCGCCAATTGCTGTCATCAAACTCATTTTCTTTTCTCCTTGCTATGTTCATGAACAATTACAGCCTCTGAAATATAAAGACTGGTTAAAAACACAAAAATTCCCGCCTGCAACATTCCGTCAAAAAAATCAAAATAGAGCGAGAAGATCATGGGAAGAGCGACAGGAAGTATGCCCTCGATAAGCCCCATCATAACGTACCCGCCAAGAATGTTTCCAAATAAACGAAGCGCAAGGGACAAAAGCCTTGTGCCGTAATCTAAAATATTAAAAGGCAGCATCAGCGGGATAGGGCTTAAAAAATTCTTTAACCATCCGCGAAGGCCCCGCGCTGCAAGGCCGCAGACAATTACCAGTAAAATGGAAATTGCCGCAAACGCCGCTGTTACATTTATATCCCTTGTAGGCGGGCGTATTGGAAAAGGCGGGATAAACTCATACCCAAAAGCTTTTATTTCCACAGGCGAAATAACGCCTATTATGTTAGCCGTAACTATAAAAAGAAAAAGAGCGCCCATATAGGGTCCAAGATATTTTGCAAAAGAGCCGAATTGATTCTTTGAAAAATTATTTAAAAATTCTACGCCTGTTTCCAAAATTGCCTGCGGTCCCTTGGGAATTACCCTAAGTTTGCGGGTAATGGCTATGGCCCCAATTATAAGAATTGCCATTACAGCCCAGGAAATAATAACAGTTTCTGTGATGGGAATTTCATAGCCGAAAAGTGTAAATGAAAAAATGGTTTTTATAGCAAGCGATTCCATTTATAAACCTGGCTTTATATGATTATTCCTTCTTAAAAAAGAAATCATCCCTAAAATATTTTCTAAACATTTCTAAAGTTTCCTTGTCATGGCTGCTCATTTTTGTATAAGTTTCTTCAAGGAAACCTTTTATAATATATAAACTGCCCATAAGAAAAAATTCTGAAACTGTTGTAAGGGCGCCCAGGGATTGATACATCCGCATAGGGTTTTCAGGGGCAAATTCTGTCATTATATATTCGATTACAACTTTCTGCGCCGCATTGAGCGCGTAAATAACCTCGGAAACCGGAAATTCGCCCCTTAGCCGCTGTTTTCCCAGATTGACAAAATAACTCCCCACTTGGGAGCGGTTAAGCCCGCGGTCCAGGGCATTGGAAAGCAGGGGAAAAATTTGTTTGCACTCTTCTATAAGAACTTCGTCAGTGAGTTTATGATAATGTTTCATTTCCGGTATATCGCGTATCTTACGCACCCATTTGACGGTAAAGTCACGAGCTCTGATATTTAATGTATCTATTAATACCCGGTCAATCATGATATTTTGAATGTACAGGATTATAGGGAAAGTGTCAAGGGGAGGGAAGGATGTCTTAAAATTAATTTTCTTTGGTAAAAGGTCTCGCACTAATAAACATATTTTGATATAATCAACCTAAGGAGAAAATATGGAAATATCCGCATTGCAGAAAGAAAGGTATAAATATAAACCGAAACTGCCGGCTAGCCTTTCAACTTTTACGGATGCAATCAATCTGGAGTTTAGCTCCAAGACAGACAGCATAAGCGACTCAGAGCAGTTAAAATTAATTTTTAAAAACACTTACGGCAAACCTGTTGTCAGTTTTAAAAGCGGAAACGGCATGAATTTGCAGAAAGAGCTGAAAGTAGGCATTATTCTTTCAGGCGGGCAGGCTCCCGGGGGGCATAATGTAATAGCGGGCTTGTACGACGGCTTAAAAAAAGGAAATCCAAAGTCCGAATTATTCGGTTTTTTAAACGGTCCTATAGGCATTGTCAATAATAACACAATGCTGATTGACAGTACTGTAATCGATCAATTCCGCAATACAGGCGGTTTTGACATGATAGGTTCGGGCAGAACCAAAATTGAAACCGATGAGCAGTTTGCGGCTTCTCTTGAAACCGCCAAAAAATTATCGTTAAATGCAATTGTTATTATCGGGGGGGACGATTCCAATACCAATGCCGCATTGCTCGCAGAATACTTTGTACAAAACGGCTCTGATATTCAGGTAATCGGCTGCCCAAAAACCATAGACGGGGATTTAAAAAATAAATATATCGAAACTTCTTTTGGTTTTGATACTGCCTGCAAAACATACAGCGAATTGATCGGCAATATCATGCGCGATGCAAACAGCTCAAAAAAATACTGGCATTTTATAAAATTGATGGGGCGCGCCGCAAGCCACATAGCCCTTGAATGCGCATTGCAGACAAATCCAAATGTATGTTTAATTTCTGAAGAAATAGAAGAAAAGCATTATTCGCTTAACAAGGTTGTGGATATTATCTGCGAATCTGTTATAAAAAGATCCGAAAACAAGGAAAATTTCGGCGTTGTATTGATCCCAGAGGGCCTTGTGGAATTTATTCCAGAAATAAAACATTTGATAGACGAACTTAACGATATTATTGCCCTTAACGAACAGGAATTTTGTAAAATTAATTCCTTTAACGAACAGCTCAATTGGTTTTCAACACGGTTAACGGAAACTTCCTGCAATATATTAAAATCAATGCCCGAAGAAATAGCAAAGGAATTTTTGGCAGAAAGGGATCCCCACGGAAATGTGCAGGTTTCAAGAATAGAAACCGAAAAAATCCTTATTGGCATGACGGAAAAAAAACTTGATTCCCTTAAAGAAAAGGGGATTTATAAAGGGCAATTCAGCGCCCTGCCTCACTTTTTTGGCTACGAAGGAAGATGCGCTTTTCCCACAAATTTTGACGCTGATTATTGTTATTCGCTTGGATTTAATTCCTTTATGCTTATTGCCTGCGGTTTAACAGGTTACCTTTCAAGCATCCGTGGTTTAACGGGCCCTGCAAGCGAATGGATTGCAGGCGGCATCCCCATTACCATGATGATGAACCTTGAAAAGCGCCACGGCATGGATAAGCCTGTAATTAAAAAAGCCCTAGTCGACCTTAATGGCAATCCATTTAAAACCTTTGCTTCTGTGAGGGATGAACTATCACTCAAGACCAATTTTATGGTACCGGGGCCTATTCAGTATTTCGGTCCATCAGAATTATGCGATATGCCTACAATTACATTATTGCTTGAAAGCAAAAATTAAGGAGAAAAAAATGAAAAAAATATTTACCGTTATTTGTTTATTTATTTCAGCCGGGGCTTTTGCCCAGACAGTCAGGGAAGATGCTATAGGGCATCGTGTAAACAGGCTTCCTTTAACAAAAATATCTATTTTGTCTTCAGGGCTTGCCTATTTTGAACATTCAGGTACGATTACAGGCGCAGCCGTAATTGAACTTCCCTTTAAGGAAAATGCCGTAAATGACGCTCTAAAATCGCTTGTTATTAACGATTCTGCATCACAAAACCCCTCAGTCTCATACCAGGGCGAACAGGCCTTGTTTCAAATACTGCGCAGCCTGAAAATTGACCTTTCAGACAATCCTGATACAGCGGCAATTTTAAGCCGCCTTCGCGGGACAGAAATTGTAATTACCGCCCCTGACCCTGCAAGCGGAAGAATTATCGGGGTAGAATACCGGCCAAGAATACTTCCTACAGGCATGATGCAAAATGAAACATGGCTTTCATTACATACAGATAAGGGAATCCAGCTTTTTAATTTTTCTGATATAAATTCAATTAATTTCAAAGACCCCCAGCTTAGAGGGGATTTATCAAGGGCTTTGGATATTTTAACAAGTTCAAGAAACCTAGAGACCCGCAACTTGATAATAAATTTACCGGGAAGTACCAACCGCAATGTTACCATAAGTTATGTAATTCCGGCCCCTGTCTGGAAAGTTTCATACAGGCTTGACTTAGGCTCAGGCAGTACAAAACCATTATTGCAGGGATGGGCAATTGTTGATAACGACAGCGACATAGACTGGAACAATGTCCGACTCTCGCTGCTTGCGGGAAGGCCAGCATCCTTTATTCAAAATCTATACCCGCCGTATTATGTTTGGCGCCCAGTGCTTCCCCTTGCAATTGCCGGCACCGCATCGGCGCAAACCCATGATACAGGGTTCGGTATGCGCTCCCGCGTTGCAGTTGCAGAAGAAGCTGTAAGTGAGGATGCTTTAATTGCAGACCGGGCTTTAAACCAAAGGTTTGATATGGAAATGGCAGCGCCGCCAGCTTCGCTAAGAGCAAATGTTACAGGCGGCGCAGTTGAAACCACCAGCGCGGCGGCTACAGGCGATCAATTTGAATTTACAATGAAAAATCCGATAAGCCTTGACAGGCGGATGAGTGCCATGCTGCCCCTTGCAGAATCCAATGTTGATGCAAAAAAACTTTTGATCTTTTCGGGTTCAAATACCGGAAGAAACCAAAACCCCAGAGTCGGGGCGGAACTTACAAATACTAGCGGAATGAAACTTCCCGCAGGTCCCATTACGGTTTATGACGGAGGCTCTTATGCGGGAGACGCCCTTATTGAATTTTGGAATGAGGGCGAAAAAAGATTAATTTCTTTTGGCGAAGATCTTTCTGTTACAGGCGCTGTTATGGATACAAGTTCAAGAACAATGTCCGGCGTAATTGTTTCGGGCGGCATAATGACGCTTAACCGCACTCAGGAATTCTTAAAAACATATACTTTTAAAAATAATTCTGCAGAAGAAAAGAACCTTGTTATAGAACATCTAAAAACAAGTAACACAAAACTTGAATCCCCAAATGCAGACGAAGAAACTCCCTCCCTTTACCGTTTTTCTACAGAGCTTCCCGGAAATAAAGAATTTGATTTTCAGGTTCGTGAAACCAGAGTGCTGACCGAAAGGATAACTTTATTGCAGCTTAGGCCGGAAACTTTTCTTTCCTACATTAGCAGCGATGAAATTCCTGCAAATGTAAAAACTGCCCTGCAAAAGGCAGTTGAACTGCGTGCTGCGGTAACAGCAGCCGAAAACGAAGTGCGTGAGGCTGAAAGGCAGCGTTCTGCCCATGTTTCGGAACAAGACCGTATCCGCAAAAATCTTGAAGCGGCAGGGAACCAGACTGAGCAAGGGCAGGAATACCTTAACAGGCTCTTATCCATTGATGCAGAAATCGACAAACTTGCCCCTGAACTGGAAAAACTAAGGGAAAATACAAGAGCTGCGCAAAAGGCATACGAGGATTATCTTTCGCAGTTAAATTTGTAAGGCTCTTTTAGGGAAATATTGTTCTTTCTCCTAAAAATTTATTTTCCAATTAAATCAAAGAGCCCTTGTACAGTTTGTTCAACTGAATTGCCTGAAAGAACAGGAACTGTATAATTACTCCATTCCCTGTAAAGCGGAAGGCGTTTTTCCGCAAGCGCTTCGATACCGTCTCGCTTTGAAATCGGCCTGCCCTCAAGGGGCAATTGGTCCAAGGCCCGATCCAAAAAAACAACAATGCTGTTATGACTTATAATGCTCCTGTTACAGGGCTGAGTTACCAGGCCTCCGCCGCAGGCAATTACAAGGCCGCTTTTTTTGCAGATTTCCTTAAGTACTTCGGTTTCCAGTTTGCGAAAATTTTCCTCTCCGTTATCGGCAATCAGGTCGGGGATAGATTTGCCCGCAGTTTTAGCAATAAAGTCATCGGTGTCCGCAAAGGGGCGGCCTGTCTTTTTGGCAAGAGCGGATCCAATTGTTGTTTTACCGCAGCCGGGCATTCCGATTAAAACAATATTACGAGTCTGAAGTAAAGCGTTTTGTTCTTCACGGCTTAACTCGAATAAAAATGAAAAAAACTCAGTAACATAAGATTTAAAGCCATTATCCGCCTTGCAGGAAATATCAAGTAGTTTTTGCTTTTCCCGTGCCGGATCATGTACAGGAATATTATTCTCTTTTTTATACCGTGCAATTTCTGCGGATATATCCATTCGTTTTTGAAATAAATCAAGCAAGCCATCGTCAATCTCATCAATTTTTTGGCGTAATTCTTTTAAATCCATTAACTTTCCCCGCTAATTATTGATCTCTGAAACATTCTTTGCAAGCGCCAAAAATTCCCCCAGGCTTAATTCCTCTGCGCGCCTATTGCCATCAATGGAACTTTTTTTTAAAGCCTCGCCTGCAAATGCCTTATTATTTTTTAAAAAAACTTCAAGGTTGTTTTTTATCATTTTTCTGCGTGATGAAAAAAGCTGTTTGACAAGCGGAAAAAAACAATCCGGTAAATTTTTATAAAAACCTTCTTTTAATTCCAAAAGCACCCCCTGGGAATCGACATTCGGCTTTGGATAAAAAGATGTGTTTTTTATAAGCATAAGGGGTTTTACATTGTATGCCGAGGCACAGATGAGTGAAAATGCGGAATAATCGGCTGTTTTTGGAAGGGCTGACATACGCAGGGCAACTTCGCGCTGAACTGTAACTATCATGCGTTTAAAAAAACATTTGTTAATAATTAAGTTTGCGATTAATGTTGCACCGATATTATAGGGAAGATTCCCCAGTAAAAATTTTGCAGCAGGCTGGGTTTTCCAGGTATTCAATACATCCCCTTCAACTAAAGTAAAATTTTCATTTTTGCAAAATATATTTTTTAAAATTTTATTAAAACCGGCGTCAATTTCAAAAGCCCTTACAGAAAGGCCCTTATCCAAAAGCAATTTTGTCATTGCCCCGATTCCTGGGCCTATTTCCCAGACCGTATCTTTTGCCCCTGCGTCCAAAGCTGTAAGAAGCGTTTGACGGATATCAGGGTTGATTAAAAAATTCTGCCCGAATTTTTTTTTCATGCAAAGGCCGTTTTCATCAAGAAATTCCTTTATTGATGAAACTGAATTGTAATTTATTTCTGTCATGAAAGAGGTTCCAGGTAAGTGTTTTTTTTATTGCGCCTACGATCCAGCCAAAAAAGCAGGGCAAACAACAAGACAGAAATTGCAATGACAATAAAGGGGTCTGCCCTAATTCCCGGCGCTAAAGATGCAGCCGATGCTGTTTTATCCATAAGCCAGTAAAGCATTGAAAGTAAATTTCCAATAAGGCTGGAAATTGAAGGTAAAATAAAATCAAGGCAAAGCCATAAAATCGATACAACCATAAATACCATTGCAAGGGGGGCCAAAAAAAGCCCTGCAATAATTCCTATGGGGCGCAATTCTGCAAAAAACCATGTCGTAATGGCGGCAGTTGCAATAAAAGCCCCCAGCGAGGCGGATACAGGCTGAAGCAAAAAGCCGGGGATTTTCCCTTTGAACAGATTAATGATTTTACCGCCTATTATCAATATTCCTGCAAGCGCTAAGTACGATAATATAAAAGACAAGGTCTTGCCTGACTGAGGCATAATTATAATTTGAATCATAAAAGCCATGCATAAAAGTGAAAAAACATCTTTTTTAAGCATGCCTAAAACTGCCAAAACCCCCAAGAGGTACATTATAGCCGCCCTGTAAAGGCTTGGCAAAGGGCCGACAATAAAACAATAGGCAATGATGATAAATGCCCCGGTAATAGCGGCTAGTTTTACTCCCATCACTCTTTTAAATAATAATGAGATAAGCCCTACCAGAACCGCAAGGTGCATCCCTGAAAGGGCAAGTATATGCGAAGCTCCTGCATTGCGGTACATTGCCGAAACTCCGGTTTCAAGGTTATCGCGGATGCCTAAAAGCAAGGCAAGGGCAAGCCAGCCCCATGGCGGTTTTTCATTTTCAAGGCCAGTAAATTTCTGGACAAGGCCGAGCCTGATTCCTGTACGGAAACGATCAAGGGAAGATGCCGCCTTCGTTATGTGCAGTGAATTAGCGTTAAAAAAAACTGATTCTTTACTATGCAAAACCCCTTCGGCATCAATTTCTGTCCCCCTGCCGAATTCCTTTAGCCGTTCTGTAAATCCTTCCGGGAAAAAAACATTGATCTCCCCATTGGCTGTAGCCTTTACCCCGCTTTTACCTGTAACCATTTGAAGTGAAATCACAGACATTGCCCTGCCGCCTGATACAAGCGAGGGATCATTTTGCAAAATACCTGAAATACCAATAACGGTATCTTCAGGTATTCCAAAATTTATTGCCCCTGTACTTTGCACTGCCGCCCCAAGTCCTAAGATAAAGCCGATGATAAATGCCCCTATACGCAGAGGCAATAATTTAAAAAGGCGGCTTGTTTCATTTTTAAAATCCCCAAGAAAGGGCAATAAAGAAAGCGTTGTAAAAAAACACAGTGGCAATACAGGAAGGAGGGCAGAGAGCATTACAATATTTGCGCTTATATACCCTGAATAAAAAAGCGGATAAAAGCAATAATATGCCAAAACAGCCCCGGCGGCAGCGCAAATAATATTACTTAAATTTGTCTTCATTAATCTTCCGGAAAAGCAACTCCGGCAAAATCATCAGCAGGGGAATTCGTAGGAAGGGAAGAATTATTATAGTTATTTGTAGGAGGCTTCTTTGTACTGATGCTTTCAGCCTCGTCATCCAAAACCCTAAAGGGAAGATCCTCATCGTCATCTTCAGGCGATACTCCGAAAACTTCGCCCAAAATCCGATTCCTCATTATATTAGGCAAATTCTCCGCCTCTATACGCAAAACAGACTGTTCTTTTTTTTCATTGTAATTTGTTGAACGGACTATTCCTGTCATGCAGACGGGGGCATTATCAAGTGAAAATTGTATTTTTACGCGAAGGCCGGAATCAGCCTTTCCGTTTACAATTACCGCGCAGCCGGTATCGGAAATATCATCGATAAAACATACCAAGCCAGGATTGGTTTCCAGCACATACGAAAGTTCCCTGTCCTCGGCAAGGTACAGAAAAGCAGGCTTGTTTAATTTTATCCTGATGGAAGAACGTTTCTGAGTCCTAAAAAGCGCCTCGCTGTGGTTAATTTTTAATGAAGAAATTCCCAAAGAAAAAACTTCGTCAGTTACATTTGAATCGAAAACATACCCCGCATCATCTTCCCTCCAGAAATAAACTGAAATTTTGGAACCTTCCCATGAAAAAGCAGCAGTGTTTTTAGTATTAACAGGGCGGGAAATTGTCATATATTGATATGTATTTTTTACAACTTGAGACTTGAACACCCCGACACCGCCGACAAGAATTTTTAATATCTGCCCTTCGTTTATCTGCCTTGAATTGGAAATACCATGCTTATTGGAAGGTTTGTTAAATTCAATTGCTTTACGGAAATCATAGAGTTTTGTTAAAAAATTCTGGGTTTCGTGATCATTTCCCCCGCCGGACATTTTCATACTGCTGATAATTGAACGTATGCAAATATCAAGCTGAGTCTGGGATGAAAAAATGGAACTTTTGTCTTCTATATTGCTTTTAGATGCAAATTGATTGAGCATTTCAAGCTCCTGGTTTGAAAAACCGGCTTCTTTCCCTTTGACAAAAAACGAACCTGTACTTCCTTTTTTTCCCTTTTCCTTGCTTTTTCGGGAAATAATGAAAAAACCGGAACCAAAAAGAAGAAGGATCACAATAAAAACAGCCAAAATAACTCCTATTTGTATTTTATTATTTTTCTTAAAAGAATTCAAGTGTACTCCTTTTATTTTTCGGCAAATTCCTCTATAATATATAATAGAGGGTTAGGGATTATATGGCAAAACTCAAAATTTCAAGCGGAGATCTTATTGAAATTAAACAATTAAATCAAAAAGACGCTACAATGCCTTATTTGAGCGTTGTAGAGAGTTTTGACAATATAGATACCGTGTTGGTTAACTCTCCTATATCATCAAGAACTTTTGTGAAATTGCCTCAAACCGGAATTTATTTAATCAGATTTATCAGCAAAAAAGGAATTTTCAGCACTTATGCCCTAATAAAGAATTATGTAATCGAAGGAACTCTTCAGTTTACTGAATTTAAACTTTTTGGAAAAAGCAAACAAATACAGCAGCGAAATTATTTTAGGTTGCAATACCTTAACGAGTTTAATTTCCATATGAGAAAAAAAGGCGAAACCGGATTACAGTTTTCTGATGAAACGCAAAACGGCATAATACGCGACTTGAGCGGCGGCGGTATAAAATTTGTAGCGGCAATTAATCTGCATAAATACGATATAATTAAATTTAACCTGCAAATTGAAGACAAAAATTACGAATTGATTGGCGAAATAATATTAAAAACATTTAATCTAAATTCGGTATACCCCTTTACTTACGGCGTAATGTTTTTTGGATTATCTGAGGCTGAAAGAGACAAAATTATTTTATTTATACACAAGCGTCAATTAAAAATGTTACAGTAGCGGATATTGCCAATAATAAAAAATAAAGCTATATTATTAGAAAGACGGCTCCTTCGTCTATCGGTTAGGACATGAGATTCTCAATCTTAAAAGACGGGTTCGATTCCCGTAGGAGCTATTCGCCGTGGTACTGAATCAATGTTGTAATTGGGATTGGAGCCAGGATTTTATCATAATTAAGAAAGGGCAAGCCGACAATGCCGGCAATTTCAGGGACTGAGGCTCCGGCTTCTTCAAAAAGCAGACGGGCTGCATTTAATGTTCCGCCTGTTGCAATAAGGTCATCCATTAACAGTATTTTCATTCCCTTCTCGACATCATTTTTATGAATTTCAATTTCAGCTTGACCGTATTCAAGATCGTATTTTTTTGAAAGGGTTATTCCCGGCAGTTTGCCTTTTTTACGGACAGGAATTACAGGCAGATTCAAACTTAAACCAAGCGAACCCGCAAAAAGAAAGCCCCTTGCTTCAATAGCGGCTATTGCATTGTAAGATTTATTCATGAAAATTTCCGCCAGTGAATCAATGCAGAAGCGGAATGCCATTGGATTTAAAAGTATACTGGTAATATCATAAAATAAAATTCCTTTTTTGGGAAAATCAGGCACCTTTCTGATATAATCGTCAAGATTTATTTTGTTTATAATCTGCACCTTTCTATTACACCTTCTATCCATGCTTTTAAGCCTGCTTCTGTTTTTTCTTCCAGAGGCAAAGCAGATACAGAGGCTTCGGTATTGTTTACGATTTTTGTAAGGTATTCCAGAGCCTTGCCTTCTTGCGCGAAAATCCCGCAGGAACGCCCTGCAAAATTTATATGTTCAAAAAGTTCATCAACCTTAGAAAATGAAGCCGGTTTTGGCGTTTCACATCCTATAAAGAAAATAACTGCAGGCTGCAAATCAGTCGCAGAAAAATTTTCTGCATTTACAATTGATGCAAAGTACCTATTTTCAGGTAAAGATTCGATGATACCAGCGATGGTTTTAGCAGTATCCTGCGTTTTATCTGCCTCATCGGTTATAATGCTTATTTGTTTTTTATCTTCCACACTAGTATTTTAATATTTATCCCATAAAATGTCAATTGAAATTTTAATATTTTTCTCCCCAGGGAGGATTTGCCTTTGCTTTTTAGTGTTTTTCTCCCCAGGGAGGATTTGAACCCCCACAAGCAGATCCAGAGTCTGCCGTGCTACCATTACACAACCGGGGAATGGCGATATTTGCAACATATTAAAAATATCATTTTTGTTTCATATTGTCAATTGCGTTTTACCGCTTTTAAAAGGGCAGCCTTGGAAATTTTTGTCCATATCGGCCTTCCGTGGGGGCAGTGAGGGTCGGGAAGTAACAGGGCGTCTTTTGCAAGGGCAAAAGCGGTTTTATCATCCAGAAAATCATTGTCTTTAACGGCTTTATGGCAGGCCAGAGTCATTGCCCATCGTTCGCCTGCATTTTCTTTTGAATTTCGTAATTCCAGTATATCTTTTACAGTTTCGGCATTACTTTTAGCCCAGCCTGCGGGAAGGGAATCAATCCGCCAGCCCTTGCCGTCTTTTTCAATTTCAATAGCCAGTTTTGCAAGCTGATCTTTTTTTAATTCAAGAAAATTATCGTCATCGGGGCTTTCTGTTTCAAAAACAATGGGAACCAGCATATCCTGTTTTGGGATTGGTTTTTCAAGGAATAAATTGTATAAAATTCTTTCATGGGCTGCATGGTGATCAATAATATAAAAATTATCCCCCCATTCAATTAAAATAAAAAGATCGAAAACCCTGCCTGCAAATTTTGGCTCTCCGTAAACTTGCACATCTTCAGAAACAAAACTTTTTTTATCATGGCTTAAAAATATATCCATAGCAGAGGCTGGAAAAGAAGCAGGGGCATGAGCAGTAGATGAAGCAAAAAAAACTTCTTTTGCAAGGCTGTCTCCGTCAGAGTGTTCTTTTTTTACCGTGTTTTTTATCGTATAACGGCGTACATAGTTCCCAAGCCCTTCGCTTATAGCATGATGAATAAGAGCGGGTTCCTTAAAGCGCGCTTCGCGTTTTGCCGGGTGAATATTAAAATCGGCAAGCGAAGGGTCAATATCAATATACACAGATCCTACAGGATGAGTCCCGCCGGGAAACCATCCTTGAACGCCGTATTCCAGGGCCTGCATTAAGGAATAGTCCTGTATAAGCCTGCCATTGGCAAAAATATACTGCATACGCCTGTCATTGCGGGAAATTTCAGGCCCGCCGAATATTATTTCCGCAGTAAAGCCTTTGCCGCTGACATGAATTTCATGAAGGAAAGTTTTTTCTTTTGATTCTAAAAGAACATCGGCAAAGCGGTCCAATTTTGAATTTGCCTTAATATAACAATCCCTGGGCTTTCCGTCATTAAAAAACCGAAACGATATTTCCGGAAAGACAAGAGCCTTTTCTAAAAATGCCTGTCGGCAAAGGTTGCCTTCGCTGCCCTCCCGTTTTAAAAATTTTTTTCGGGCGGGCAGGGTGTCATAAAGATTCAAGGAACGGACTGTAGTCCCTTTGGCCCTTGCCGTGCTGCTTATTTTGGGGGGATTATTTTCTCCCGGGCCTGTTTCCAGCCGCCAAGCTTCGCCCTCCCCGGTACTGCTTATAATTTCAAGCCTTGAAACTGTCGCCGCTGCTGCCAGGGCCTCCCCCCTAAAACCAAGTGTCTTGGAAATATTTAAATCTTCAAGGGATTTTATTTTGCTTGTCGCATGGGTAAGAAAACATATTTCAAGATCGCTTCGATCCATGCCGCAGCCGTCATCGGCAGCTTCAATTTTCTTTATACCGCCGCCTTCTATGCTCAGATCGATATTTAACGAACCCGCATCAATTGAATTGTCAAGAAATTCCCTTATAAGAGATGCAGGCCTGTCAATTACTTCCCCGGCGGCGATTCGTCTTGCTTCTTCAGGGTCCAGTATGTAAATTTTCATTTCTATTTTTCAAACAAATCCATTTCCGGCACATCTTCCGGCAAAGCGTCTGCGCTGTTCATAAGAATTTCAATCCGGTTATCAATTTTTTCCAGGTCTTTTTCCAATGACCTTGCTAGCCTGATGCCTTCCTCAAATGCCTTAAGCGCTTCGTCAAGCGGTATATCAGTTTTCCTGATTTTTTCGCCTAATGCTTCAAGCCGTTCCAGCCTTTCTTCAAATTTTTTCATGCTGCCCGAAGTATCTTTTTTTTCAGCCGGTTTATCGGTCTTTTTCATAAATACCCTCCGTAATTGCGTTTATCGATCCATTTGCAAGAGTTATTTCCAAGAGATCGCCAACGGCGGCATCTTTTGGATTTTGAATAATTTTACCGGTATTTTTATTTACCACTACAGAAAATCCCCTTTCCATTACTGCCAAGGGGCTGCCTGCTTCCAGAATTGCATTTGCCATCTCCATGCGCCTTCGCAAAGATTCGACAAGATTTGAAAGGTTATTTACAAGCGATTCCTTGGCATCGTCAAAACGAATAAGGCAGGGCTGTAAAATGCCCCGAAAACGGTATTCCATGTCTTCTGTTTTGAAAGGCCGCAGTAAAAGTTTAGCTTTTTCCAAACGGCTGCGGATTAACTGGGAAAATTCTTCCGCCGCATTTTCAATCGCATAACTAAGATTAAGCATTTCCCCGCTTATCAATTCTGCCGCGGCAGACGGGGTAGGGGCCCTAAGGTCAGCGGCAAAATCGCATAATGCCCAGTCAATTTCATGGCCTACGGCGCTTACCACAGGAATCTTTGATTCGGCTGCCGCACGGACTACAATTTCCTCGGAAAAAGGCAAAAGGTCCTCAAGGGATCCGCCGCCGCGCCCTACGATTAAAACATCTGCAAGGTTCCACTGGTTTGCCTGCTTTATTCTTTGCGCAATTATCGGTGCGGCATCAGAACCCTGCACAGGCGCCGGGAGTATTATCACTTTAATTGCGGCTGCCCTTCTGCCAAGCACATTAAGAATATCATGAACTGCGGCGCCTGTCGGCGAACTTACTATTGCGACTGTCAAGGGAAAACGCGGCAGGGGCTTTTTTCTGTCTTCGTCAAATAAACCTTCTTTAGACAATTTTTGCTTGCGTTTTTCCAGCATAGCAAGAATATCCCCGCTGCCGGAAATTTCCATCTCTTCGCAGACTATCGAATAAGAACCCCTGGGCGCATACACGGAAAGGCTGCCTCTTACTTTAAGCAACATTCCGTCTTTTGGCTCGAAAGTTAAGCTGCGCAGGCGGTTTTTGAACATAATCCCTTCAATTTTTGCCCCGGAATCTTTAAGAGAAAAATACAAATGCCCCGAAGATGCCGGACGGCAGTTGGAAAGCTCCCCTTCCACCACGACCGAATCAAATTCATTTTCAAGGCGGTTTCTAATAAGTTCTGTCAGCTCGGATACAGTGAGCTTGGAAATTGAATTCATTTGTATAGAAAGTATATCAAAATAATATTAAAAATGATACAGATGCAAACAATGAACACCCGAAGCAACAGGGGGTGTTTTAGGTATTATTTAAAGGCACAGGGCAGGTTGGGGCAGCATTCCTGCTGCTCCGTTACATGAAAACACGCCTTTGTGCGTTTGCCTGCCCGCTAAAGCGGTCAGACAAGCCGACACAAAGGTTGGGGTCGGTTTCCCCCCTTTCCCCGCTTGTCGCAGAAGTCATGCTGCCCCAACCTGCCCTATGCCCAACACGTTATTTAACACCCCCTGTTGCTTCAGCAATTCGTTTTTCTGCATTTATTTCAGTATTGCATCGTTGGTGGGGCGCAAGGCGGGTGCCGTTGGAAAAAAAGGTAGCTGCTACCGATTTGCCCAGGCCGGAAGCCTTAATGACCGTTACGGCATTATCAATGAATTGTATTACCGTATTTTAAATGCTTAATTAGACGCTTTGCAAAATATGGCGGATAATATATACTTTAAGTTAAGGAGATATATATGAACCAAACTATGACCCTTGATGAAAAACTTACCATATCATGCAGAGCAGCAGAATTAAGGAAAGCCGGAGATAGGGAAGGTTATCACCGACTTATGATGACCACCCCTTTACCGCCTTATATAGCAAAGGTAATTAAAGAAAAGGTTGGGATAGATTATTTAATAAACAGCGGTTGGAATTTATCAGAAGCAGAGGTTGAATTTGGAACTGACTGGCTTAGTAAATAGCATTACTGTATCAACAGCTAATATAGACTTTGGTCGTAAGGCCTATGCTGTAAGGGGCAAAGCAGAAGAAGCCAGAATATCATACGAAACAGGAATTGCTGAAGCCATGACCGTTTTTCTCGAAGCCCAAACCACTGCCGACCCTCAAACAATTATCCTGGCAGAATACGCCTTTTTAGCACAAGAGCTTCAGTTATGCGAAAAAAATGATAAAGACACCATCAGCAGTCTTACTAATGCCTTACAGAGTTTTGACGACGCTTTTTTAGCTATCAAAGCAGTTGAGGGTTTATGTTACCAAGCGGTTGAACTGGCTATTCCTCATATCGGAAAGTACCGTATAAACGGCTATCCTAAAGACTCCTTCCACATTGCATGCATATCCCACCGAACAAGGCTTAAAAATATACTCCGTTCTCCCGGCATTGACCAGATAGAAAAAGCTCTTTTGAAACAACGGCTTTCAAATCTGACAACTGCACAAAACAGTTATATTGATAAGCAGAAAAGAGCTACGGGATAACTAACTCATTCCAGTCTTATGCAAAGACTTAATCTAATAACAGAAAATAAGCTCTCTTGCAAAACTGAACCTAAAGCAAACAATGAACACCTAAAGAATTTGTTTCAGCACGACCGATGCCGTTTTAGGTTTGCACTGCGGACTTGAGCGAACCCTTTTCAGGGTTCCTCAAGCTCCGCACGATCCGCTACTGTACGGCATCGGTCGTGCCATAGCCATGTTTAGGTGTTCATTGTTTGCCGTTGTTTCAGGTTTGTATCGCTGGGTAGGGGCGCAAGGCGGG
>Ga0099364_10003236_pt1 | contig 25368 bp, 4 predicted proteins | sample TergutTh196P3_FD_73070 | JGI IMG/M metagenome (GOLD analysis project Ga0099364, IMG submission 73070) | Microcerotermes parvus P3 segment gut microbial communities from Pointe-Noire, Republic of the Congo - Th196 P3 | ecosystem: Host-associated > Arthropoda: Insects > Digestive system > Gut ...
GAGCTTGCTTCGCAGAAGGAAACATGGAGCAGCAAAACCAATGCTTCTATTTCAGAAATCTATGAATACCCTGGGTTTGAGAGGCTTTTAATACAGACTTTTCACGACAGCCAGGAGAAAACGGATCTCCCGCAAATCGGAATCCTTGCAATGACGCCGTATTACATCATTGACCTCACATACCGAGGCGAGGAGGATCTTCACACAGTGATAGCAGCTATCACGGACAGTTTGGGACAGTCTCGTTTGAGCGTTCAGTGATGCCTGACCAATGGGGAGAGAGACTCGGCACTGTGGAAAGAGCCATAAAGGGGAGACTATTTAAACAAGAATTGCCATATAATGGCAATCGCCTCTCTGAAATGGTATAGCACCCGTAGATAGACATTAGGTGTCTTGGCGGAAACTCCTATTACATCGTATCCCAGTGTTGACGCAATGTGTTTTGACCTGTAAAGGTGGAACTCGTTCGTAACTATGGCGATTTTCAGGTTCTTTTCCTCCATATCCATTTCGTCAATTAGTGAAAATGAGAACGCAAGGTTCTCCAATGTACTTGTAGATGCGTCTTCTTTCCAAATACTCGCCTCGCTGATTCCTCGCTGACGAAGATACCTGCTCATAGCTTCAGCTTCTGATATGGTTTCGCCTGATCCCTGCCCCCCTGATACGATAATAATCGGCATTGCTTCTTTGTCAAGGCTATACTCCAATGCTGCATCCAAACGGGAGACGAGTACCTTGCTTGGTGTTTCCCCATAAAGCCCTGCGCCAAGGATAATCACTATGTCAGCCTCGCCATCGTCTGTGCGAGCAGCTGATAAGATCAGCAATTGCAGTAGGGAAAAGTATATAGCAAATAAAGTGACAAGGGCTAAAAAACAGCGATGGATAAATTTCACTAGTTTTGGGTTGCCGCTTTTTTCCCGCAGCCTATGCAGCATGAGATGAGTGCATGTCGCGAATGAGAAACTGAGCGCGATAAAAAAAGCAATGTTCATCCCTGGATAGTTAAGCAGCATCAGGACAAAGCATATCAGGCTACCCATAGACGAAGCATAGGCGACAAGCAAAACAAAACTTCTGCCTTTTTTTCCAATGCGAACCGCTCCAGTTGTCGTTTCCACAAATCGATTCCTCCTAGACTGAATACGAATCCAAGCAGCACTATAGTACAGCGACATTGTATCATAAGGGTATCGAGCATTGCTCAACCTGGTGCTCCGCCTTCCAAAAGCTTCTTTACATGACATAACTCTTTTTGCGCATTTTCCAAAACATTGCATTTCTCTTCCACTTTCCATCAGTATCAAATCACACTCTCACTGAGCTATATGGCTGTTTTCAGGTGAATGCTGCTTCTGTGTGTGTCAAGTCAAAGGCGACCCCCCGGTTGGGGGTCGCCTTTGAGGTTTCTTGTGTTATCAATTTCCTATTGGGGCAGTATTGTGATGGCATAGTACCTTTCCAGCTGTCTGTTGCTCGACGTGACGCGAATATAAACAGTAACAGAACTTAGCCAATTAAAGGAATTATCCAATCTGTCTAACACTTCTACGGCATTTGTGAATCCTGGGTCAGAATAAATGACAAATGTCGCATCCTGGCCGACTTCGACGAAGTTCCGATGGATAACTGCATGCAAGAAGTTTGCGGGTAGAGAGATAGTATTGGTCGAAGGATTCAAAGCAGATTCACCAGTTCCGCTTGGTCTGCCGTCTGCTTCAATAGGCCAACCACCGGCAGGCACTGTGGACACACCGTAAAGGGAAAGCAGATTGGTGTTGCGTCCACCGATATCACCCAAAGGACCCGGAGTAGACTTGATTTCATAAATAGGTCCGACATATCCTTCTGTTGAAATCGCTCGGATGCGGAAAGTGTACTCCACTTGGTTTACAAGCCTTGTACCATCGGGGAGGAACTCGTACAAGATATACCATCTGCCGCTGGTTCCTGAAGTCCCATCAAAGATAAGGTCGCCAAGATTATATGTGAGCCAATTGAAGTTGTCGATCTGAACCTGGAACTGCGCAACAGTGCCGCCAATGGGGTCAGCCCACAGGAGCGCTGTTTTCCTGTCACCAGGTAGGTCGTCTACTTCGGTTGGCGGACCGATGGCGAGCTCGATTTCGGCATTATCTTCGCCGTCCGGTTCAATGTTGTTGTTATAGAACATCTTGGCGTTGTTGTAGATGGTATCCAATGCAGTAGGAAGCACGTTGAAAACCACTTTGACTGCGACCAATGCATCTCCAGCTAATTTTGAGATTCCGCTAGCAGAGAGCAGGATTGTCAGTGTGCCGGCTGTGGGGGTGTTGACAATTGTGTAGTCTGTGATTGGAACCAGGTTTGTTCCACCGACACTCAATGAAGTAACACTGTTGAAAGTAACCAGCGTGTTGTCATATGTGTCAACTATTCTCAGGGCATTGATGGTGCTGACATCCTCGGGCAGAATCCAACTGACAGTATAGTCCACAGTTTCTCCGGGGATGTACTTGAGCTGAGTGGCATCTTTGCTGAATTCATTGTCTTCGATAATTTCTATGCCACCGCCACCGATCTCATAATCGTAATAAATATCGGCTACGTTGGTGATGTCGCCTTGCGCTGATGCTGTAGCGATGAAATCGACAACAAGCACAAGCTCTTTGCCTACATCAGCCCTGAAATCATAATGCCCAACGGTGTTAAGGTCGATCTTGACTGAAAAAGCTCCAACAACCGGGTTTATGCTGTACTGCATCGGAGTAAGGGGTACACCGCCTATTGTGAATGAAACAACAGATGGATTTGTCAGATACGCCGCAGGATATGTGTCGACGACTTCGATTACATTAAGTTTGTCGACTCCGCTCGGTAGTGTTATCTTGACTGTATATTGCACCCTGCTGCCCGGAGCATAGTTGCTTAGTGTGGAATCTTTTTCAAAATCGTCTTCATATACGATTTCATCATCTTCTCCATCAGGATCGTTGCTTGAGTTGTAGTACAATTTGGCATTGTTTTCTATATCGCCGGATGCAGATGATAATACATCGAATGATACAGCAAATTCAATGAGGGAGTCATCAAGCAATGCGGCGATGCCTGAAGCTGTAAGCACAGTGGTGAGTGTTCCCGTTGCAGGATCGTTTGTTACGGTATAATGCGTGTTTGCGATAAGAGCCGTACCACCAACCCTTACAACCATGTTGCCGCCATAGGTCACTTTTGTTTGATCATAGCTGTCCACGACTCTCAATGCGTATATGCCCTTGGCATTGCTTGGCAATGTCCAACTGACTGTGTAGTCGATTTTGCCGCCCGGGGTATAAGAACCTAGCGCAGCATCTTTGCTAAAGTCGGTAACATCCAGAGGATAAAGTGTCTCGGTATCATCCGCATCTGGATCTGTCGGATATTGGCCTCCGGCGGGTTTGAAGTAAATCTCTGCTGTGTTTGTGATAGCGCCGCTTTGCCAACTGCCGACCTCAAAGTACATAGTTAGGGTGATGACTTCCCCTGCGAGATTGGGGAGAGAAGAAGCAGGGAATTCATAATACAAAGTGTTGCCGGATTGCGACATCGTTATGGGCGCTGTTCCGGCACTTGTGGTCAGCGTTGCTTGGTTTTGATACGCTAGCCCGCTTCCAGGCAAGACGTCGTCTATTCTGACTGCATCGAAATCCGACATGTCATCAGGCATTGTGAAGCTCACAGTGTATACGATTGCATCGCCGTTTTGGGTGAAAGTGTTGGGAGTGGCGATTTTTTCAAAGTCTTTCTGATACACTCTTTCTTCTTCTTCACCGAATATATCGTTGTTAAAGTACAGCCTTGCGTTGTTCACGATGGTGCCGGTGGCACTGCTTAGCACTGTGAAATTGACTACAGCGTCCACCTGTGTACCTTCGAGAAGCTTTTGCTTGCCGCTAGCGGTGAAGCTTAATGTCAGTGTGCCGGTTGCAGGGTTGTTTTGCACCGTATAGTCGCTGAATGGATCGAGGAGTTCACTGGTGCCGCTGTAGGTTGATGTTACAGAGCTGACTCCGGCGAAAGTGACCTTAGTCCTGTCGTAGCTATCAATCATTCTCACATCTGTTGACGCAGCTATAGGCTGCGGAATCAGCCAATTAACAGTGTAACTCAATGTATCGCCCGGTTCATAGAACAACCTGTCAGCTTCTTTGCTAAATGGGTAGCCGCGGTGCACAGAAACATCATAATACTGCACAGCTTGTTGAGATATGCTGGAAATAGCTGTGTATATATGATTCTCTCCGACACTCAATTGTATTTCTGTGGCCATGCTCATGTATGCGCTGTTAGTGAAAAGGAATCTTCTGCCTTCACTGGTCATTTCGATATCTCCTGCGCTGACACCGGTCATATCGGGGTTTGTGATGGATGTCTTAGACAAGGGGAGATAGATTGTTGCAGTGAAAGGATCGTTGTATATGCCTTGTCCTCCGTGGGGGGGGTGGGTGCTTTGCCCCGCTAGGCTTTGCATATACACCGTTTCTCCTGATGATGGAGGCATCACGGTAATTCTGAAGTACATGGTGGTTGGGTTATATGGGTAGTTTTCTACGTATTTTACCCAAAGGTATACCGGACCCCCGTTACCAGGAACCTGAATCGGATATGATGGGTTGGATGTCTCCCAGACAGTGTTGAGTAAGGTATCCAAGGGACAGTCTGCGATACCCACTAAGTATGCATCATTGAAGCTTGGATGGGTATAGAGATATTTTGTAGTCCCGGCTATGCCTGGTCTCATGCCCACGGTGTATTCTGTTTCGCCGGTGACTAGCCTGATAATGTGATCCGTGGGATTGTTTATGTCTTCGCTCAACCGTTGGATAGATCCGAAACCTCTTCCGGAATTCAGAGGCGTATCATCGCCAATCGGACGTTGAGTCGGCGTGTTCGGAAGTCGGCTTACTGCACTGACTATCATCAGATCTAAATTCGCAAAGCTGAAAACCATCAGAATTGTCATTAGCAGCGGTAAAAACCGCTTCCCGAGTTTTTTCACTTGTCTCATTACTTTCCTCCATTTAATTTATTAGCATCCAATTAGCGCTTGGTTTTTTATGGTTTATCCGGATAACAACTAGGCATTGCGCCAATTGGCTACTTACTGTGTTACTCTCTGCACCGAGAGACGTAGCGTCCAAAGTAACATGCATCGCGCCATATTATCATATAAACATAGTAGCTATATGGGATTTTCTTTCAGGAGGTGGCGATTGCCACCTTTTGTTTAAGATTGTACATTGCGATTGCAAAGGTGCGAGTCTATTGAGCACAGCGACTTGAAAACACTGCATTGCACCTGTTGCGTTGTTTACAAAAGCCGCGAATTAATAATTAACCTGGTCTGACGGTTATTGCATAGAACATTTCATTTTGCCTGTTTCCTGAGGTTACGTGGATATAAACCTGCACTTCGCTCAGCCAATTGAAGGAATTGTCTAACCTGTCTATTACATCGACTGCATTTGTGAAAGCAGGGTCGGAATACATGACAAAAGTAGCATCCGCTCCAACCTCAATAAAGTTTCTATGGATAACCATATGCAAGAAGTTCGCCGGAAGGTCAACAGTTACCTGATGGGGCAGGGAAGTCGATGTACCAACACCGCCAACCACAGGCCAGCCGCCGGAGGGCATGAGAGTTTCGCCGTATATGGAAAGCAAGTCGGTGTTTCGTCCACCGATGTCGCCGAGGGGGGTGGGGCTTGACTCGATCGTAAAGGCTTCGCCTACCCATCCGTCAGGATCGATAGCTCTGATTTGGAATGTGTATTCGGTGTAATTGACAAGTCTCTGTCCAGTGGGCAAGAATTCAAAAAGAACATACCACTTGCCGTTTGTTCCGGCATTTGTATCGAATTTAATAACGCTAAGAGGGTAGGGGATCCAAGGGAAATTATCGATTTTTATTTCGTAGTATGCGACAGTTCCATCTATGGGATCGTTCCAGAGCAAGGCAGTTTTCCTATCTCCGGGATATTCTTCAACTGCTGTTGGAGGACCGATTGCTCTGACGATTTCCTCTTCGTCAAAAGCGTCGGGAGCATCAGGATAATCCGGCATGAAGTACACCTGGGCTTCGTTTTGGATGACGCCGCTGGTCCAGCCGTTCACCCGGAATTGCAAGGTCAATGATATGAATTCGCCTGCAACGTTTTTGAAGTTCGCTCCGGTCAGTTCATAGCTAAGGGTGTTACCGGATGCTGTCATGGTTATTGGTATGGTCACGTTGTTAACGGTATATGTCGCAATATTGTTGTATGCAAGACCTGACGTGGGTAGCACATCAACTATTTTTGCAGCTACGTAACCGGTAAGGTCGCTGGGCATAGTAAAGCTGATAGTATATGATACTATGTCTCCATTGGTTATGAATTTACCCGGGATCGCGGTTTTTTGCAAGTCCGTGACGACCAGAGGGGGGCGCGCTGCACTGGCTGTCAATGTGCCTGCCGGTACTAAGCAAGCCATGATCAGCAACCCAAACAGCAAAGCAAAATACCTCTTTTCATTTTTTCTCACCTGTGGCATGTGATTTCCTCCAATTAGTTTTATGTATCAAGACTGGGCAGACTTGATTCCAAGTATTCAAGTATAATTAATTAATTTTATTCAAAAGATTAAATATACACTTAATTTTATAACTTAAATAGGGTATTGATGCAATAGTATTGGCGAAAATTATAGTAAAAGTATCAAAATTGTAATATTAGGGGAAGTATTACGAGATATCTGTACGAAAAGGATGTTTAGAATAGAGTAAAAGCTACAAGACAAAACCCGGGGTCGAGCCTTTCGGCTCTACCCCGGGTTTATGCAATGATTCACGTGGAGATATGCGTTTCTCTAAGCTCCCTTGCTGCAAGAGCTATCAGCGAAGATGGACTAGCATTCCATTTTGTTTGCAAACAAGGAATTCATCAGATAGAGTTCAATGAGCATCCTATGGTCGAAGTATCACTATCTCTTCATAGCCCTCGCCAAAGAGGTCGTAGTTGTAGTAGAGTTTAGCGGTGTTCACAAAGCTGCCCAAAGCATCAGGATGAACAATGAATTCCAATTCCAATTCAACTGGCGTGGAATCTGCTAGTTTCGACATACCATCGGGGGTGAGCGTCAATATCAGCAGTCCGAGGGTGGTGTCATCGCTTATGACATAATCTATATCCCGTATTAGAGTCTGCGTCCCGAATGACATTGATGATTTACTCGTAAACGCGACTTTTGCCGCATCATAGCTGAATTCTAGGAGCATCCCGCTCAACGCGCTGACATCACCTGGAAGCACCCATCTAATCGTGTAGTCAAGCCTTAGCGTAGATGTCATTTCAAAGGGATAACCTCTATATACGGTGATGTCGTAATAATAAACATTGTAGGTTGTTGGACTCATGATGCCTGTGTAAATGTGGTTCTCGCCGATGCTCAAAGGAATTTCCGTCAGTGGTACTGCATAGGCGCTGTTGCCGAAAAGAAAGCATCTACCGTCATCGGTCATCACTATATCGCTACCCGTGCCGAGGGGGTTCGGGTTTATGATGGACTCTTTGGATAGGGGGAGGTAGATTGTGGCTGTATAAGGGTTGGCAGTGGTTCCTTCTCCATCGTGGGGTGGGTGGGTACTCTCTCCGGCAAGGCTTTCCATATAGATGTGGTCGCCGCCTTTAGGACCGATGAGTTCTAAGCGATAGTAGTATGTGGTGGGATTGTAGGGGTATTTCTCAACGTACTTTATCCACAAATACACGGATTCGCCGGGTGGTACTTGCACCGGATAGACACTTGAGTCAGAGGATTCGCTGAGGGTTACTTGATAATTGTCGGTTAAGCAGTCCGCGGTTCCAATCAAGTATTGCTCGTCGAAGCTGGGGTGAGTGTAGAGATACTTGATTGTCTTTGCGATACCCGGCCTCATGTCAACGGTGTACTCCGTCTCGCCATAAACGAGCCTGACCAAATGGTCTGTGGGATTGTTGATGTCATCGCTGAGAGGTCTGATAGCAATTGGCGCGCCGCCGCCACCATCTAAGCGCTGGAGTAATCCTCCAGCGCTTAAGGGGACGACGAGGTTGGTGTTGTTACTTGTGAAGCTCAGGGGATTCAAGATTCCCCCGCCCGGGGCAATGAAGGGATTTCCTCCACCGCCACCGCCTCCACCACCCGGAGCTGTTCCGGGGAGATATACGGTGATTGCATAATACCTCTCGTTATCTCTGTTACCTGATATTACATGGACATAGAAAGTCACAGATGGTTTCCAACTGAAGTCATTGTTTAACCTGTCGATAACTTCAACATCATTCGTAAAGTCTGCATCTGTATACATGACGAATGTGGCATCTTTCCCCACGAAGATGAAGTTCTCGTGAATAACTGCGTGGAGGAAGTTGTCAGGCAATTCCAAAGTTACCAAGTATGGGTTTTCTTTGCTCATGCCTAAGACTCCGTTATCCGGCCAGCCATCGGTGGGCATTACGTCCACATCATAGATTCTTTCGATATCCGTGTTGTCTCCACCAATTGGGCCTAAAGGACCAGGCGTGGACTTGATTTCGATGATGGGACCTCTTAGACCATCTGCATCGAAAGCTCGCACGAAGAACGTGTATTCCACTTTGTTTACTAAACGATCAGTAGTACCGGGCAGGAACTCGTAAAGGATGTACCATTTTCCTGCAGGCGGAGGATCTTCATCAAGTATCAAATCAGCCAAAGTGTAGGAGATCCAGCCGTAACCATCCATCATAACATCGAAACCGGCTGGGTCGCCTATCAAGGGGTTATCCCATCTCAGTGCGGTTTTTCTGTCTCCGGGTAGTTCTTCCGGTTCTGCAGGCGGTCCGATGGCGATTATTATTTCTTCATCATCTTCGCCGTCGGGCTCTGTGTTATCGTTGTAGTACATTTTTGCATCATTGACGATGGTTTCGGTTGCTGAAGCAAGCACATTAAACTCAACTTCAAGTTTTATTATTGCACTGGCGCTCAATTGAGCGATTCCATCAGCAGTGAATGCCATTGTCAAAGTTCCTGATACGCTGTTGTTGCTAACAGTGTAGTCAGTGTTTTCCACAAGGTTGACGCCGTTGATGCTCAGAACGAGGCTTCCGTTGAATACAACATGGGTTTCGTCGTAATCGTCAACGACTTTGATAGCGGTTATGTTGCTTACGTCTTCCGGTAGAGTCCAGGTGATTGAGTAGTCGACTTTGCCGCCCGGTGCGTATTTGAGTTGGGTGGCATCTTTTGTGAAGTCGTTCTCATCCACTTCTTCTTCGTCCTCGCCATCGGGAATTGTGCCATTGTTGTAGAACATACGAGCGTTGTTGGAAATGGTTCCCGTAGCGGTGGATTTCACGTCGAAGGATACCTTGAGCACTACCAAGGCACCACCGGATAGCTTGGAGAGTCCGTCAGTGGTGAGCTGGGTGATGAGGGTACCGGTTGCCGGATTGTCTGTGACAGTGTAATCAGTGTCGAGCAGTAGGGTAGCGCCACCAATGGTCAATGTGAGGTTTCCTGCAAATTCCACTTTTGTGCTGTCATAGTTGTCAACCACGCGAAGAGCGTTGATTAAGCTGACATCTGAGGGTAGAGTCCAACTAACCGTGTAGTCAATCTTGCCACCGGGGTTGTAGGAGCCGATTTTTGCCTCTTTTTTGAAGTCGCCTTCATAGACTTCTTCATCATCTTCGGCATCAGGCTCGGTTTTGTTGTTGTAGAACAACTTGGAATTGTTGGTGATTATTCCGGTGGCTGTGCTCTTGACATTGAACACGACCTCGAGTTTGATCAGCTCGTCGCCAACAAGCTTTGCAATACCGTCGCTTGTGAGCGTTGTCACCAAGGTGCCGGCTGCCACGTTGTTCACAACAGTGTAGTCCGCATCTTCCACAAGGGTGGTGTTGCCTACGCTCAAAACAAGGGTTCCGCTGAAATCAACCTTTGTATTGTCGTAGTTGTCAACGACTCTGAGAGCAGTGATGCCGCTTACGCTGTCAGGCAATGTCCAGCTAATTGAGTAGTCGATCTTTCCACCGGGTGAATAGGTGTCAAACTTAGCGTCTTTGCTGAAGTCATCAACGTTCACAGGGTAGATAGTCTCATCATCTTCGGCGTCGGGGTCGTTGGGGAAGTCGCCGTCGGCGGGCTTGAAGTAAAGCTCTGCCGTGTTGGTGAGGTTTCCGCTTACCCAACCGTCGATTATGAATGTGAGGGCAAGCTGCACGACTTGGCCGGCAGCGCCGGTGAACTGGGCGCCGGTGAGGTCGTAGTAGAGGTTGCCGCTTCCATCGGTAGACATGGCAATGCTTTCGGCAGCGGCTGCGCCGATCTTCAGGGTTGCGATGCCTTGGTATGCAAGCCCACTCACCGGCAGTACGTCAGTGATCCTGGCTGCGTTGTAGCCTCTGAGGTCACTGGGCATCGTGAAGCTGACTGTGTAGACGATCTCGTCGCCGTTTGCCACGAATGTGCCCGGGTTGGCGGTCTTCAGGAAGTCGTCAACATCCAGAGGCGGGTAGATGGTCTCTTCGTCATCCACGTCGGGATCGTCGGGGAAGTCGCCGTCGGCGGGCTTGAAGTAAAGCTCTGCAGTGTTGGTGATTGCTCCGCTGACCCAACCGTCGATTTTGAATGTGAGGGCAAGCTCGATGACAAGCCCGGCAGCTCCGGTGAAGTCTGCGCCGGTGATGTCATAGTAGAGGTTGCCGCTTCCATCGGAAGACATGGTAATGCTTTGCGCTGCGCCTGCGCCGATTTTCAGGGTTGCGATGTTTTGGTATGCAAGCCCATTGGCAGGCAGCACGTCCACGATTCTGGCGGCATCGTAGCCTTCCAGGTCCATGGGCATTTTGAAGCTTACGGTGTAGACGATGGTGTCGCCGTTGTCAACGAATGTGCCGGGGTCTGCTGATTTCAGGAAGTCGTCAACCAACAGAGGAGGCTTGATCGTCTCGTCGTCTTCGGCATCGGGGTCGTTGGGGAAGTTGCCGCTGGCAGGCTTGAAGTAAAGCTCGGCGGTGTTGGTGATGTCGCCGCTGACCCAACCGTCGATTTTGAACGTGAGGGCAAGCTCGATGACAAGCCCGGCGGCTCCCGTGAAGTCAGCACCGGTGATGTCATAGAAGAGGTTGCCGCTTCCATCGGAAGACATGGCAATGCTTTGCGCTGCGCCTGCGCCGATTTTCAGCGTGGCGATGTTCTGGTACTCAAGTCCGCTGGCTGGCAGCACGTCCACGATTCTGGCGGCATCGTAGCCTGCCAGGTCGCTCGGCATTGTGAATTTGACTGTGTAGACGATGGTATCGCCGTTTGCCTTGAATGTGCCTGGGTTGGCGATCTTCTCGAAGTCGTCAACGATTAGAGGAGGATTGATCGTCTCGTCGTCTTCGGCATCGGGGTCGTCAGGGAAGTCGCCGTCGGCGGGCTTGAAGTAAAGCTCAGCCGTGTTGGTGATGTCGCCGCTGACCCAACCGTCGATTATGAATGTGAGCGCAAGCTGCACGACTTGGCCGGCAGCGCCGGTGAACTGGGCGCCGGTGAGGTCGTAGTAGAGGTTGCCGCTTCCATCGGTAGACATGGCAATGCTTTCGGCAGCGGCTGCGCCGATCTTCAGGGTTGCGATGCCTTGGTATGCAAGCCCATTCACCGGCAGTACGTCAGTGATCCTGGCTGCGTTGTAGCCTCTGAGATCACTGGGCATCGTGAAGCTGACTGTGTAGACGATCTCGTCGCCGTTTGCCACGAATGTGCCCGGGTTGGCGGTCTTCAGGAAGTCGTCCACGTCCAGAGGCGGGTAGATGGTCTCGTCGTCTTGTGCATCAGGATTGTTGGGGAAGTCATCGCCAACGGGCTTGAAGTATAGTTCAGCCTGATTGGTGATTTCTCCACCTGTCCATCCGGAAACTTTGAACGTCAGAGCCAATTCTATGACTTGACCGGCAGAAGCCGCGAAAGCAGCACCGGAGAGATCATAGTAGAGATTTCCGCTTGTATCGAGTTCCATAACAACTGCTTCCGCAGCACCGGAACCGATTGTAAGAGTGGCGATGTCTTGATAGTCCAGACCGTTCGCTGGCAAGATATCATAGATCCTTGCGATTTCAAATCCGAACAATAGATCCGGCATTGTGAAGCTGATTGTATATACAATCTCGTCGCCATTGTCAACGAATGTCCCCGGGTTTGCAGTCTTGTCGAAGTCATCGACAACAAGGGGCGGGATATAAAGGACATCGTAGAAGAATGTGTGGATAAATGGTTGTTGGACTCCTGCATCGAAAACAATGTAGCTATTGTCATTGAGCTCATAATCCACTATAGCCTCTTGAGGTGTGTGCCATCCCCACAGAACACTAAGCTGTCCGGGCAATGGGTCATATGCAGATATCCTGACGCGGTCATAGCCGAATGTGGGATTTGCAATTACATTGCCGTTTACATCCAAGGGGAGACCAAAATAGTCGCCACTAGGCCTGACATCCGGAGGATCCACGGAGATCTTTGCCAAATTGTCGTTTGTGGGAGCATAGACTTCCCTTCCCGGAGGATTGTCATATTCCATACCGCGATGGTTCACATCGACAGTTGTGTAGAAGTTGTCAGCAGTGTAAATCGCAGTATAGGTTTGGGTTCTGGTATAGGCAACATCTTTGGCAATTACCCAAAGCTTGCCGTTGTCAGAGATGTTCACATCGAAGTTGTATGTGCCATCTTTGTAGCTTTGTCCGCCATTGAGTACGTTGCCGGTCTGATACTGGCCGCTGTTCCATGCATCGTTGAAAGCTGCTTCGTCAAAATCAGCGAGGTTGAAATTAGCGTCGTTGGTATCATAGGGGATGAACAAATAGCGAAGCATTGTCAGTTCCGGCTCCACTGTGAGGTTGAGCTGAGTGCTGGTTACAGCACCGGGAACGGTGACTGTCACTTTGACATTGTCCACTGGAGTGTTGCCATCGGCATCTTCCACTAGATAAACTTTGGAAGTGGGACCGTCAAAGTGTATGTCACTGCCGGGAACATTGGGTGCGCCGCGCATGAACGTAATCTCATAATTGTAGAAATTATACAGACCTTCAGTTGCGTTGTTACCTGCGGTTCCTCTTTCGTATTTGCTGTAATCCCAACCCCAGGCGATTGAGCCTGAACCATCGAGGGATTGCTTATATAGATTGCCTGCATTGTCAATGAAGAGAAGCGCCGATTGATAGGTGCTGATGGCAGAGATATATGGCAGCTCGTTGAGCTGGGTGCCTGTGTAGTCGAAATTATCGACATCCACAACAAGGCTGATCCAATCTCTCTCGTCTTCTTTGACCACCGGGACGCTGGTTACTTCTGTGACACCAGCCGGTAGATTTGCTGAGGTGATGTTGTGGCACCAAGGTCCGGTGTAGCTCGGATCTGCCACGTAGAAGTTGCCGCTGTATACGCTGTTTATGCGCCTAACCACATAGACAAGCCTTCTGCCCAGGGCATCGAGGGGATAGTCGTATGTGTGGCTCGTGGCGTTACCTGAATCTGTTGTAACCATATACTTTTTGTCGTATATAGTCGGGTGCAGACCATCGCCCATCTGTGACCACTGACCGAATCTTGCATAAGAGTTGTACTCTGCCAAGAATGCGGTAGTCGAAGTGGCACCAGAGAATACCGGACCGACAACATTCTCCATGTAACCTTGAGTGTCGCCATCGCCGAGAGTTTTCAACAATGTGGCGTTTGTTCTGTAGACACTGTGTTTACCGCCATTGGTGGTTGTGAATAGCGGACCATCTGTAGCAAAACCATAGTTCACGTTCCAACCATAGTACCAGACCCTGCCGTATATGTCGGTGACATAGCTGGCATAACGTCCAGCGGTAACACGTGCAACAGCCGGTGCGTAGCTGTACATGCCGCCGGATGAGCTAAGGTCAAATTGGACCAGTTCAGGAGTCGATATTGATCGTGACCTTCCGGTTGGTGAGTAGTACAGAGGACCGCCGGCACTGCGCAGATACGAGCTGGTGGAGCTGGTGGGGGAGGCTTCATAGGTTGTGCCCCATTTAAATGCTCTTCCATCATCGGTGGATGCCATGCTCGTGTTGAATTCTGCAGAAATGCTGGTGACGGTCATTCCGTTGAAAAATTCAACTTTAGTCGGGTTTGCTCTGGTGGTGGTGTTGCCGTGGCCTAATTGGCCATATGCATTTGTACCCCAGCTATAAACCTGACCGGATGAATCGAGGAGTATGCCGTGGGTGTAACCCAGTGACATATCAACCACATCAATACCTGCAAAGCCTGGTTGGACTACAGCAGTACGTTGATATGCTGCGCTGCTAGTGGGGATTCTGCCACCGGCTGAATAACCCCAGGCATAGATTGTGCCATCTTCGGCTCTGGCATATGTGGCGCTGGAAGCTTCGGTGGTCGTCCACACTTTTGTGATCTTGATGCCGTTAAGGCTGGTTACGACTCCGGGCACGTTGTTGGTGGGGGTAACACCGCCGTTGCCCATCTGTCCTTCGTTTCCTTTACCCCATGCATAAAGGACGCCATTGTCGTCAAGGGCATAGTTGGTGTGGTAGCCGCCCTCGATTTGCACTATGTTGATGTTGTTATCAACAAAGTACGGAACTCTTCTCATGCCCCCCGCGTAGGCCGATGGACCCAGACCTAAGCCTAGCATACCGTGGGAGTTGTAACCCCAGGTCCAAACTTTGCCGGCAGCATCCAGGGCAATGCCGCCGAGATAGTTGGTCTTGGCAGCTGTAAAGTGAATTACAGATACCTGATGGCGCGTCGGCGCGTCGGGAATGTAGCTGCTTGCACTGGCGACTATTGAGGAGCTCTGGGGTATAAAACTAACGAGCATCAGTAGCGTCAACAGCAGCGACAAGAGTTGTTTCCCGGTTCTTTTCGCCTGTCTCATTCGTATTCCTCCAAAATTTATTTGTTATACCGGACAGACTCTTTTAGTTACAATCTGCGAATTCGCTACGCTTTGGGATTCAGCGGGGCTTACTGCACCCACCCCACTGAATCCTGCGCTTCGCGGCGATTTCAAAAGCTGCGCTTCGCATTTTGCGTGATTCATCCGCTACCTCTATGGGTATAGGGTTGCGGGTTTATCCTAATCATAGTATGCTCCGGTTTAACTGCGTTGATTGCGCTTTTGCGACAAGGGATAGCAGATGCAATTGCGCCTGAGCGCTTCTTGGCAAGTGCTTATTTCCCGTTGATCTTTACCCTCATGAGGGGGAAAGGGGAGGGAGTAGGGTATCGATAGTATGCCATACGCTGCGCCCTCCCCGCTGTGGGGGGTTCACTCTCCCAAGTGCTAGGGGTGCTTGTCCCTAATCTAAAGACATAGGAGTGAAACCGCGCCTGGGCTTTGCCCACTGGTGATAATTAACCGGAAGAGCGGGCTTCAGGGTATGCTGCTTCTTCAGCCCATATTCGCTCGAATTTGAGCCAGTCGTAATTTTCTTGCATTTCTGTCCACTTCTCATATTCGAAATCCAATCCCGGGACTATCCTGTCTTCATTATATTCTGCTTCGTGGGAATTTGAGGCTTCCTGAATTGCTATGTAGTACCAACTGTTGGAATTTGAGTTGTCCACCCAGTGTATCATCTCATCCACCAGCAAATCGTCCACTGTTTCCGGCACGCGTTCTAGCATCCTGTTAGCCAGTGTCACGAACTCTGCTCTGGTGATGGGTTGATTAGGCCTGAATGTTCCGTCCGGATAGCCGTTGACCCAACCCAGCGCTGCCGCGAAGCGAATGTCGTTTTCTGCCCAGTGACCGGTAATGTCGCTGAATGATGATTCACCAGTCGGGGTTTCTAGTCGAGCTCTGGCGAACCTTGCGGCTATGGCTGCGAGTTCACCTCTGGTGATAGATCCGTCAGGTCTGTATGATCCATCAGGATATCCGTTGATGATCCACATTCTGCTCATAACAGATATGGCATTGTTGTACCAAGCTGTGGGAGACACATCTGTATAGTAGTTTGTCGTAGTCCAGTAGCCTTCGCGAGTCACATCAGCTAAGAGCCTAAAGAACACTGTGGCGACCTCGGCACGGGATACGTTGCGATCCGGACGTACTGTGTTATCGGGATATCCTACGATATACTGCACATGATCTTCCATGAAAGTAATTGGTATACGCGGATCGGGGATGGGTGTATCCGGTCTTCCACCCGGTCCGGGACCCGGATTGCCTGATCTATAGGTGTTGATGAATGTAGGTGGTTCATTTGGCGTCGTTCCCGGATAGTTGATTGTGGCGACTAGATTGCCGCTTACAGCAGTGACGACGACATTTACCGTATGTATAGTGGTGTCTATTGTCCAGTTATTGCCGCTGCCGCTGGTCTCCCTCATCGTATAGGTGTATGTGCCGGGAGCGGACAAGGAGGTGATGGTTGCGAATTTGATGATGTTGTGTACACCATTGACACCATTGGTAACCGTGCTGACTTGATTTCCGCCACTGTCATACAAGGTGAATTCAAATTGTCCGGATGCCAATGCGGCAGTTGTTCCGACAACGGTTTTTCTTGCTTCCAGTACTATCGAGATAGGTTGATATCCGCCTTGGGTGACCGTCTCGGTGTCATTGCCACCCGGGATATCTTGCTGGTTGATTGTGTAGTACATTTGCGCTGTGTTGACAATGTTGCCAGTTGCTGTTGCCAACACATTGAATTCGACCTTCAGCTCGACTTTTGTGTTTGCTGTGAGTTTTGCTACGCCGGCAGGGGTCAAGGTTATTGTCAAAACGCCTGTGCTTGTGTTGTTGTTGAAAGTGTAGTCATCGACCATAACCAGCGTGGTTGTTCCCGCTGTCATGGATACGACTTGTCCGAAGCTCACCTTTGCCGGATCGTAGTCATCAACGATTCTGATGCCGGTTACGTTGCTTATGTCGTCAAGGAGAGTCCAGCTTACCGTGTAGTCGAGCTTGCCTCCCGGAATGTAGCCGCTGGCCTTCTGCGCTGCATCTTTGCTAAAGTCGTTTTCTGAGATTATGACTTTCCGATCGCCGCCCAGTTTGCCATCGTATTTGATTTGGGCATCGTTTATTATCTCGCCGGTGACTCCGCTGGCTACAGTGAACTGCATTTTGAGTATAAGGACTTTTCCTGCATCTCCGGCGAAATCGTAGTGAGCCGGGTTATTGCTATCTATTGTAACTGTGTATACTCCTGATACGTTGCTGAAACTGTATTCTGTGCTACCCAAAAGGGAAGAAGGAGTGCCAACAATTTCCAGAGATACAATCGTCGGGTTAGTGAGTTGAGAAGCAGTGTATACGTCCACAATCTCGATTACTTCGATCTTGTCAATGCCCACCGGTAGTGTCACGCTGATCTCGTAATCGAGAACATCGCCAGGTACGTAACGGCTCTGGGCAACTGTCTTCACAAAGTCGCTCTCATTGACTATTTCATCGTCTTCACCGTCAGGATTCACATTATTGTTGTAGAACAGCTTGGCGTTGTTTCTGATTTCTCCGGTTGCTGTGGGTAGGACGTCGAACACTACTTCAAGCTCAACCAAGGCGCTGGGCAAGAGTTTTGCCAAGCCTGCAGCGGTTAGCGTTGTTGTTAGAGTCCCGGTGCTTGAGTTTATGCTGGTGGAGTAGTCAGAAGTTGTTATATCGCCGGTGTAGACCAGAGCAACTCCTCCAACTTTCAACACTATGCTGCCTGCATTGTAACTGACCTTGGTAGTATCAAAGTTATCGACCACGCTCAGAGCGCTGATTGTGCTCACAACGCTGGGCAGATTCCAACTCACCGTGTAGTCGATGGTGCCACCCGGTGCATATGTGTCCAAGGCAGCATCTTTGCTGAAGTTGTTTTCGTCTATGATTATAATGCCGCCGCCGCCGTAGAGGGTGTCATATGTAATTTGGGCATCGTTTCTGATTGCGCCTTGGGCGTTGCTGCTGACGCTAAAGCTGAGTTCCACTGACAGCTCGACACCTGCATAACCTCTGAAGTCGAAGCCGCCTGCATCAATGTCGATGGTAACGCTGATAATACCCGGGGTTGAGTCATCAATTGCGTAATCCCCTAGAGACTCGTCCAGCTCGAGGATGCCCAGCCATACAGATTCCACTGTGGCGTTTTCAAGCAATGCTGAGGGATATGTGTCGACTATCTCGATTTTTCTGCGCTGGGATATGTCTTGGGGCAACGTCACACTGATTTCGTAATCGAGATCATCGCCGGGTTGATAACGATTCTGTTGAACTGTCTTCGCAAAATCGCTCTCATTGACGATTTCCTGATCATCACCAACGGGGCTGCCGTTGTATATCAACTCGGCATCGTTGACGATATCACCGGTTGCTGTCGCCAATACATTGAAAGTAACATCGATTTCCACTCTTGCGTTGTCTATTAGTTTAGCTATGCCGCTGGGAGTTAACGCAATGGTGAGCATTCCGTTGGATGGAGTGTTGTTGTTAACTGTGTAGTCAAGCCCAAAATCGAGGAAGTATACAGTTATAGCACCTGTCCCGGAGCTGTCAATCACGCTTATTTCATCTACGCTGCCAAACAATACCTTAGTCTCGTCGTAATCATCCACGATGCTCAGGGAGTTGATCAGGCTTACATCATCCGGGAGAGTCCAGCCTACTGTATAGTTTATTGTGCCGCCCGGTACATACACATTCAGCTCTGCGTCTTTGGTAAAGTCGTCAACATCGATGATTATTGTTCTTTGACCGCCGATGTCGTGGTCATAGAATATATCGGCATCGTTTCTGATTGCGCCTGTTGTGTTCGCAGACACCTCGAAAGTGAGTGTGAGAACAAGCTTCTCTCCGGTGTCTCCACTGAAGTCGTAGTGACCTGGTTCTGTGACATCAATTCTTACCCTGAGTTCACCTGCTACATTGCTAAGATCATACTGGCTGGCTGTCAAAGTAGTGGTCCCAATCCTCAGGGAGACTACTGTTGCATTTTCAAGCATGGTAGCGGGATAATTGTCAACGATTTCGATGAACTCCCGTTTGTCGATGCCGGTGGGCAAGGTCACATCAATCACATAGTCAAGAGTGTCGCCGGGTTGGTAGCGACTTTGCAAAACCGTCTTTTGGAAGTCAGTTCTGGTTACCGTCTCATCGTCTTCACCCACCGGGTCTACATCCTGGTTAAAGAACAACTTGGAGATGTTGGTTATGTTCCCTGTTGCAAGGGGATCAACATTAAACTTCACATCCACTTCCACAACGGCACCTGCTGTCATCTTCGCGATACCGGCGCCCTCAAAGAATATGGTGAGTATGCCGTTTGAGGGGTTATTGTTGCTTACAGTGTAGTCGGTGGTTTGGGTGAGGGTTATAGTTGTGCCTACGGTGTTTGTTACCCTGATTTGGACCACGCTGTCGTATGCGACTTTTGTTTCATCGTAGTCGTCAACGATTCTCATTGTGGTCAAAGTGCTTATATCGTCAGGAAGAGTCCAGCTGACAGTGTAGTCAATATTCCCACCCGGGGTGTAAGTACCTAACGAAGCGTCTTTGCTAAAGTCGTCAACATCGAGGACTATTATCTTGCTGCCGCCGATGTCGTAGTCGAAGTAAATGTAGGCAGTGTTGCGGATGGCTCCCGTGGCGTTCGCTGTAACCTTGAAAGCGAGGGTTAGCACGAGTTTTTTGCCTGCGTCCCCAGTGAAATCATAATGACCTGGTTCAGTTATGTCGATTTTCACTGTGAGCACACCTGCGGCTTCGATGATTTCATACTGGCTGGCTGTGAGGGTAGTGCTTCCAATCACAAGGGATACCACTGTCGCATCTTCCAACAGAGCAGCGGGGTATGCGTCGACGATTTCGATGAATTCACGCCCGTCAATGCCATAGGGCAATGTCACTTCGATTGTATAATCCAGATTATCGCCGGGTTGGTAGATGCTCTGGGCGACCGTTTTTATGAAGTCTGTGAGTGTCACTGTCTCATCATCAGAGGCATCAGGCGTTCCGGTGTTGCCGTTGTAGAATAGCTCGGCTAAGTTGTAGATATCACCTGTTGCTGTGCTCAGCACATCAAATACAACATTCAGCTTGACTACCGTGTCATTCGACATATAGGCAAGTCCGGAAGCGGTTAACACTGTCGTCAGTGTTCCAGCTGCTGGATTTGGCGTGAGAGTATAGTCTGTACCCGAGGTTAGGGTAGTGTTGCCAATGATGACTTCAAAGTCGCCGCTGAATGCCACTTTGTTTATGTCGTAGTTGTCGACCACCCTGATGGATGTGATAGTGCTTACATTGCTAGGAAGTGTCCAACTGATGGAGTAGTCGATTTTCCCGCCCGGCGTATAGGTGCTCAGGGCTGCGTCTTTGCTAAAGTCGTCAACCTCGATTATTACTTCTCTTTCACCGCCGATGTCGTAGTCGTAGAAAATATCGGCAGTGTTTCGGATGGCGCCTGTGGTGTTCGCTGAGACCTCGAAGCTCAGTTTGAGAACCAGCTTTTCACCCGCGTCGCCTGTGAAGTCGTAGTGTCCGGCTACTGTGACATCGATTCTCACCGTGAGTTTGCCGGCAGCGGGAATGAGCGCATATTGGCTGGCTGCGAGGGTAGTGTTGCCAATTTCCAAGGAGACCACTGTCGCATTTTCCAGCATGGCAGCTGGATAATCGTCGACGATCTCGATGAATTCACGCTCGTCAATGCCATTGGGCAATGTCACTTCGATTGTATAGTCCAGGATATCTCCGGGTTTGTAACTGCTTTGCTCAACTGTTTTGATAAAGTCGGTTAAGGTGACAGTCTCATCATCCTCTCCCACAAGCACTTGGTTGTAGTAGAGACCTGCATTGTTATCAATGTCGCCGGAGGCTTGGTCGTCCACAACGAAAGTAGACTTGAGTTCCATAGTACCATTGGGCGTAAGCTTGAGATATCCGGGGGCGCTCAGGAAAACTCTCAGCACTCCTGAGCTGGGGTCGTTGTCGTATGAATAATCAGTGTTGAGTACAAGCTCGATGCCGTTCAAGAGAAGCGTTAAATCGTCCAAAGCCACTTTGGTTTCATCGTATGAATCGATTATTTGCAAGTGGTTTATTCCGGTCACAAAAGCCGGAAGAGTCCAACTGACCGAGTAATGGATCTCGCCGCCCGGGGTGTATGTGCTCAGGGCTGCGTCTTTGCTCAAGTCGTTCACATCCAGGGGATGGATGGTCTCTTGTGCTTCGGCATCCGGGCTGGATGGGTAAACTATCGGACTCGAAGGATTCGAGGGGTTGCTCCTTTTGCCGAAATAGAGTTCCGCATTGTTTGTTATTGAACCGGCTGTCCAGCCGCTGACCTCAAACTCGAGTATCAATGCTATCTCGGCATTTTCAAGGGTACCTATAGTATTTGAGTTAATAGGTATTTCGTAATATAGATCGTTGCCGTCCCACTGCATCTGGATTATTTGCTGGGGACCGGGGTTATTAATGATCAAGATAGCATCCATAGCGCCGCCGGGTCCGGGCAGACCGAGAAAGGCCAGTCCTGTTGGAACGGTGTCCACGATTTTCACTGAATCAAAGCTGCTCAGATCTTCGGGCATCTTGAATGTGAATTGGTAGATGATGTTGTCGCTATCATCGTTGGGGTCGCCGTTGCCTGCAAAGGTGTTGCCTGTAACCGCTGTCTTCTCGAACTCGTTTTGGTAGACTTTTGCCTCGGCTTCACCGAATTGGTTGCCGTTGTAATACAGTGAAGCGGTATTGACAATCGTGCCTGACGCTCCGGAGATAACATCTTGTCTTATTATGAGTTCCAGCTGCACACCGGTGTCTATTTTCCCAATGCCGGTGGGGGTAAGCGTAACTACAAGAACACCGTTTATATCATTGGCAATGAAGTCTGTTCCTTCGTAAAGGATTGTTTCGTTGGGACCGGGATTGCCGATAAGCGAGACGACTCTGGGGTTTTCAACCTTTGTTTCGTCATAATCGTCTTCAACGCGAATCGTAGTGAATCCATCAATGACTCTCGGTATTGTCATTTCGACCGCGTATTGCAAGGTATCTCCCTCGTTGTAGAAGAGCCTGTCTGCATTTTTGCCAAAGGGAAATCCCCTGTATGCGGTAATGTCGTAGTACCTGGTTTCCTGCGTCCCGTTGCTCAGGATACCGATGTAAATATGGTTTTCTCCAATGTCCAAGTTCACGGACGGTAGAAAAGTCGTGTAAGCAGCACTGCCATAGAGTGTTCTGGCGCCTTGCCCCAACACCCCGGTCATTATGATGTCACCGGTATCGCCCATTGGACTCGTGTTTGTTATTTGACCTTTTGTAAGGGGCAGATAGATTGTTGCAGTAAAAGGATCAGTCAAAATACCTGCACCGCCATGGGGAGGATTGGTGCTCTCTCCCGCAAGGGTATCCATGTAGATCACGGTGCCTGTGGGCGGCCCCAGCACAACAAGCTCAACATAATATGTGGTGGGGTTATATGGGTATTTTTCTACGTATTTTGCGTAAAAGGTCACAGATGCCCCGGGTGCTACAGGTTCTGCAAATGTCCCGCCCGTAAGCACGTTGATGATGCTGTCGGTGAGGCAGTCTCCTGATGCCACAAGATATTGGTCGTCAAAGCTGGGGTCAGTGTAGAGGTATTTAATCGTCCCTGCAACGCCGGGTCTTGTGTTCACTCTGTACTCTGTTTCGCCTACCAATAGCTGTATTACATGTTCGGTGGGATTATTGGGGTCGATGCTCAACTCACTGGTTGGGCCCATACTCAATGGAGTCACTTCCAAAGGAGACCTGCTGCCAACAAGGTTGCCCACTTCCAAAGCAGAGCTGCGGTTCAGGGGGACCAGTTCGAGCTGGTTGTTGCGGGTATTAAGAGCCGCTACTTTGGTTCCGCCGAGGATAGCGCTGCTGGTGGCATTAATGTATCCAGGTATATATACGGTTACATCGTAATATCTAATATACCTATGGTCTCCGGAAAGGACCTCTAGATACACATGCACTTCGTCCAGCCAGTTCCAATCAGCGTCTAGTCTATCTATAACCTCAACTTCATTTGTAAAACCAGGATCAGAGTACATCTTCCAAGTCGCATCTTGGCTAACAATCGCAAAGTTTCTGTGTATGGCAGCATAGTGGAAATTGTTAAGCATGGTCACAGACACAGTATGCGGTTGTGTTGCAGATAATCCTGTGACACCATCAACAGGTGTCAAAAAATTGGGAATGTCATAGTCAGGCCAACCGTTGATAGGCTCAAGGTTATAATTATAAAGAGCGATCAAATTTGCATAATAGTTATATTCGATAATAATAGGCCACATGAAAACTTTCAGCTCAACTGCCGGACTTTCCATGCCGTTAATGTCAATTGCGCGGATTAGGAAAGTGTATTCAACAAAATTTTCAAATTTCAAGCCATCAGGAGTGTACTCAAACAAAACATACCATTTGTAATAATCATCAGGTAATTCGTTTTGTCCGAGCTCATCCAGCTCAAATGTAATCCAGTCGAAGTCATCGATTTTAACTTGGTAGTATGCGACTTCGCCTATTTCAGGGTCTGACCATAAAAGGGCTACTTTCCTATCTCCCGGTAAATCTATGACATCTCTAGGAGGTCCGATTGCGAGGGAGATTTCGCTCGTGGCCAGGGCATCCGGAATAGCTGGATAATCGCCGCCGGCTGGTTTGAAATACAACTCGGCATCGTTCTCGATGACACCCTCGATCCAACCATCAACGCTAAACTCCAGAGCCAGGGTTACAATCTTCCCGGCAACGCTTGTGAATTCGTCATCCAGAAGCTCATATGAGATTGTGTTGCCGGAGATCGACACATCCACAAGCCTTGATGCATCACCCACAATGTAAGTGGCAACATCGTTGTATTCAAGCCCAACGAGAGGCAATACATCAACGATTTTCGCTGATTCATAACCAAGCAAGCTGTCGGGCATGGTGAAGCTGATGCAATAGGTGACAATGTCGCCGTTATCCGTAAACACAGCAGGTGTGGCTGCTATTTTCAAATCGTCCACAAGCAAAGGCTCGATGTTTAAGCTATCGTAGTAAAAGTTGTGGACAAAGGGGAGCGCAGCACCGTCAGCGTCATAGGAGAAGTAGAATGAATCGCTGAGGACATAGTCAACCGAGACATTTTGCGGTGTATACCAACTCCAGAGCTGCCCTAGGGTACCGGGCAGCGCATCGTATTGGGTAATCCTTACGCTGTCATAACCGAAAGTAGCAGAAGAGATGGTATTTCCGTTGGCATCGAGGGGAATTCCCAGATAGCTTCCATCGGGCTTTGCACTTGCCAGGTCTGTTGATATTTTCTCCACATTGTCGGTTGTGGGAGCATAGACTTCACGTCCGGGGGGATTGTCATACTCCAAACCGCGGTGCATCACTTCAAGAGGTGTGTAGAAATTATCTGCATAATAGATGCCGGTTAGGTATTGCGTTCTGGTGTAAGCAACATCGCAGCCCAGCACCCATAGCTTGCCATTGCCCGCTATGTCCACATCAAAGGAATATGCACCGTTTTTGTATGATTGCCCTGAACTTAGCAAGTTACCGGTTTCATACAAGCCGCTGTTGTATACTGCATTGAATGTGTCAGCATCAAAGGAATTTAAACTGAAAGCGTAGTCTGATATATCGTGGGGGATAAACACATAGCGCAAATCTGTCAGTTCCGGTTCCACTGTTAGGTTGAGCTGAGTGTTTGTCACAGAACCCGGGATAGTGACTGCAACGTTGACAGTATCCGTGGGTGTGTTTCCAAAAGAGTCTTCTACGAGGTAGATTTTTTCGGAAGGTGTGCTGAAGTTTATTTCAGCACTCGGAACGGTGGGAGCACCGCGCATGAATGTGAGTTCATAACTATAGAAGTTATAAAGACCTCTAGCGGCGTTATTGCCCGCTGTTCCAATTTCATATTTGCTATAATCCCAACCCCAAGCGTTTGAGCCGGAGCCGTTGATAGATTGCTTAAAGAGATTGCCGGAATTGTCTACGAAGAGCACTGATGATTGATGAGCGCTTATGCTAGTGATAAAAGGAAGTTCATTGAGCTGAGTTCCTGTGTAGTCGAAAGTATCCAACTCGACAACAAGACCGATCCAGGCTCTTTCATCCTCTTTCACTATAGGTACGCTGGTTTCTTCAGTTACGCCGGCAGGCAGATTCGCGGAAGACAGGTTGTAGCTCCACGGACCATTGTATCCATCGGATGCCACATAGAAATTGCCGCTGTATTCTCCACCAATGCGCCTGATGACATAGACAAGCCGTCTGCCCATTGCATCCAGAGGATAGTCATATGTATGGCTTGTTGCGTTACCTGAGTCTGT
>Ga0099364_10003237_pt1 | contig 25368 bp, 23 predicted proteins | sample TergutTh196P3_FD_73070 | JGI IMG/M metagenome (GOLD analysis project Ga0099364, IMG submission 73070) | Microcerotermes parvus P3 segment gut microbial communities from Pointe-Noire, Republic of the Congo - Th196 P3 | ecosystem: Host-associated > Arthropoda: Insects > Digestive system > Gut ...
TGACCGAAGACGGGCAGGGAGTAATAATTACCCGGTATACAGGAACCGTCTCGGCCGTGCGTATCCCTGCTATTATCCAGGGTATGCCTGTACGGGAAATAGGCGATGGAACTCCAATAACTCCCCTTGGCGGCCCCAGAATTAACAGTATAGTAATGCCCGAAGGGGTAACAAGAATAAATGCTAATGCATTTTCCGGCATAGTTACTCTTACAGCCATTAACATGCCGGACAGCCTTACGTATATTGGAGAACAGGCCTTTTCCAATACAGGTTTTACTGCCATAACCTGGCCGGCACACTTACCCACCATTAATCGGGGCATGTTCAGCGGCTCCAGGAATCTGCGTACCATATTAATCTCCGAAGGAGTAACTGTAATTCAAAGTTTTGCATTTCAAAATACAGGCCTAACCACCCTAACCCTGCCTTCGTCTATTAGGGAGATACAAAATAATGCATTTGCAGATTGTGCTGCTTTAGCATCAATAACCATTCCTGCAACAGTAGAACGAATAAACTTTGGAGAAGCTGTATTTGTCAACAATCCCAGGCTTATTCTGGGCGCCCAGGCAGCCTTGCGAAGAGTAGGCTATAGCGGAGGCTTTTAGGGGCTTAGGGAATAGAGGAAGGTACGCCCCTTCGGGTCGTGAGACGAGAGGAAGGATTGAATGGCGGCTAGTCAGCCGCCTGGCGTCTTCAACGAATTACACGAATGAATGTGATTATATATATTCGTTTTAATTCGCGCGGAGGCGCGGAGAAGCGGAGCTCGCAGAGAAGGAAAGAAGTAAGAAGAAATTTGGAGGCATAGACCTTTTCCTATAAACTCCCAGTATAAGCTCTTGACAGCCTGTTGTCTGTAGACTACACTTGAAATATGAAGGTACGCCAATCAAGCGTTTACCAAAAATGGATAGAAGGACTGCGGGACGAGCGGGCTAGATATCGCATCAACGCTAGGATTAGACGACTTGAGGAAGGAAACCCCGGCGATGTTAAGCCTGCAGGGGAAGGTATTTCGGAAATACGTATTGATTACGGCCCCGGCTATCGTGTTTATTACAAAGACACAGGAAGAGAAATTATTATTTTGTTATGCGGCGGTGATAAAAGAACCCAGCAGGCGGATATTGCCGCAGCCAAGAAAATAGCTCGAGCATATGAAGAGGAGATTTGACTATGGGAAAAATTATTTTTAGTGACTGGAACTTTACAGATGAAATTAAAACTAAAGAAGATGTTGCCGGTATGCTTGAAGCGGTTATCGAACTTGCAATTCAGGAAAATGATCCAGAATATCTGTTTAAAGCTATCGGTGATATAGCCCGTTCAAAAGGAATGGCTCAGCTTGCAAGAGAGCTTAACCTTGACAGAGCTAGCTTATACAAATCTCTTTCTCTTGCAGGCAACCCATCCTTTTTTACAATAGCGAAAGTAATGGACAACTTGGGTTTCCAGTTAAGCGTAAAACAAAAAGTGTCAGCATAGTTTCCGCATTTTTGAACAATACCATTATTCCAAAGAATCCCTCTTGTCATTTTCCGCTTTTTTGGGGTATGATGATATTCTACTATTAGTCGTTGCAAGGGAGCGTAAATTAATGATAGACTTAGAAGCGGTTTCCCGTTTCCCGTACTCACTTGGTATGGAGTTTTACTACAAGTAAAACTCCCAAGCAATCTGCCAGTGGCAGATTGCGGTCTTCCGTACTCACTAATAATTTAATTCACCAATTTTTAGCAAGAATCCCCAATATTCCCGGAATTATGCCGTTGTATGCGGCTTTAAAACACGCGGTTTAGCCGCACATAAAGAGGTTATTTATGAAAAAAACAGTTTTGACCATAGCCATTGCGCTTATTCTGCTTGTGCCGCTCTGGGGGCAGACGGAAGCTGATTTTACAGTACGTTCATTCCAGGACGGAGTAATAATTACTGGGTATACCGGAACTCTAAGAATTATTCGTATCCCAGCAACAATTGCCGGCCTGCCAGTCAGGGGAATAACAGGATTTCGAAATAGAAGTATCTCCAGTGTAACCATCCCAAACAGTGTTACTACAATTGGTGAAAACGCATTTCGAGACAATATACTCACCAGTGTAACTATTCCAAACAGTGTTACTAGGATTGATGCATCCGCATTTGAAAACAATCAAATTAGAAATATAACCATTCCAAATAACGTCACTTTTATTGGAAACTCTGCATTTAGTAACAATCCACTTACCAGCATAACTATAGGAGCTAATGTCCGTCATTTTGGTAGCTCATATCTACCATGTCATATTCATAATTACTTTAATGTTTTTTACGAGAGAAATGGCCGCCAACCTGGAATTTATACCTATGCCAACGAACGATGGCATAGTGATTCCATAAGCGCTGCTGCTCCCAGCGCTCCTGCTCCTAGTGCTGCCACTACAATTCGAGCAGGGGCATTTCAGGAGCGAGGACTTACCAGTTATACCATTCCGGACAACATTACTACTATTGGCAATAGAGCATTTGCACAAAATCAACTTACCAGTATTGTCATCCCAAACAATGTAGTAACTATAGGTAATTTGGCATTTTCAAGCAATCGACTAACTAGCGTTACCATTGGTAATAGTGTTACCACTATTGGGAATGGTGCATTTTGGGGCAATCCGCTTACCAGCATTACCATCCCCGATAGCGTTACTACAATTGGGAATGAAGCATTTTATGCTAACCGGCTTACCAACGTTACCATAGGCAATGGTGTTACCTCTATTGGCAATAGGGCATTTTATGGTGCTGTATTATTAGCAGAAGGTAGTCGTCTTACCAGTATTACCATTCCGGACAGTGTTACTACGATAGGGAACAGTGCATTTGCACTAAATCCCATAACCAGTATAACTATTGGGGCAAATGTCCAGATGCCCAATAATGCATTTCCAAACAGGTTCGTTGCTTTTTATAACAGCAATGGACGCCAGGCAGACACATATACCTTTGCTAACGGAAGATGGCAGCGCAGCCCTATAGATCTTGTCATTCCGGACGGCACTACAACAATAGAAAATGCAGCATATAGGAACCGGCCCCTTTCCAGTCTTACCATTCCGGATAGCGTTACCAGAATTGGAAATGAAGCATTCCGGGGAACTCAGCTTACCAGCATTACCATTCCAGGAAGTGTCACAGCGATTGGGAATAATGCATTTGCAGGAAACGAAATAAGCACCATAACCATTGGGGCAAATGCCCAGATACCAAATAATGCATTCCCAAACAGCTTTGCTGCTTTTTACAATAGGAATGGCCGCCAGGCAGGAACTTATACTTTTGCCAACAGACAATGGATTTTTGCGGCAGCGGAATGAGCCGAAGATTTTGGAAATAGAGGAAGGTCAACGAATTACTCGAATAGATACGAATGAATATTTTCGTTTTAATGTCTCCCTTCGGTCGACGAGCCGATGACGAACTGAAGTTTGTCGATGGTAAGGAAATTTATTTTATTGGCGGACATTCGTCCGCCTTCCCCTCGTCTCACGACCCAAAGGAGCGTATCTTTTTCTTTGTTTCTTCTGTGTAAATAAATTCTGGAAGGAGTTCTCACAGAATACACAGCGTCACAAAGAAGTCCTTTTAAGACTTTACAGGGCTTTTTTTATTACTTCGGGGTGAGCGATAGCGTAGTCCAATACTGCTGCCATAATACCAGTATAGCCTTTTCCCAGGTCTTTGTATTGTTCAATAGTTTTTTGATTTAGTCTTATCCCAACAGTTTGTTTTTTATTGAGTTTTTTTGATTCCAAATAAAGATAAGCCAACTGCTTTGCTGTGTATATAGGACTATCTATATCGGAAACAATAGGCATCTTTGTTGCCTGCTCAATCCTCTTAAGTTGTTTTTTGCTTGGTTTATCACTTGGTTTAAGCTTGCTTGTTATGGTCATTGTATAACCTCTCTTCGGCTTTCGTTCCAGTTCTAGCCGATATTATTCTAATAATATTTTCACCTCGTTCGGTAAAAACCAACTCCAATAGCAAGCCACCGTTCTTCTTTTTCAACATGAAATAAATCCGGCAAAATTACTATAGACGGATCATTAAAAACAAACTTAGCATCCTCAAAAGCAATGCCATGTAATTTTTGATTTAGCTTGTTTTTTTCTTCATCCCACTCAAAAGTAATTTTTGTCATACTTATAGTATTGCAAATTGTTATACATTAGTCAAGTGTTAAATTAGCATTATACATATATCTTCGTGCCTTCGTGAGCTCTGTGAGAGACAATTTCAGTAAATTCCTCTGCGCCTCAGCGCGAGGTATTCGTTTAAATTCGCGCTAATTCGTTGATCTTTTTCTTAGATATTCCCCAGTTCTTTAATCCTCTGTATTTCATCCCGAATAGCGGCAGCTTGTTCAAATTCCAGTTTTTTGGCATGCTCCAGCATTTGGTTTTCCAGGGCTCTTAGAAGTTCTTTGCGCTGAGCAGGGACAAGCATATTAAAGGATTTTTTTAATACTTCAACAGTGGTAGCAGCAGCATCGGCAGCTTCTTCGGCCCGCCGTTCCAGAATAGTGGCGACTGCCTTTTTTACTGTTGCCGGCGTTATGCCGTGTTCGGTATTGTAAGCGCTCTGGATTTCCCGCCGTCTTTTGGTTTCTGCAATGGCTGCCTCCATGGCGCTGCTGGTTTTATCGGCATACATGATCACCTTGCCTGCAGCATTGCGGGCAGCCCTTCCTATGATCTGCACCAGGCTTGTAAGGGAGCGGAGAAAGCCGATTTTGTCTGCATCCAGTATTGCAATAAACGAAACTTCCGGCAGGTCTATTCCTTCCCTAAGCAGATTAATTCCTACCAATACGTCAAAACTTCCCGAACGAAGAGCTGTTAATATTTCTACCCGTTCTATGGTTTCTACTTCGCTGTGAATATAACGGACACGAAGTCCCAAACTGCTAAGATAATCGCTTAGATCTTCTGCCATTTTTTTTGTCAAGGTAAGAATCAAAGAGCGTTCCCCGGCCTTAATTCGTTTTTGCACTTCTGCATAAATATCTTCCATTTGGCCTTCGCTGGGGCGGATTTCGATTTCCGGGTCAAGGAGGCCTGTAGGCCGTATTAATTGTTCCACCACCCGAGTTGATTTGTTTTTTTCAAACTCCCCCGGAGTGGCGGAAACATAGATCGTTGTACCAATTCTTTGTTCAAATTCATCAAAGCGCAGGGGCCTGTTATCCAAAGCACAGGGCAGACGAAAGCCATAATCTACAAGGTTTTGCTTGCGCGAGCGGTCTCCGGCATACATGGCGCCAATCTGCGGAACAGAAACATGGCTTTCATCGATAAAGGTTAAATGCCCCGGAGAACCGTCAGGGTTTTTAAGAAAGTAGTCAATCAATGTATCGGGCGGCTCTCCGGGTTTTCTCCCCGCAAGGGGCGCAGAATAATTTTCTATTCCCGAACAATAACCCATCTCGCTTAACATTTCCAAATCGTATTCTACCCTGGTTTTTAAGCGCTCGGCTTCCAGGTGTTTCCCGCTGCCAATAAAATATTCATAGCGGGAACTTAGTTCTTCCTTTATATCAGCAAGAGCAGACCGAATCATTTCTTCCGGCACAACAAATTGTTTGGCAGGATAAATCATTGCTCTGTCCAATTCTTCCAGTATCTTTCCGGAGACAGGTTCAAAACAGCGTATACGTTCAACCTTGTCCCAATCCAAATCTATTCTATACGCTTCTTCCAGATATGCAGGATAGATTTCCAGGGTATCCCCCCGGCGGCGAAAACGGCCCCGTTCCAATACTGCATCGTTACGCTCATATTGAAGTTCCACAAAACGCTGTATGAGGGCATCGGGATCAATTGTTTGTCCAACGCTAAACTGGGCTGTCATTTTCCGGTAAACTTCCGGAGTAGCAAGACCATAAATACAGGATACAGTTGCAACAATAATGACATCGTTCCTCTCCATAAGACTGCGGGTTGCACTAAGGCGGAGCCGTTCAATCTCATCATTTATAGATGTATCTTTTTCTATATAAAGATCCCTGCTGGCCACATATGCCTCCGGCTGGTAGTAGTCATAATAAGAAACAAAATACTCCACTGCATTATGGGGGAAAAATCCCTTAAACTCCCTAAAAAGCTGGGCTGCCAGGGTTTTATTGTGACTTATCACCAGGGTAGGTTTTTGCACCGCTTCAATGATTTTTGCCATAGTAAATGTTTTGCCCGATCCGGTAACCCCTTTAAGAGTTTGGAAACGATCCCCGGCCTTAATTCCGGCAGCCAGAGCAGAAATTGCCTTTTTCTGATCGCCTGCGGGATTGAATGGAGCTGTTACTTTGAAAGTCTGCATTAAATGTCTCCGCTTCCATTATAACCCTAGACTTGACAAACCATCTATTGCCATAATAGACTGCTTAGACGGACTATCATCTTGGAGGAACCTCATGAAATTCTACCTTCCCAAAAACATCTTTGCTGTCATTTTGTGTGTTGGGTTAGGTACAGCTGTGCTGGACGGTACTGTGCATGCTCAGGAAAACCTGGAAAGAGCTCTGGAAAGACAAGCCAGATATATTGTTAGAACCATACCGGCTAATTCTACAGTAGCAATTGTAAATATCCGCTCTGACAGCAGCCGCCTTTCGGATTATATAATTAGCAGAATATCGGATCATGTTATTGGAAACAGAAGAAACATCACTTTTGTCGATAGAAACCAGCTGGATATACTGCGCCGGGAAATAAATTTTCAATATTCAGGCGAAGTAAGCGAAGAAACAATGGTGACAATAGGAAGAATGATTGGAGCGAGGATCATTATTACCGGATCGCTTGTGGATGCGGGCATGCATTATAACTTTAATATAAGGCTGCTTGAAGCTGAGACGGCAAGATTTTTTGGTTCAAACAGCTATAATGTTTTACACGATGATCAAATGAATGGATTTTTACCGAATTCTGCTGTTGCTCAAGCTCAAAGAAGACAGGCTCAGCAGGCTCAGCAAGCCCAACAGGAACGTGACAGAACAACAAGAAATACTCAAAACAGCTTAGGCATCTTTTCGGATGGTTATTATATCGGATATTTAGGATCATTACAGACACCTATTGGATTTTCCATAGGAGGAATTAGCCAGGGTGCATCATTGTTTCTTGACAATGAATTTGGGCCGCCGAGTTATGGAGATAAAGATACTGCTTTAATCTGGCATTTAATCGCCGGTATTAATATCAATCTTATAAAAACGCTGCTTTGGACCAATCTTGGAGCAGGTTTTGAATACAGCCAGCAGAATAAATTGTTCAGCGGTTCAGGAGAAAATCAGGTCTGGGTTCAAAGTGAAAGCGCTACCTGGAATTTAGCAATATCTGCCGGAATGTATATTAAGATATGGTACTTTTATATCCAGGGAAAATATAAATATGTTTTTGGCGAAGATCTTGACACAGAAACCTATGGATTAAGCCACCTTAGCATAGGCGCCGGTTTTGCCTGGAAAAGATAAGGTCTTTAACTAAAGGGCTGCAAGGGCTTCTTTTATTGCCTTGATATGTTCGGGCTTTGTTCCGCAGCAGCCGCCGATAATATTTGCTCCGGCGCCGACCAGTGCGCTTATGTGTTTTGCCATATCTTCCGGTGTTTCGGGAAATACAACCCTGCCGTCTATATTTTGCGGCAAACCGGCATTTGCATGTACAAGAATTGGCGCATAAGGCAGCGCCGTGCGTATCTCCTTTACTATGTCGATCATACGTTCGGAGCCGTTGCCGCAGTTTGTTCCTATGATGTCAGCGCCGGCTTCCAGGGATGCACGTGCAGCCTGTTCGGGGCTGATGCCCATCATGGTACGATATTCGCCTTTAAGCGTTTTTTCGAATGTAAATGTACAGATAATTTCCAGCTTTGTATTTTCTTTTGCCGCTTTTATGGCTTCTGCCGCTTCGCCTATATCGCTCATAGTCTCGATACACAGCGCATCTGCACCGCCTTTTTCCAGCGCAATTGCTTGTTCCTTAAATGCATCGTAAAGCTCTTCTTCGCTAACTTCTTCGGTAATAAGCATTTTACCGCTGGGTCCTATGGAAGCTATTACCCAGCAATGATCTCCGGCAGCCTGCCGGGATGCGCGGGCAGCAGCTTCGTTTATTTCAGCAGCTTTTTCTTCCAGTCCGTATTGCTTCAGCTTAAACCTTGAGCCGCCAAAGCTGTTTGTTTGCACCATATCCGCGCCGGCAGCAATATAGCTGTCTGCAATTTCTTTTACATCGTTAAAATGTGTCAGACACCACTGTTCGGGACATTCTCCTGGTTTTAGTCCCTTATCGTGCAGGAAGGTTCCCCAGGCGCCGTCTGAAACCAATACTTTTGATTTTACTGCGGATATTATTTTTTCTCTTGCCATATTTTCTCTTGACATAGTAATTTTCTTTAAGTAAGGCTAGTATAACATATAGTATATGAAGCTTACTATACTTGGTTCAGGCACTTCGCAGGGAATTCCGGAAATCGGCTGTTCCTGCCCTGTTTGCACTTCAAGCGATAACAGAGACAAACGCATGCGCAGTTCACTGTATATAGAAGGAAGTTCCGGCGAACGGGCAGTGATCGACACCGGTCCGGAATTTCGCCTTCAAGCGCTAAAGGCCGGAATAAAAAGCCTGGATGCGGTTTTTTTAACTCATGCTCATGCAGATCATATTCACGGCCTGGATGATTTACGGCCGCTAAGCTGGCAACAGCCAATTCCCATTTTTGGAAGTGATAATACCATAGCCGAATTTCTGGAACGCTTTTGTTATATTTTTAAAGATACCCAGAGAGGCGGCGGAAAACCCCATATAGAACCAGCAGCCGTAAACAGGAGCGTACAACTTGGATCCCTTGTTTTTACCCCCATTCCAATAAAGCATGGAAACCTGTCCATTTTTGGCTGGAAAATAACTGAATATCACGGCAGCAAGAAACCCATCAGCGCAGTCTACCTGACCGATTGCAGCCATATCGATGAACATGCATACTCTCTCATTGCCGAAGACGGCCCTCCCGGCTTGGCAATAATAGGCGGACTGCGGCAGCGGCCTCATGCAACGCACTTTACTTTTGAACAGGGCCTGAATGCCGGTATTAAAACAGGAGCAAAACAGATTTTATTAACCCACATCTGCCATGACTACTCACATAGGGGCATAGAACAATACTGCATTAATTTTGCCCGCAAAGCAGGCCTTACCAATGCAATGGGACCGGCTTGGGATGGTTTGGAGCTGGTATTGTAATGTATATACTATACTTTTTTGACAATATAATCGCTTCTAAGACAGCGTGCACAAATTTTTACCGTAAGGGTTGTTCCGTCTATTTGGGTCTTTACCTTCTTTATATTTGGCTTCCAGACCCTGCGGGTACGGTTCTTGGCATGGCTGACCGAATTGCCGGCGATGGTGCGTTTTCCGCAAATTTCACAGGTCCGTGACATATATTCCTTCCTTCAACTAGTCAAGTACTAGTAGTATATAAAAATTAATAAAAAGCTTCAATCCCCAAAGTGTTCTTCCAGAAAAACAGCCACTCCGTCCTCTGTATCTGCAGGTATCTGGAACATTGCCGCTTTTCTGACATTTGCTTTGGCATTAGCCGGAGCGGCGGAAAAACCGGCAATTTCCATCATAGAAAGGTCGTTTTCTTCGTCCCCAAAAGCGATTGTTTGACCGGGTTTTATATCAAGGTACTCCAAAGCATGAATTAGGCCTGCCCCTTTGGAAACCCCGCAAGCCATTACTTCAAGAAAAACCGGCGTAGTCTGGACTATATAGAGAGATTCTCCAAAACGTTCTTTCAGCGGCAAACGGAGTTTTTCGTGATTTTCTTCGGGTGTAATAAACATGGCTTTAATAATAGCCGGTGTTTTTTGTGATTGTTTTTCAAAATCTCCCACCGTAACTTTAATACCCGAGGATTTAATATATTGTTCTGTTTCTTCTGTTATTCGTTCGGTCATAAGAATTTCACCCAATCCCGGCTCTTTACCGGAAAAAGTATCGTTGTTACCGTCTGCAAAAAATGCCTGAAAATAAATTCCATACTGCTTGGCCAGCCTGGCGCAAAAAAGTATAGGCTCAGGATTAACATATTTGGCAAAAATAAGCTTCCCCGCACTCATATCAATCACTTCAGCACCATTATAGTACACATGGGGACCGGATGCGCCTATCATCTTCTTGTATTTTTCTCCGGAACTAACAGAGCGGCCTGTAGCAATAATGACATGAATGCCTTTTTCCATACACAAGCGGAGAATACGAAGAGTTCTGTCAGTAACGGACTTATCCGGCATAAGTAAAGTCCCGTCCAAATCCAGAGCAAGAGCTTTTATGTTGTTGGGATCAAAGTTTTCTTTAGTCATTGCTCCGCCATAAAACACAAGAGCGATTGGTGGACGATACTGGATTTGAACCAGTGACTTCCACCGTGTGAAGGTGGCACTCTCCCGCTGAGTTAATCGTCCACCAATCGCTCTTGCCAATAATGCAGTGACTTCACCGGGTGCCACTGCAGGGCGGCTGCATAGCCGCCCATAAATCCTTCCTCTCAGTGCGCGGCCCGAAGGGATCCTACATACTCTGCAAATACTGCTGCTGTTCAGCTGTGGGTATATCTATTGATACCCCCATTGCCTCTAGTTTTATGCCAATTATTTCTTCGTCTATCTCCTTTGGAATTTCGTAGATTATGGGCTTTAGCTGTTTGGCATTTTTTGCAATATACAATACGCTAAGCAGCTGAATTCCAAAGCTTAAGTCCATAATGTCCGCTGGATGTCCGTTACCTGCCACTATATTGACTAAACGACCGTCTGCCAGCAGGTTTAATATTCTGCCGTCGCTTAGGTGGTATCCGTCAATAAATGGTTTACGGTTTTCTTTTTTAACACTGAGTTTTTCCAATGCAATTTTGTCAATTTCAACATCAAAATGCCCTGCATTGGCAAGCAGCACATTATTTTTCATTAGTTTAAAATGTTCGGCACTTATTACCTTCTTGCATCCTGTGGTTGTAACAAAAATATCACCGTATTTTGCTGCTTCGATCATGGGCATTACCCTAAACCCGTCCATTAGGGCTTCCATTGCTTTGAATGGATCTATTTCGGTAACAATTACATTTGCCCCCAGACCCTTTGCCCGTACTGCAATCCCCGATCCGCAGCTTCCGTATCCGGCAACAACAACAGTACGGCCGGAGATCATATTATTGGTGGAATACATTATTCCATCCCAGGTAGACTGGCCGGTACCGTGATGGTTATCGAACAGGTACTTGGACTTTGCATCGTTTACTGCCAGCATGGGAACAGAAAGTTTACCTGCATCGCTTCGGGCACGCAGACGGTGCATGCCGGTTGTTGTTTCTTCGCAGCCGCCCAGAAGGTTTTTGGCATACTGCGGTATTTCATCATGAAGCAGATTAATAAGGTCGCCGCCGTCATCAATAACGATATGGGGACAGAATTCCAGCGATTTAACCTGGTGATCGTGGTATTCCTTATCTGTGGCACCATGCCAGGCAAAGACCTCCAGCCCCATACTGTCAAGTGCAGCGCAGATATCGTCTTTTGTAGACAGCGGGTTTGAACCGGTAAGGGTTATCTCCGCTCCTGCTGCGCGCAAAACCATTCCAAGGTAGGCTGTCTTTGCTTCCAGATGTACACATACAGCCACATTAAAGCCCTTTAGGGGCTTTTCTTCTGTTAATTTCTTTTCCAGCCGGTTTAGTACAGGCATAAAATCTTTTACCCAGTTTATTTTAGCAAGTCCGGCTTTGGCTAACGATTTGTCTCTTATAATGCTCAATGGTATCCCCTGTTAAAATTATTTATTTATCATACCATAGCTGGAATTACTTTTCAATGATATAATTAGGAATGGATTTACTATTTAATGATATCACTGTAATTACCATGAACGATCAAAAGCCCGTAATGTTTCATGGATATATAGGTATAAGCGATGGAAAAATATCCTATGTTAGCGAAACCCCTCCAGCAGAAACTGCAGCTCGTGTAATTAGCGGCACACGGCGGCTTTTAATGCCGGGACTTATTAACTCCCACAGCCATTTACCCATGGCACTTTTACGTGGTTATGCAGACGACTACCGGCTTCAAGAGTGGCTGTTTGAACATATCTTTCCTGCAGAAGGAAAGTTCGATGAACGCTGCATTGCAGCAGGTGTACGCCTGGGTCTGGCTGAATGCATACGCTTTGGTGTAATAAGCTGTACTGATATGTATTTTCATCTGCCCCAAATTGCACAAGCTGTCCTGGAAACCGGTGTCAAAGCCAATATCACCAATGCACTTTTATGTCTTGATATGAGCCAGTTTGATTTTAAAAAGGACCGGGGTATTAAGGAAGTAACAGAAGTTTTGAAAAACTTTAAGGGCAAGGGGAATGGCCGCTTAATTGTGGAAGCGGGAATCCATGCCGAATATACTTCGGGGCCGGCTGCCTGGCGGGAAAGCGTCGCCTTTGCCAGAGAACACAATTTGCACTTCCACATTCATTTAAGCGAGACAGAAACCGAGCATAATAACTGTATAGAAAAATACAATAAAACCCCTGCACAAATATTGGCAGAACATGAGGTATTCACAAGAAAAACCACTGCTGCCCATTGCTGCTGGATTACAGAAGACGATATGGATATATTAGCTGCTGCAGCTGTTACGGCAGTGCATTGTCCCATAAGCAATTTAAAACTGTCTTCGGGGATTGCTCCGGTAATAAAAATGCAGTCCCGCCGATTAAATGTTGCGCTGGGAACAGACGGAACCTGTTCCAACAACAACCACGATATGTTTGAGGAGATTAAAACTGCTGCTTTATTGCAAAAAAACTCTAGCGGTGATCCATCAGCGCTTCCTGCTTACCAGGCTATCAAATTGGCCACAGTAAACGGCGCCATAGCTCAGGGGCGTGAAAACGAAAGCGGCAAAATTGCACCAGGTTATGATGCCGACCTAATCATATTAAATCTCGATGTACCCCACCTGTTCCCGCTAAATGACCCTTGCGCTGCCGTTACGTATGCAGCAAGAGGCAGTGATGTATGCCTTACCATGGTACAGGGAAACATACTCTACGAAAACGGTGAATATAAAACAATTGATATGGAGAAGGTCCGTTACGAAGTAGAAAACTATGTTCTCCCTCGATTAAAGTAATTTATGTTAAAGTAATTTCTGCACCTGTTCCGCCATAGCTCTGCCAAAATTAATTTGATCCTCTGCTTCCCAGTGAATACCATCTGCCGGGCTGCATGCACGGACAACAGACCCTGCATCAAAAAAATCAGCTCCGCACTCCTTGGCGCAGGCCTGGTATTGAGGGGCAAGTTTTCGGGAAATTTCTACGGCATCGGAAGGAAAAATATGAGCAAAAGCTTCGGATTTTACAAATGGAGCAGGACATACTAAGAGCACCTTTGGCTCTCCATCATCCGGCCCGCATCCCGAATCAAGAACAGCTTTAGCTACAAGCAGCGCTCCCTGGGAAACTTCATAGGGGTTTGGATTAAAACGATATTTTAAATCGTTGGTTCCCAGCATAATAATAATTAGATCCAATGGCCGGTGGCTTCGTAATATTGGAATAAGCTGACGCAGACCGTTTCTGTCACCTTCAATTGGATCTTCGCGGCAGGTGGTTCTGCCGTTTAATCCTTCTTCTACCACCCAGTAAGAACTGCCCAGCGAATCTGCCATTACCCTTGGCCAGCGTATTGTATGATCGTAGCGTCCGCCTTTGGGATTGTAACCCCAGGTATTACTGTCTCCATAGCAAAGTATAGTCTTCATTAATTTTTACTCCGATGCAGAAATAAAGCTGGTATTTTTATTGACCATTTTTATTACACTTATATAGACTATCAATCCAACAGCAACAAGAACGGCCACTATCCCCAGCTGCCATAAAACCTGCGTTCTAATCCAGTCTGCAACATCCTCGGCGTCAATATCGCAGGCCAGGAGCCCTATTACTTCTCCGGTATCTTTCCTTATTGGTGCATAGGCAGAAATAAGGGCTCCCCATTCTTCCTGCTGATCAAGAGTCCCCATTTGAACAGTTCCTGTTTGAAAAGCCCGCAAAGCAGCCCTGTCCCAGAAACCAATGTCTTCGCTGTCTCCCATTTCGGAAAAACCTTCACCTCCCAGTATGTCACTGCCGTCTATCATATAGACAAACATACTCCCCTCTTCCTGCGCCATGGTGTAAAGGTACATTACATTGGTTTCTTCTTTTATTTCCAGAAGTTTTTGCTGAGTTTCAATGAAATATGGGTCAGAGGCATCCATGGTTCTGGTAAGCCGATCAAAAGATTCTGCATCGATCAATTCCATAGCTCTTTGTACAGCAGGCATGGCATAACGAAAACCAATAAATCGTGTTACAGTGTTTACCTGAAGCACAGAAGTAATAACAAAAACTATAAAAACGGCAAGCAAAAAGAAAACAAAGAAAAAGGTAATTCTATATTTTAAGGAGCTGTTATTTTTCTCCAGATTTTCCAGTAATTTTATGTCCATTAATTACTCCGTTTATAGAATTAGGATGCTTTGCTTTCTGCTGCCTGCGGCAATGGGATAAACAGGCTAAAGGTAGTCCCCTTGTCCGGCTCGCTGGAAATTCTAATAGAACCGTTAATGGATTTAATCCTTTCCCGTACCAAATTTAACCCAATACCCCGGCCTGCATGGAGATCGGCTGTTTCTGCAGTGCTAAAACCAGGAGAAAAGAGTACTTGTACAAGCTTACTGGTATTGTCTGCATCTTTTTCGGAAATAAGCTTTAGGTTAAGCGCCTTTTTTTTGATTTTATCGAAGTTAAGGCCTTTGCCATTATCAGAAAGTTTAACACAGTAAAAATTATTGTCTCTGGTTATGGATAGCCGTATATTTCCCTGGCTTTCTTTGCCCTTGCTTTCCCGTTCGCTTGGTACTTCAATTCCATGATACACCGAGTTCCGCACCAGTTGAGTTAAAACTTCCTTAATAATACGCCGCGGCCCATGTTCCAAAATAGAACCATCCAGTTCATCAACAACAAATACAACATTTTTTTCCTGATCAATTGCCGCTTTTTCGCAGGCTTTGGTAAGCGTCTCAATCAATACATAACGGTCCTGACGTCTTTTTCCCCCTGTTTTGCTCTGGAAGGATTGTATTTTATTGATAATATCCCTAAATCTGTCTTTTTCCTTCATGATCTTTTCAAGCTCAACTGTTATATGAAGCACATCTTCAAAAACAACCTCGTCTCCATCGCGGAATGTTCTAATCTTATTTTCCAATTCATGGAGCTTGCTGCTAAAGTTGTCCAGCCCAAGGATCAAGGCATTGGATTTTATTGCATGAACCGATTGGTATATATAGATCATTGCATCTTTTGCGTTAAGGTTTTTATCTTTTAAAAAATTATTTATTTGCTCAAATTCAGTCTCTGTATCATCAAGAAAATCGCCGAATACTGCCGGATCAACCTGGATAACCTGAAACAGGGCTTTCATCTCTTCTTCCCGCCTGCCTGCTTCCAGCTCAAGCTGCCGCTGCAACTCTTTGGTAGCAGATATATCTTCCATGGTCCCAAGAACATAGATATTATTAAGGCCCATGTCTACCGTAGAAAAACCGGTCTGCAGTGTTTTTCTGTCTCTGTCGACATTGTTTACATAGGTAAATTCCGAAATTGGATTGATTTCTTCAAGCATTTTTGGATCGAATTGACGCAAAAGCACCATATTAAAGTAATCTTCCAGGGTTTCCCGTTCTTTTGATTTTAATGAAGATGTAAGAAATTCAGTAAGCTTTTGTCCTTCAATCTCATCGGTTCCAAGAATATCCTCCAACCGCTTTGAATAAGCTCCCTGAATCTCATAATCCTTGTTCATAAGGAATAAGCCGGCTTTTAGATTGTCCTTCATAGCGGCAATAATGTCCCGCTCTACCCGCAGCTCATGGTTAAGTAAGTTAACCTGCCGGTCTTTTATTAATCTAATATACTCATAAGTAATTGTCAGATAGGTAACAAGAGCATACACTGCGATAAAACGGCTGGCCGATTGAATATTATAGCTGTTATCAGCAAGGCCCGGGATAATGGTAAAGGTTACTATCGCACAGAACAGCAGTATGGAATAAATGATCCCCATTTGAAGACCAAGAACAAATATGGAAATCAAGGGGAATGCAAAAACCCACAGGGCTACAACACCGTTAAGTTCTCCGGTAGATATCAGCAATGCACATAAAATCCCAAAAGCACCGATTGCTACTCCGCCTGGCAACTGAAGGGGAAGTTTTGTCCGCAGAAGACCAATGGTAGTAAAGCATAGTCCCCCTACAAAAAAATTAAAAATTGCCCGTGTAAAATTACCTCCCAAAGAAACCGAAGCGCCAAAAACAAATAAGAAAGTGCCCCCGGCCATCAAGGCAAAATTAAAAACAGTGTAGCGGAGTGTTACATCAGGATTTCCTGTCTTTCCGCTGCTAATAAAATTGCTTAGGAATTTTAATCCTCTGCCCTTTGCCATTTCAGCTTCCTTTCAGAGATTCTATTGCAACCGAAAGTGTAAAAGTTTCAGATTCAAAAATGGTAAAGGGTATACAAATTATCCTGGCCTGTTCCTGAGGCCATTTTATTTGGTGTCCAGGTCCTTCTATAATAGTTGGAAGGCTAATCACCAGCCGGAAAGCTTCTTCCAGGCCTTTTTTTGCATTGCCGGAAATAATATTTACAATTTCACCAATGGCATCTACCACATCATCGTCTATGGCTTTATGCTTGCTGCCTGTCAGCATTTCTGTAAGCCTAATCGCCAGGTTCGATTTTAAACCAATCACCACCGCTCCGCGGGCTTCTCCGGACAGTCCAATAACTCCGGAAATATCCCACTCATTGGCTGCATCCTTTTGTTGAAAATACGGCCTGCCAGCACCAAGTTCGGCTCCCACAAATTCCTTAAAGGTGTTTTTGGTTACATCAATAAAAGGCTGGATATACTGTTCCATAAAAAAACTCCTTTGTTTATTAATAGCAATATAAAAAGGTCTATTAGATAGTCACTTTTGACAATTTTTCCATAAAGGTCTTCTCGTTTACAGGTTTTATAATATAATCAGTAGCGCCGTGCTTCAACGCTTCGATAACATTATATTTGGCAGATTCGCTTGTTACCATAATAATGGGAAGCTCCTTGTACTGATCCAATGCTCTTACCTGCTTTAGAAAATCAAGCCCGGAAAGCTCGGGCATATTCCAGTCCAGCAGTATTAAATGAACTGTATTGGCCATTAGCAGTTGCAGGGCTTCTCTGCCGTTTCCTGCCTCTAAAAACCGGCAGGGAATTTTCATTTCCGAAAAGGTGTTTTTCACAATATTCCGCATTATGCGGGAATCATCAACAACCATCACTGTTTTCATACTTCATCCCTTGTCTTGTGCTTGAAAAAGCCGATATTGTAGTTACATGACCTTGCTTAATTATATAACAAAATACCTGTCTATGGGAATACTCCTTCTGTCAATTACTCAACTATATGGTGCTGATCTGCCCATTGCTTCGATCCAGGATGATTCAGTTTTACGTATATCCATAAGCGAAACCTGGCTGACAGAAAACCCTGCTGTTGTGTTAAGAAACAGGCCATTTGTCCGAAATCTTCCTGGGGGTAACCAAATTCAGGTGCGCTCAGAAGCCCGGAACGATGAATTTTCGGTAATTTTGGCACGCGAGCGAAACAACAGCTATCCCGGCTGGGCTCAGGGTTCCTGGATATATACCAGAAACAGAACCAGCGGCGAACCCCTGCGAATTCGGATATTTCTTCGCAGTGATCCTCAGATTTTTGTCCAGTTTAGGCCATTTGGCAGCGATAGAAGCCAGATCGATCTGGTCCTATACGAGGCTTATATCATACGCGGGCTGCCCATTGGAATACCATTTGAAAGGCTCCTAACCATGCCGGTAGAAGAAACCCTCGCCCTGGCGGGGAACCGTTTTCCGCGTCAATATTTTGAACCAAATCCCAGCCTATACAGAAATATTACTCCCTTTAGTCAGAATAGAAGCAATAATTTTATTAGCCGCGTCCGTTCCCATCTTCCCTCTCTTAATTTTGCAGATGACGGAGCAATGAACGAAAACGGACAATATGTATTAATAGAATCCCTTCAGCCTCAACGGGCCCCTGTAGGACTTAACTGTTCGGGGTTTGCCAAGTGGATGGTAGATGGTATGCTCCGGCCTCTTACCGGACGGCGCCTTGCAATAAACCCGCTCAAAGCCCCTATAAGCGAACGTTCTCCTGCATTGGCAGAAACGATTGATGTCCGTGATTCCCTCTTTGGCCTTGACTGGACACGAAATCTGGCTTTGGAAGCAGCCAGGGTCCTTCGTTCTCCGGCTTTTGCCACAGTAGAAAATGTCGAAATCCGCACTGCCCCGTTTTCTGCCCTTATCGATAGAAGGGGAGGAGGAGCTGCCATACGCAATTTTGCCGGTTATCTTAGCAATGCAGGATTTAATATAGAGGGGCTGCGTCCTCTGCTTTATACACTGGCAATAAACGAGCCGGGATATCTTTACCTTGCTTCGGTAAACCGGGACAGGGGCTCCAACCCGGTACAGCGTCAGCATTACCATGTGGCTGTTCTGGTCCCCTTCTTTAATGAATTTGGGAATTTTCAGACTGCTGTTTTTGAAAGCGCAGCCGAAACAAATCTGACTGGATTTATAAACCGTCATCCCAATGCCATGATTAATCTTGTTCGTATTCCTGTGGAAGGAGTATTTGACCCGTAAAACCGGGTTTTAACGTGATTATATCAATAGAATTCAACAGCCTTTGATACACTGTCTATAATTGTCTGCCTGGCATTCTGATTATCCGGCCAGAAATCCACAGATATATTAAGAAAATATCCCTCTTTTACCTGACAGCTTAAAGTAATAACATGAAAATTTATATCTTCGCGGGTTACCAAGTATTCCCGTAATTCAAAGCTTTTTCCGGCAATGGCAATTTGCTGCGATTCCAAAAGGCTGTATTCTTCCATAACAGTGGGTTCCAGCATAAACATTTCAAAGTACTCCATAAAACCAGCAATATCATTTATCCCATCAAGCAAGCGGGCATCAATACCGAATCCAAGATGATTATTTTGAGCAACATTTTCTACATTACCAAAAGCCATAAGCCAAATATTGGAGTATAGATAATTTTCGTATTTTCCCAAAGCTATATCCATGGAAATATCATCATTAATCTCTCCCCTTGAAATGCTAAGGTTATATTCATTAATATCATATACCCACCAGTTTCTGGGAATGGTATAAGAAAACCCAAGGTAATCGTTATGATACCGTGTATCTCTGGAGAGCCTTACAGCACCATATTCATTAATAGGGTTCCTGTTGCATCCTACCAGCACTGTTACAGTGCAGATAAGTAAAAGTGCCAGGATTGGCAGTGATAAAATATTGTTTTTCATTGGTGTCCTACCCATTTTTTAACAATTGAATCAAGCTGCAGCATATCTATTGGTTTTGATAAAAAAGCTTGAAACCCATTAGAATAAAAATGATTCTCCATTCCCTGAACAGCATTGGCAGTCAAAGCTATTATTGGTATATTCCGGGCATAATCTGTATCAAGTGCACGTATAGCATTAGCTGCTTCTATACCATCCATTCCGGGCATCATATGATCCATAAAGATTGCATTGTAAACAAGCTCTCCGGATTGTATCTTCTTAACCGCTTCCGGACCGGATAAAACACAGTCAACATGCATTTTGTACTTGCCCAAAAGGCCGGATGCAACATCTAAATTATTTTGCATATCATCAACAACCAGTACTTTGGCATAGCTTAAATCAGATCTAACAAACTTTTTTCTGATATTCCGTTTATCTTCGGCATGGCGGAAATTACATAGGTTTTCTGCAACAACAGGGCCGATTGCAGTATTGTCAATATAACCCTGCCTGATAGTTACACGGAAAACAGAACCCTTGCCATACTCACTTTCTGTATTTATTTCTCCGTCCATCATCTCGGTAAGCCGTTTGGTAATTGCCAGACCCAGACCTGTCCCTTCAATAGTCCGGTTTGCATAGGCATCAACCTGGCTATAATCGGTAAACAATTTCTGTAAATCTTCCTTTCGTATGCCAATACCGGTATCTTTGACATAAACGGACATCCATACATCACTGCCATCCTGTTTACAGCTCATACCAAGCGTTACTGTCCCTTTTTGCGTGTACTTAAAGGCATTGCTTAAAATATTGTTAATTATCTGCTTTACCCGCAGTTCATCGCCGTAAAGACAGCATAATAAATGCTCGTCTATTTCCAGGATAAATTGAATGGGCTTCTCCTCAATGCGAATAACATTAAGGGTAATAATATCGTTAAGGAGGCTTGGTATATCATATTTAACAGGCTTTAATTCCAGTTTACCTGCTTCTATCTTTGAAATATCAAGAACATCGTTTATTAGAGAAAGCAGATTATTTCCTGCAGTGCTTATCTTCATTAAATTTTCTTTAAAACCAAGCGCCGGATTGTCGTCTTCCATCATTAAGTCGGTAAGACCTACAACTACATTCATGGGAGTCCGCATTTCGTGGCTCATATTAGCAAGAAATCTGCTTTTGGCATTGGAAGAAGCCATTGCTTCTTTTTCTGCTGCTTTGCGTTGAATTACTTCCGATTCCAGCTCACTTGTCCGTTGTCTGACAAGTATTTCCAATTTTTTTCCTGTACTGCGGCTTTTAGAAAATAATACAGATACTAAGGCCAATACACACACAGCCAAAACGGAAATTCCAATTAACCATGGCCGTTGTTCCCTCATTAACCTTGCCTGATAATCGTAAGTTATGCTTTGCCATTGTTCCATAATTCTATCGGTATCAATTAAAATAAGGGATCTGTCTATAATGGAAGATAGTATTACTTGGTCTTTATTAATCCCAAAAGATGCTTCAAAGGCAGCATTAAACAGATAATTGGCTTTATAATCGGAAAGTTCGTATAAATTGGTCATAGTGGCGAGTCTGCTTTGGGTGGACATAACAAGATCAACTTCACCGCGATCCAACGCCATAAAGGAAGCGGCAGAACTGGGATATTCTACAGCATTAACAGCATTAGGAAACCAGCTTCGAAACATATCGGTAAAGGCAGAACCTCTGTGTAATCCCACTCGTGAGAATGGTATATCGTTTAGTTCGACATTTGGAAAACTCCGCTTTGAAAGGAGGGCATACCTGTCTGTTATATACATAGTATCCGGCCAAATAAACCTTTCCCTTCGTTCATCGCTTTGAACCAGGTTTGGAATAAAAAAGGCTGTTCCGCTTTCCAGCAGATTCATTAGTTCTGGCAGCTCTGTATCAGGATCATTGATCAGTTTAAAAGTAAATCCCGTAAGCTGTTCCATTTCGCTTAATACATCAAAAACAGCGCCTTCCCATCGGTTTTCGTGCCTGTTGTAAAAACTAAGCGGATAAGATTGATACTGGGTAGCGAAAGGTATTATTGGATTAGATTGTATATAAGCTCTTTCTTCTTCTGTCAAAAGCATGGAAAATCTGTGCTTTCTATAGTCTTTATTCCCCAGCCTGTACAACTCTGTTAAATGGCTGTAAGCGCCGCTGTGAAGGGCCTTGGTAAGAATTGAAATAACAGGCTCCAGGTCTTTGTTTCCTGTTGCCAGAGCAACGGGAATAAAAGTCAAAGGAAAAAAATCTTCGGTAATTACGCCGCCGTATTCATCAAAAGCATTCTCCATAGTACTGCTTCCGATAAAGGCGTCGGCTTCCCCGCTCTGTAAGATCCGGTACACTGTCTCATAGTCCTCTGCAATAATTCCGGGTTCGCTTGCGTCGGTTAACAAATCAATTGCCATGGCACCTTCTAAAAAAACATAACGAGGCTGCGAAGCTGAATTGATGCTCTGACTGTCTTTAAGACGCATTGTTCTAATGGAGCGCTGGGCAATTTGATCGCTTAAAAAAAAGTTCGCTAAACGTTCTTCGGTAATGACCTGTAAAGCAAAACTGCTTTCTCCGGCCTGTAGGTTTTGGGCTATGATTCCCAAGAATTCAATTTTTGGCAGAAAGGGTATTTCAAAAAGACCGGACAGCCATTGGCAAAGCAAGTTTGTATATCCGCCAGCTTCTCCATTCTCATCTATGAACAATTCTGTACTGTATGGAACGCTTACCGTAAAAGATGCTCCTTGTCTCTGTAATTCCTTAATGGCACTAATTTCATCATCAGTAATGCCGGGAATATCAAGATAAAAAAGATCTTCTATTGATACATTAGATTGTTCTTCCATAGGAACTATACAGGAAACAATAGATCCAAAAATAACAATTAAAACCAGTATCGTCCAGCTTTGCTGTACAGTAATATATATTCTAGCCATGATGCACCCATTTTCGTATAACAGAATCCAACTGCATTATATCAATTGGTTTTGATAAAAAAGCCTGAAATCCGTTGGCATAAAACAATTGTTCTGTTCCCTGAATAGCATTGGCAGTCAGGGCAATTATAGGTATAGTCCGTGCATAGTCGGTGTCCAGCGCTCTTATTGCATTAGCAGCTTCTATACCGTCCATTCCCGGCATCATATGATCCATAAAAATAACATTATAAACAGGCTTTCCAAAACGTATTCTTTCTACTGCTTCCTGGCCGCTTAACACACAGTCAACCTGCATTTTATACTTTCCCAGTAATCCGGCAGCAACATCCAGATTATTCTGCATATCATCTACTACCAATACTTTGGCAAAACTTAAATCAGGACGTACAAGCTTTTTACTTACAATTCGTTTATCTTCTGCATAGCGGAACTTTCGCAGATTTTCTGCAACTTCCGGGCCTATAGAAACAGTATCAACAAAATCCTGCCGTATACGGGCGCGGAATATTGATCCTTTTCCATATTCACTTTCTGCAGATATTTCTCCGTCCATCATTTGAACAAGTTTTTTTGTTATGGACAGGCCAAGACCAGTACCTTCTATTTTTCGGCTTGCCTGGCTTTCTACCTGATAATAATCTGCAAAAAGCTTTTTAATATTTTCTTCGTTTATACCTATGCCGGTATCGCGGACAATTATGTCCATCCAGACATCTTTCTTGTTGCTTGTTGAACAATGTACGCTTAATTCTATTGTTCCTGCGTGTGTATATTTAAGGGCATTGCTTAATAGATTGTTAAGAATTTGTTTTACCCTTAAATCATCACCGTATAGTTTGCCAGGCAGATCGTCACTGATATTCAGGCAGAAGCTAATTGGTTTTTCACCTAGTCGTGTATTTATTAAGGTAATAACATCATTTAAGAGACTTGCAATGTGGTACTCTGCACGTATTAATGTAAGCTTACCTGTTTCTATTTTAGAAAAATCAAGGATATCGTTTACGATACCTAATAAAGTACTGCCCGCATTGCTAATTTTTAACAAGTTTTCCGAAACATTTCCGGCTAAACTGTTATCTTCCAAAATTAAATCTGTAAGACCAATGACAACATTAAGAGGAGTTCTAAGTTCATGACTCATATTGGCAAGAAAAGCAGACTTTGCACGGTTGGCCATCTCGGCAGCTTCCAGCTGCTTTTGTTCGGTTATATCAAAAACATAGCCTTCTACAGAATGAGGAGTACCATCCGGATTCCATTTCATTACCCGGCTTCGTTCCCAGACCCATTTTATGGAACCGTCCTTCATTATTAACCGGTTTGTGTTTTCATATACCAGATCTTTTTCTAGGGTTTCGGCGCACTTTCTTTGGATATCCTCTATATCATCGGGGTGTATCATAGCCTGGTACATATTTTTTTTGCCGACTAACTCTTCAGGTGCATATCCAATAAGTTCTTTGCTGCCCTCGCTGACAAAAGTCATGCTGTATAAAGGAAAATCGTAAAGGCACGAGTAAGCCATACCGGGCAGATTTCCTATAATCGCTTCTATCCTCGATGTCATTTGATTCATATCATTTTTATTGGCACGAAACTGTTCGAGTAGTTTTATTTGATTTTTAACTCTAAGTTTAACAAGAGCAGTGCTGAACGGCTTGGTTATATAGTCTGCCGCTCCCAAAGCAAATCCTTTTTCTTCATCGACTGCGCTGTTCATCCCTGTAACAAAAATAATGGGAATGTCTTTTGTTTTTTCAGATTTTTTTAGTTCTGCAATTACTTCAAATCCGTCCATATCAGACATGATAATATCCAGCAGGATGATGTCAGGATTATGTTTTTCGGCAGCTTTAATGGCGCCTTCTCCGCTTTTTGCAGCATAAATAAGGTATTCCGGACTTAGGATATGTGTAAGCGCCAAAATGTTTGAGTTTTCATCATCTACAATCAGTACGCTGTTCTTGCCGGTTTCATTCATTGCATATCTCCTTAACTTAACTCTTCAATTTCTTTTTTTAATGCAACTAGAGTTTTAACAGCAGACTCAAAGTCATAATTTTCTATCTGCCGGGCAAGGTCTTGTGTTCCCGGAATAGACCGAATATCGTCCAGCAGAGCTGCAGCTTCTGGGTTAATATTTCTAAGCATTGGTTCAAGTTTTTCAAACAGGGCCAGTGCCTCTTTGGGTTTTAAAGCCGGCATCTGCGTTACATTATACAACGGTTTTATTTCTTGCAGAACCGTCGTTAATTCATTTTTTAGAATGTTCATTTTATTATCCCAGACCGAGGCAATTCCGTCTTTAAGCAGCGCTTCAATCTCTGCAGCAGCATTTCTCAATTCTGTTTTGCCAATCAGCCCAGCGTTTCCTTTTAGGCTGTGCGCCAGCCTGTGTGCAAGTTTTGTATCCCCAGAGGCAACCGCTTCCATAATTTGAATGTTTACGGCTTGGTTTTCCTTAAAGAAATTAATCCGTAGTTTTCTTTGCAGTTCATCGTTAATTTCATCTTCGTCTATAAGGTCGCTGTCGACAGGTGTAAGGTATTTTAATAGAATGTGCCATAACTCCTGCGATGTAAAGGGTTTCCCCAGGCAGTCGGACATTCCGGACTTTTTATATTTTTCCAGTTCGCTTACCATTATGTTAGCTGTCATTGCAATAATGGGAATCCCCATATTCATCGCCATTATCTTTGCAGATGCCTCCATCCCGTCCATTACAGGCATAAACATATCCATAAAAATAATGTCAAAAGGTTTTTCATTTTTTTTCTTGCGATCCAGAATTAACTCTATACCAATTTTTCCGTTCTCCGCTGTAATTGCTTTCAGCCCTACACGCTCAAGATGCG
>Ga0099364_10003238_pt1 | contig 25366 bp, 19 predicted proteins | sample TergutTh196P3_FD_73070 | JGI IMG/M metagenome (GOLD analysis project Ga0099364, IMG submission 73070) | Microcerotermes parvus P3 segment gut microbial communities from Pointe-Noire, Republic of the Congo - Th196 P3 | ecosystem: Host-associated > Arthropoda: Insects > Digestive system > Gut ...
ATGCAGGCGCCAGAATCATTGGTATAGTGATGCTTCCCTTCTATACCTATTGGTTGTCGCGAGCTGAATACGGAACGACGGACATGATCAATGCTTGCGTCGCTATTTCGGTAAGTATCATCACGTGCTGCTTGAGCGAAGCCGTTTTTCGATTGCCCAAAGGACAACCGGCGGATATTCAGAAAAAATACTTTTCCACCGGATTGTTTTTATCGGCAATTGGAATGTGCGCTGCCGCGATTTTCTTATACATTGCAGTCTGTTTTTTTCTTGAAAAAGGCGTCTTTTACGACTACGCGCATTTGATCTACCTGATAATCCTTACTACATTCATTCAGTCTTATTTTCAGCAATTTACAAGAAGCATTGACAAGATGAACATCTATGTGACTTCGGGCGTATTGCTGACCGTATTCCATGCCGGTTTTGCATTTTTGTTGATTCCCAAATACGGATTGACCGGCTTTTTATGGGCGCAAATCGTTGCATCATCCTGCGCCTCGATGTATACGCTGCTATTCGGTAAATTGTGGAAGTTTGTATCCATTCGGTCAATCAACAAATCCCGTTACATGGAAATGCTTCAATATTCGTTACCTTTGGTTCCCAACTCGGTGATGGCTTGGTTGATCAACGGAACCAACCGTTTCTTTTTGGAGAAATTTCACGGATTGGACGCCGTCGGAATTTTTGCCGCCGCCCTGAAATTCCCCATGTTGATTTCTACTTTCTTTCATGTTTTTTTCATTTCATGGCAAATATCGGTGATTGAAGAATATAAAAGCGACAAGTACCATGATTTCTACAACAAAATTTTCGCTCTTGTCTTTTTGGTACTGACGGCAGGCATGATCGCCGTAACGCTATCAAGCGACTTGTTGACAACGATTTTTGTAGATGAAAAATTTTCGGAAGCGCGGCTATATATCCCGATATTGACGATTGCGCCTTTGGTATCGTGTTTGGCTGTCTTTGTAGGCGCTAATTTTATGGCTTCCAAAGAAACGAAATACCTCTTTAGCACCACCGCCTACGGAGGACTCACCTGTGTTGTGTGCAACATCATTCTTGTTCCTCCGTTGGGCATCACGGGAGCGGCTTATGCGCAAATCCTGTCATTTGCCGTCATGTTGGGATTACGAATATACCACACGCGAAAAATGGCAAAAATCAACCAAAAATGGCGATATTTATTGTCGTTTCTTTCTCTTTTACTGATTGTTATTCTGTTCAAAACGGATATATCAGCGAAATATCTGCTCATCGCCTTCTTGATTTTGGCAATGATCTATTGTAACAAATCCGCTATAAAATTTTTAATCCATGCCATTAAAGTTAATTATCGCGCACATCAAACTTGATATACTGAAATTGAATGTTTTGCGAACGTTCGTCAAGATTTTTCGTCTGAAAAGACGGTTTCCTCAAATGAAGATATACACCTACAAAGCGTTGGTGCGAAGTATCCAAAAACGCAATGATGTTTGCCATGTCATTGCAACCGGTTCATCTGCCGTAGATTCCTACAAAGCCGGCGTCGTTCAACCCGACGACTATATCATTGGGCTTAATTTTGCGGCATTTTTGCCCTACACATTTGATCTCTACTTTTTTGAAGAACCCTTCGGCAAAAGCGATTTTCGCATCTCAAGAGGAAAAAGTATTGCAGAACTGTTGTATAAACGGAAAAAATATTTACCGAATTTGGTATTCAAAAACGCCTGTAGAGTACGCCCTGATTTGATGGCAAACACAATACCCGACATCAGGTTTTCAGTAGTTTATGACAGGGTTTTTTATTATCCAATCGTTAAAAAATTTTTTGCCAAGCCTTCAGTCTTTATGCCCCAATACTGTACATCGGCGATTTCCGCTGTCATGCTGGCGTATCACGCCGGATTTAAAAATATTGTGGTACACGGCATTGATTTTTCAGGTCCACACATTTACCATGATCAGGAATTGCAGGAGAAAACAGGTCTCGACGCTCCGCATCCCTACATCCCGAAAGACGAACCCCTCAGCGCCGATGCGCAGGCTCATCAAATGATATGGCCCAAATTGATGCAAATGTTTGCAAAAAACAATGTGCAAATTTTTTGCGCCTCAGAAAGTTCGAATTTTAAGAAATATGCCGCCGTATACCGGTGATTCTCTTGTACAACTAATCCTCGTCTCCTCCGTCCGAACCGGTGGCGTATCCTTTCATAATGCCTCGCTTTGAGTTGCGTACAAAATTGATGACAATATCTCGTTCTTCGCTTTGGGGATAATTTTCCTCAATGTATTTGAGCGCTTCGCCGTGGTTCATGTCCTTTTGGTACAGTTCGCGGTAAATATCCTGCAATTCCCAGATTTTGTCGTTGGAAAAACCGCGGCGGCGGAGCCCTATCGAATTTACGCCCACATAAGTTAACGGGTCGCGGGCAGCTCTGACGTATGGCGGCACGTCCTTGCGCACCTTTGAAGCGCCGCCAATCATAACATGAGCGCCTATACGCACAAACTGATGAATCATAGTTCCTCCGCCCACAATTGCCCATTCGTCTATTTCTACCTCGCCGGCAATACCTGTGTGGCTAACTATCACGCAGTTGTTGGCGATGCAAACATCGTGGGCTATGTGCGCATACGCCATCAGCAGGCAATTGTCGCCCACTACCGTCTTTTGTTTTGACTTGGTTCCGCGATTGACGGTGACACATTCGCGGATGGTGGTGTTGTCGCCTATTTCAACAGTAGAGTATTCTCCTTCAAATTTCAGATCTTGCGGTATACCGGCAATTACTGCTCCGGGAAAAATCTTGCAGTTTTTTCCGATACGCGACCCTTCCAAAATCACAGCATTCGACATGACATAGGTTCCATCGCCTATGACAACATCTTTGGCAATATTCACAAAGGGATCAATAACGACATTTGCTCCGATTCGGGCTTCAGGATGGACACAGGATAAGTGGTGTATCATATGGTTCTGATCTTAATCTTTTACTTTAACAATTTGCGCGGTTAATTCGGCTTCGGTGGTCAATGTTTCGCCAACATAAGCCTGTGCAACCATAGTAGCGATGCCGCGACGAATCTCGCCCACCAATTCCATACGGATGATCAACGTGTCGCCGGGGACAACCATTTTTCGGAATTTCACCTTGTCGATTTTCAGAAAGAACGTCAGGTAGTTCTCAGGGTCGGGTACTGTTCCCAATACCAATATGCCGCCCACCTGAGCCATCGATTCGATAATCAATACGCCCGGCATCACCGGCTGCGAAGGGAAATGTCCTGCAAAGAAAGGTTCGTTCATCGAAACATTCTTCACTCCGACGACCGTAGTTTCGCTTTTGCTGATGATCTTGTCGACTAACAGGAACGGCGGACGATGCGGCAACGTGTTTTTTATCTGCTCGATGTTGAACACTGGCGGCTGGTTGGGATCATACTTCGGTATCAGTCCTTTTGCCAATTCTTTTCGGATGATTTGCCGAAGTTTGCGCGCCATCTGGTTGTTAGCCGCATGTCCCGGACGGATGGCTACGATGCGTCCCTTGATTTGTTTGCCGATCAGGGCAAAATCGCCTATCAGATCGAGCAGCTTGTGGCGCGCCGCTTCGTTGCCGAAATGCAATTCAAGATTGTTAAGCACGCCTTCCGGCTTCACACGTATTTTGGGTACGTTGAACAAGCCCGATAAACGATCGAGTTCCTCTTGTTCAACCGGTTTGTCTACAATGATAATCGCGTTGTCCAACGCTCCGCCCTTGATAAGGTTGTGCCGCAGTAACTGCTCCAGTTCATGCAGAAAGACAAAAGTACGGCAGGGCGCTATTTCGTTTTCGAACTCTTCCATGCTGCTCAATACGGCATATTGATGTCCAAGCGTTCGCGAATTGTAATCGATCATCACATCTATGCTGAAATGATCGTCGGGATAAATGGCTATTTCTACTCCCCGCTGTTTGTCGGCATATACGATGCGTTCTCTGATCTCGAAATATTTGCGAACGGCGTCCAATTCCATAATGCCTGCTTCCTTAATCATTTCCACGAAAGCGCTTGAACTTCCGTCCATGATGGGCATTTCGGGTCCATTCACTTCAATCAGAGCATTGTCGACGCCCATTCCCCACAAAGCCGCCAAAACATGCTCTATGGTGCTTATTCTCACGCCATTTTCTTCGATGGTGGTACCGCGCGAGGTGTCGGTAACAAGATCGGCTATAGCCGAAATAACAGGCTGTCCTTCCAAATCAAGGCGTTTGAATTTATAGCCGTGATTGCCGGAGGCAGGTCGAAGCGTCAATTCCACTTCAACGCCTGTATGCAACCCTTTTCCTGTGACAGAGACGGGTTTCTGGAGTGTTTGTTGTTTTACCAGCATACTGATGTATGGTTCAAAATTTTTTGCAATGATAGTAAATTTTTGAATAACTGAATAACTGAATTTTGATTTTTGAATAATTGAATCATTGAATCCGAGCTAATTCATTGATCGTCTGTACAGGGTTGGTAGCGCGGAAAATGAAACTGCCCACTACAAACACGTTGGCGCCGGCTTTTGCCAACGTTGCCATGTTGCCGCTATCAACGCCGCCGTCAACCTGAATCAACGCCTTTGAATTTTTTCGTTCTATCATGTCGCGCAGACGGGATATTTTTTCGCGGGTGTTTTCGATGAATGCCTGTCCGCCAAATCCGGGATTCACGGACATGAGCAACACCAGATCGACGTCGGCAATGATGTCCTCCAGCAGGCTGACCGACGAGTGCGGGTTGAGCGTTACGCCCGCTTTCATTCCTTCCTGCTTGATGCTTTGCACGGTGCGGTGCAGATGCGGGCAGGTTTCGTAATGTACGTTCAACCAGTCGGCGCCGACTGCTTTGAACTCTTTGATATAACGGTCGGGCGAAGCAATCATTAAATGTACGTCCAAAGGTTTGGTCGCTTTGCTTTTCACGGCTTGGATTACAGGAAATCCAAAGGATATATTGGGGACAAATACCCCGTCCATAATATCCAAATGGAACCAGTGGGCGTCGCTTCGGTTGATCATTTCTATTTCGCGGTTTAGATTCCCGAAATCACAATTGAGGATAGATACGGCTATTTTGTTCATGGTGATTGCACAACTTTAAGATTTCAAAAATTTGTTATTCCGTAACCTCTGTTTTTAGCCGAAGTATGATTTTGGCATTCTTCGGATCATTGGTAATTAAGGTAATGGTTTTGTTTTGTTCGCCGCTTTGTCCTGCGCTGTCAAAAGTGATGGATAAATCGGCTGATGCGCCGGCATTGATTTCTTTCGGCGCCGTCGCCTTGATTAACTGATTGTCTGTTTCTACTTTGCGTATTGCCAATTTGCTTTTTCCGGTGTTGTTCAGTTTTATATTGTAGGTCTTTTTTTCGCCTCTTTTGATTTTTCCGCCTTCAATCACCTGCTGCTCTATGAACGCAGCCGGCGCGTTTTGCAGTTGAGCGGCTGTCCATCGTGTAAAATCTTCCTGAATGGTAGCGGTAACCGTCAACTTGTAATCCCTTGTTTTGTTGTCGTTTAAAATCATGCTGATGCGGTCAACCACAAAATCCCAGTCATTTTTGCGGGCAGCGTCGTAGGTAACTTTGATATTTGCTTTTTCGCCGCTTTTGATAGTTGTCGGCGTTACTTCGGTTTTGATATGCGCCGGCAAATTGATAAATGAAATCTTCACTGCGTCGGGTCCGGGGTTATAGGCTGTAACTACCAGCGTTGGCTTTTCGTAGGAGTACACGCGGTTGAACGCCACGTGCATATCGTCTAATCTGATGGTGCCGGCGGTATAGCGAAACGCTTCGGTTGGATGCCGGTCAACGGGAACTACTTCGCCGATGATCCGCAGGTTGGCAGTTGACTGCTGGCTGTTGCTATGCACTGTGATCGTCCTGTCAATAGCGCCCGGGCGACCCTTCACATCATACGACACCTTAATAAAGCCCGCAGCGCCGGGGCGTATCGGTTCTCTTGTCCATTCGGGCGTGGTGCAGCCGCAGGTGGTGGACACATTGTGTATGATCAGCGGCGTTGTGCCGGAGTTCTTGAATGTAAAATTGTAAGATGCGGGTCCGTCGCCTTCGTTGACCTTGCCAAAATCGTGCTGCGTCTTGTCAAAGGCAAGCTGGGGCTGCGCCGAAAGAGTGAAAACGGCGAAAAGCATTAAAATGGAAAAATTCAATTTCATGTTTGTCTGTTTTATATTGTTTTAAATTTTACGTATTATACCATAACATAACATAACGATAATTTTGCAAAAAAATTGTGTGGGAAATTTTACGCATGAGATAAAGCGGGTGCATTTGATTGCGTCGAGGGCTGCACCCTTCCCGTCATTCGTTTCGTGTTAATTCGTGTAATTCGTGGACAAAAAAATCATGGAAGATAAAGAAAAACATTCAAACGTGAGGATTTTTAACCGACTACGAAACCCAAAACTCGAAACCCAAAACCCGAAACTCAAAACCTCTACATCAACGACGTCGATTTGTGGTTACGGACAATGATCCAGATGATTACGGGTATGCCGATGAAGGCGGTGACCGAATTGATGGGCAAGACCACGCCATTTCCCGGAAGGAGCGTTATCAGGTCGCTCACCAGCATCACTGTGGCGCCTGCGAGAATACTGCCGGCAAGTAATATGCGCTGGTCGGCTGTGCGGAAAAGGATACGGCAAATATGAGGAACAGCGATTCCTACAAAACCTATCGGACCGCAAAAGGCAGTGACGCTGCCGGCTAAAATCCCTGTACTGAAAAAAATCAACAAACGCGAGACCATGACATTCACCCCAAGACTGCGGGCATAATTCTCGCCAAGAAGCATGGCATTAAGCGATTTAACGCTAAGCAAGGATACTGTCAATCCGCACAACACGCATGGCGCAAGTACTTTCAACTGCTCCGACGTAACGCCGTTTAAACTGCCCATTGTCCATACGGTAAAGGATTTTAACATACTCTCGTTGCTGAAATATTGCAGGATGCTGATGAATGATGTTGTGATACTCCCGAACATGATGCCAAGTATCAGAATGGTCATTACATCTCTGATACGCAACGAGACCGAAAAAATAAGAAACAACACGACTGACGCTCCCAGAAAAGCGGCAAGTACGACCATCCAGTTGCTTGCTACCCCCGTGATGTAGCCGGCAGTCATGCCCATGCCCATCATCATGATTGCCACGCCAAGACTTGCTCCGGCGCTGATGCCAAGTACATACGGACCTGCTAAGGGATTACGAAAAACTGCTTGCATCTGTAAACCGCTAACACTTAATGCCATGCCCGCTAAAATGGCGGCTATTGATTTGGGTAAACGAAATTCAAGGATAATCGTAATCCATTGTTCTGTAGAATTTTTACCTGAAAACAAAATCTCCAAAATATCGACAAAAGGAATATGAACTTGACCGATCGATAGTACCGCAAGAAAACTACACGCCAACAATAAGGCTAATATGAGATAAATAACTGAATTTCTCATCACATAAATGTACAAACAATTCCCAGCAAAATAGCCATTCCGAAACTTAGTAAATTATTTCGCTTTGCAACCGTGTCATTTTCGAAAACAGAACATCCAATAAATGGCACATCGGATTGAAACAGTTGTCCCAATCTTCACGATTGCTTTTGAAGAACAGCGAATTTTTAATTACTATCCGTTCTTTCCCGTAGGTTGACAAACCCTCGATAGCCCTTCCTGAAAAATATATTGCCTCCCCGTCCAGAATACCCTTTTTAGGATCGAATACGCTGAGTTCCCCGATACCGATGGCTGCTCTTACGCCATATGTCTTGAATACCCGAAGATGTGATTTGTCTTTTCTATTGCTGATATTCAATGATTTAACATGAGCCTTAATGAGTAGGGCTATTCGCAGAGAATTTTTGGTACGTTTCACAGCACATTCCATATAATCTCCTTTGATCAATCGCCCGTAAAATCCGTCTTGCCGGAATTTTTTACGCATAGTCGAAAGAAAGGAGATTAATTGCTCTTCCAAATATAATCGTTGCTCCACCCCCAGCGATGTAGAAGAAACGATATCCGCCGATATGGTTGCCTTATTTTTCATCCGCGCAAAGATAGTCATTTTTTTATCGGTTCTACAACCGATAAAAAATGGAATCAATCTCATATAATTTTTCCTCTAATTTCATATATCCATCTAACCAACAAATTGTTATGCCATTTCGTTCCATGCGTCTGAACCAAGTCATTTGTCGTTTGGCAAACTGATGTATGGCGATGTTGAGTTGTTCAAACATCTGTATATAAGTTAGTTCATGCGACAAATATTTCGCAAGGAACTTGTATTCGAGTCCATAATATTCCAATTGTTTGTATGTAAGACCATTACTGATTAATTTTTGTGTTTCTTCAATCATGCCTTCGTCCAAACGTTGCCGCAAACGTTGGGTAATCCGCTGCCGTCGCGATTCGCGGTCGTATTTGATACCAACGAATAAAGGCTGTATTTCAGGGTAATCCATGTATTCTTGCTGATACTCCGTCTGATAGACAGCAATCTCAATGGCGCGTATCATTCGTTTGCGGGTATCGGAATCCGAACGGTTGTGCAAGCGCTTCAGCGAGGCAAGCAAAGTTTCCAATTCTGTGTCTGTTTTCGTTTCCAATTCCTCGCGCAGTTTTTCGTTTACCGGAACCTGTATCAACTTGTATCCGTTGATTGCCGCTTCAATATACATGCCCGAACCGCCGCAAAGAACCGGTACCTTACCCCGACCGAGAATATCGTTGTATGCCTTGACAAAATCCTTCTGATATTCGTACACATTGTACTGCGCGCCTGCGTCAACAATGTCAATACAATGATAAGGCACCTGTTTTCCATCCACCACGTAATCGGCATAATCCTTTCCCGTACCGATGGTCATGCCGCGATACACCTGCCGCGAATCGGCGCTGATGATCTCGCCGTTGTTGCGGTATGCCCAATGCGCCGCTACCGACGTTTTACCGCCGGCTGTCGGACCTAATATGACCAAAAGATTGTGCTTCATTTTGCACACAAAATTAGAAAAAAAATCACTTTTTGCACTTTTTTTGTAACATTCAACTCCTGTTTTGCGTTTAATAGTATTTGAGGACATGAATTTTTAATATATTATATAATTATAACATCAAGAAAACATAATGGATACAACAAATCTGTTAAAGCCCGATTACATCTTTGAAACGAGTTGGGAAGTATGCAACAAGGTGGGAGGCATACATACTGTGATTTCAACCAAAGCGTTGACCCTTGTCAATGAGTACAAGAGTAATTACATGTTGATTGGACCCGACGTGTGGCGCGACACGTCCGACAATCCGGAATTTATTGAAGACCCGCAACTGTTCAAATCATGGAAAACCAGGGCAGGCGAAGAGGGGTTACACTTCCGCATCGGACGCTGGAACATTGCCGGAAGTCCTATTGCAATTATAGTTGACTTCCAATCGTTTACACTACAAAAAGACGCCATTTTTTCCAAATTTTGGGAAACCTACAGGCTTGATTCGCTTTCCGGACAGTGGGACTACATGGAGCCGGCGCTTTTCGGGTATGCTGCGGGAAAAGTCGTTGAGAGTTTCGTGCGGTTCAACCTCACCATACGCGATACTGTGCTGGCGCAGTTCCATGAATGGATGACCGGCACCGGACTGCTGTATCTGAAAATGGCAATGCCGCAGGTAGCAACAGTGTTCACTACGCACGCTACCGTGCTGGGACGTTGCATTGCCGGCAACCTGCTGCCTCTTTACGGCAATATGAGCGCCTACAACCCCGATATGAAGGCGGCTGAATTTAACGTCATTGCCAAGCAGTCGCTCGAAAAACTGTCGGCGCAGCACGCCAACTGTTTTGTCACGGTCAGTGAAATCACGGGCAAGGAATGTACGCATTTTTTGAGCAAAAATGTGGATATTGTCACGCCCAACGGCTTTGAAGATTCGTTTGTTCCGCAAGGAGACGAATACGTCAAAGAGCGCGAAACAGCCCGTGAACGGATGAAAAATGTGACGAAGGCATTGTTCGGACAAGTGAGCGACAACCCTATGCTGGTGGGCATCAGCGGACGCTATGAATATAAAAACAAGGGAATTGATATTTTTGTAAAAGCGCTGGGCGAGTTGAAAAAGAAAAAAGCGCTCAACCGCGAATTGATCGCTTTCGTATTCATACCGGCAAATCACTACGGACCGCGCAAAGATTTGCAAAATATTCTGAATGATCCCAACGAAAAAAATGATGACGGCAAAATCCTGACACACAATCTTCACGATGCCGATTACGACCCGACGCTTCGTGAAATCAATCGTTCCGGACTGAGCAACCATGCAACGGAAAAAGTAAAAGTAATTTTTGTGCCTTGCTACCTGTACGGCGATGACGGTATTTTCAACCTGACGTATTACCAATTGCTGATTGGGCTGGATCTTACCGTTTTTCCATCGTATTACGAGCCATGGGGGTATACGCCGCTTGAAAGCGTGGCGTTCCACGTGCCTACCGTTACCACTACTTTAGCCGGTTTCGGATTGTGGGTGAAAGAAAAGGGACCTGCCGGAAATACGGCGGTACGTGTTGTAGAACGCACCGATACCAACGATGAAGAAGTCATTTCGGCTATAGCCGACACCATATTCAAATTTTCGCAATTCGACGAAAACCGCGAAAAAGAAGTCCGCGAAGATGCTTTCGCCGTATCGCGTATCGCTTTATGGTCAAACTTTATCGAATATTATTATAAGGCTTACGACATTGCTTTGCACGACGTGCGGAATGTAGTGGCGCAATACACGCCCGGCAAAGATTTTATTGAAGACATCCCGCAGGTGGACAAATACATGTCTATTGACGCGCCCAAATGGAAGCGCATATTAATCAATAAAAACATTCCCGAAAAGTTAAAACCGTTGGACGCGTTAGCCAACAATCTGTGGTGGTGCTGGAATGACGACGCCGGCTGTTTGTTTGAATCCATCGACAAGGCGGCTTGGAAAGAGAGCGGTTACAATCCGGTGGTATTCCTCGGACTGATTCCTTACGACAAATTGGTGGCGTTGGAGAAAAATTCGACGTTCATGAACAACCTCAACCGCGTGTATCAACGGTTTGTGGAATATATGCAGCAAAAAGAAATACGCAAAGGTCCAAAAATTGCCTATTTCAGCATGGAGTATGGCTTACATAATTCATTAAAGATATATTCGGGCGGTTTGGGTATTCTGGCGGGCGATTATTTAAAGGAAGCCAGCGATATGAATGTCAATATGGTGGCTGTCGGCTTGCTCTATCGTTACGGATATTTCCAACAAGTTATATCGGAAAGCGGCGAACAGATGGCTTTCCACGATTCGCAGGATTTTACGAAGATTCCGGCAATTCCTATCCGCGACGAGCAAGGCAATTGGCGCACCATCAGCATCGTATTTCCGGGACGCGCGCTGTATGCCCGTATCTGGAAAGTGCAGGTAGGGCGCGTTGACCTGTACCTGCTTGATACCGATTTTGAAGACAACATAGAGCACGACCGTTCCATAACGCACCATCTGTATGGCGGCGGCGAAGAGAACCGTTTCAAGCAAGAGATACTGCTGGGTATCGGCGGTATTCGCGCTTTACGCGCCATGGGACTGCTTGCCGACGTGTACCACTGCAACGAAGGTCATGCAGCATTTATAGGAGTGGAGCGCATGTTCGAATACATCCTCCACAACAACCTCACCTTTGCCGAAGCGCTTGAAATTGTGCGCTCATCGGCGCTGTTCACCACGCATACTCCCGTTCCGGCAGGTCACGACTCGTTTACCGAAGGAATGTTGCGCATGTACGTATCGCATTATCCAAATAGATTGAATATCAACTGGGAACAATTCATGGGATTGGGCAAGATCAACGCATCCGACCCCAACGAACGATTCTCAATGAGTTTCTTAGCCGCCAGTCTTTCACAGGAAATAAACGGTGTGAGCCGTTTGCACGGAAAGGTCAGTCGGGATATATTCGCGCCGATGTGGCCCGGCTACATCTCCGAAGAACTGAATCTGGGCTACGTAACCAACGGGGTGCACTTCCCCACATGGACCTCCGGAGAATGGAAAATCCTGTATGAGAAATACTTCGGCACTGACTTCATCAATAACCAATTGCAGATGGAGCGCTGGAACAGGATTTATGAAGTTCCCGACAGGGAAATATGGCGTGTCCGCTGTCATCAGCGTCAACTGATGATTGATTACATGAAGGAACGCTTGCACAGTCCTTTGACCAAACCCTATCAGAACCCGAAATACATTGTGGAAGTAGCGGAACGTTTCAACAAAAATTCACTTACCATCGGATTTGCCCGTCGTTTTGCCACCTACAAGCGCGCACACTTGCTGTTCCGTAATTTGGAAAGACTCTCGCGCATTGTCAACAACAAGGAAATGCCCGTGCAGTTTATTTTTGCCGGCAAGGCGCATCCTGCCGATAAAGCCGGACAAGACCTGATCAAATACATTGTGGAAATATCCAAGCGTCCCGAATTTATGGGCAAAATAGTATTTCTGCAAAACTACGATATGGAATTGGCAAGTCATTTGGTGTCAGGCGTCGACGTATGGCTCAACACGCCTACCCGTCCGCTTGAAGCGTCGGGCACCAGCGGCGAAAAGGCTGTAATGAACGGCGTATTGCATTTTTCGGTACTCGACGGATGGTGGGCAGAAGGATATACAAAAGACGCAGGCTGGATGCTTCCCGAAGAATCGGCATACGACAATGACGACGCTCAGGATGAACTCGACGCCGAAACGATATACAACCTGATTGAAAATGAAATAGCGCCATTGTATTATTTCCGTGATAATTTAGATGTTCCAAATGGCTGGGTACAATTCATCAAAAATTCCATAGCCAAAGTAGCATCCAACTTCACCACTACCCGCATGTTCGACGATTACATGAAACGTTATTATACGCCGCTTTACGAGCGTAAAATGGAAATGATCAAGAACGATTATGAAATGGCAAAGGATTTATCGTCGTGGAAAAAGAAGGTATTCCGCAGTTGGGAAAGCATAGAGGTGCTGTCGGCAAAAACGCCGGACGTACTCAAGGAACCCATCATGGTAGGTCAGGAATACAGATGCGAAGTGGCTGTTGACCTGAGCGAACTCTCGCCCGACGATATAGGCGTGGAATTTTTAGTGGTGGAAATACTTTCGGGAAGCGGACAGATGAAACTGCACGACCACAAGGAATTTCAACTTGCAGGCGTCAGCGGACGAACAGCCATTTACGAAGTAACCCTGCTGCCGTTCAAAACCGGCGCCTTTGAATTTGGAATCCGCATGTTCCCCAAAAATCCGGCGTTACCGCACAGGCAAGATTTTAATCTGGTGAAGTGGATTTGAGGAATTTTGATTTTCCTTCAAATTTACTAAAAATGTAAATAAAATGTTTGTCTTTTTGCGAAAATAACAAATTTTATTTGTCCAAATACTTTTTTGGTAAATAATACTTTGCAGTTGATTTTTTATGTCGCATTATGTCTTAAAATAAAAACAATATACTCGCACAATACTGCAATTCTTTTGCTTTGTTCACGTACTTTTGCATCAAAATTAGTGTTGAGTGTATAATTGTTAAAACATTTAGAAATGATTCGCATAAGAAAGGCAAATGAAGCGGATTACGCTGTGGTTTTAGACGTCGTTGAACGGGCATTCCGGAATGTGCATGGCTTTGGGCATCCATCATTAGCAGAAATGACCGGTTCGGAGTTTTTTATACCCGAATTGTCATTAGTAGCAGAAATTGACCAGAACAAAATTGTCGGGCATATTTCCCTGATCAAAGTATCAGTAAATTATGTCTATCCGTCTTTGGGACTGGCGCATGTTGCCGTTGCCCCTGAATATCAGGGATTGACCATCGGGACTTTATTGGTGAACCATGCCCATCAAAAAGCAAAGGACTTGGGCTACGGCTCAATCATCTCGTTAGGATACAAGAAATTTTTGTCGAAATTTGGTTATCATACAGTTGCCGATTTTGGCATCAATTTTCCTTATGGCGTTGTCCAAGACCAATGTCTGGCAGTTGAACTTTATCCCGGAGCCTTAGCGAAAGTGCATGGCTTGGTTGGTTTTCCTTTGGAATATATGTAATCGTAAATTACTTGGTTTTTGCCGTAAACGGATACTTCAGGTTTTCATACTTGACCAGGTCGCATCTGAATGAGCCCGCCCAAATGTCGAACCTGATACTTATTGGTATTTTGTTGTGGTCGTCGGAAAACCAGATGGTCATATCGTCCTTTTTTTGGAAAACGCGACCGGGTTCCACAATCGGCACAAACTTAAAACAATTGTATTTGCCCGAACTGATTGAAATGGTTTCCTTTCCTTTGTAAACAATGTAAAAAGGGAACAATGAATCGCCAAAATACGTGTCTAACTGAATAATGTCATTCATCTTCAATTTGTTCAGATCTATCCTTCTCACGAAATACAATACCGAAGCCATGTCGAGCGTGTTTTTTGGGACAGACACCTTACCGTTGCGCTGGCTCATCACGTACATTTCATCCTGATTAAAAAGCACTTCGTCGTAATACCGGTAACTTCCTTCGCGGATGTTGCGAATAGCCTTGTCGGGAAGATTGGTTGCGGGATTGAAAAAACTTTCGTACACATCGTGTACTCTGTATATTTTATCAATCAACCCGGTAGTCTTTCCGCTCAGCACCGTGTGAAAAACTTCGCGGTTATTGAGTTGTGTTTTTTTGGCGGAGACTTTGAGTTCGCCGCCGGTGATAAACCCATAGTGAACCCTGAACGTCAAATTTTCGCCGTCGATAAACACCGGCACCTCCGAAAAACTGAAATTCGGAACGTTAAACGAAGTGAACAACAGGAACAACAATACGATATATATTAATTTGGCTTTCATACGCGCAAAAATACTGACTTTTTTATATTATACGTAATTTTTGATGAAAAAGTTTTTTCGATGGGGAAAATAAATGATCCATCTCGCAAGTTTTTTCATCATAATATTTCATTGTGTTGGTTTTTTTTGTATGTTTGCCCGTTAAATTTATTTTTCTGAAAAACTAATAAAAACCATTCATCAATATGACAACAAGAAGAGATTTCATCAAAAGAGCCGGCGCAGGTTCGGCATTATTAGCCGTAGGAGGCGCGTTGCCCGGTTTCAGCGCTTCAAGTTATAGTCGCATACTGGGTGCCAACGAGCGTATCAATGTGGCGATAGTAGGCGTCAATGACCGTGGAAACGCACTGGCGCGAACTTTTGCACGACAGAATACATATTGCGAGGTTGCCGCCATTTGTGATGTAGACAGTCGGGCGATAGAAAAGTGCATCGACAGTCTAAAAGAAGTGCAAACACGCGCGCCCAAAGGCGAAAAAGATTTTCGCAAAACACTCGAAGACAAAGAAATAGACGCTATAGCCATTGCCATGCCCGACCATTGGCATGCGCCGGCTGCGCTGCTCTCTTTGCAGGCAGGAAAACACGTGTATTTGGAAAAACCCGTCAGCTATTGTCCCCGTGAAGGCGAAATGCTGGTAGAAGCCAAAGCAAAATACGGCAAAGTAATGCAAATTGGCACGCAACGCAGGTCGTACACAAAAATAATAGAAGCCATTCAGGAACTAAAAAATGGCGTGATTGGAAAAATCCATTTCGGAAAAAGTTGGTATGTCAATAACCGTCAAAGCATTGGCGTTGGCAAACCGGCAGCCGTTCCCGATTGGTTGGATTGGGATTTATGGCAAGGTCCGGCGCCGCGCACAGCATACAAAGACAATGTGGTACACTACAACTGGCACTGGTTCTGGCATTGGGGTACGGCTGAAACATTGAACAATGGCACGCACATGATCGACCTGCTCTGCTGGGGCATGGACGTGAAATTTCCCACCAAGATAAGTTCATTGGGAGGCAGATACTATTTCAAGGATGATTGGGAAACTCCCGACACTCAAATTGTAAATATTGAATTTGGCAATAACGTTTCCATGTTATGGGAAGGATACAGTTGCAGCGGAAGAAACATCGATAATACGTCAGTTGCCTCCGTTTTTTACGGCGACGGCGGCAGTTTATTCATCGGAAGCGGCAACGATTACAGAATCTACGACAAGAGAAACAACATTGTCAAAAACAGTAGAGACGAGGTTGCGGGCGAACAAAACAGAGTAAACACGACCACAGGAGCCGCTATTCCGGCTATAAGCGGCGACACTGCCCATATCATCAACTTTTTTGACGCGATACAGAAAGGCGTTCCGGTAAACGCACCCGTAGAAGGCGGACACAAAGCCACCTTGTTGATGCAGTTAGCCAATATCTCATTACGCACGGGACGGACGCTTGAGATCAATCCCGAAAATGGACGTATCCTCAAAGATAAAGAAGCGCAAAAATACTGGACCCGAAAATACGAAAAAGGATGGGAACCGAAAGTTTAGTTTTCAGTTTTCAGTTTTCAATCTTCAATTTTCAATTTTCAATTATAATGAAACGGAGAACATTTATTAAATCCGGCGCATTTGCCGGAGCCGGAATCATGGCTTCCGGCATTTCGTTCGGAAATACGAACAGAAATTCTGTGCAACAAGGAAAACGAGTAGGTATCATCGGCTTGGATACATCCCATGCCACAGCCTTCACAAAATCATTCAACGTTGACGTTTTGCCTGAATTGGACGGATACAGGGTAGTGGCAGCATATCCTCAGGGAAGCAAGGACATCGAATCGAGTACGACGCGAGTGCCGGGCTATATTGACGAAGTAAAAGCAATGGGAGTAGAAATTGTCGATTCTATTCCAGACTTGCTGCAAAAAGTAGATGTAATACTGCTCGAATCCAACGATGGACGGGTACATCTTGAACAAGCCATACCGGTGTTCAAATCGGGAAAAACCATGTTCATTGACAAACCGATAGCCGGAACGCTAACAGATGCTTTTGCTATTTTTCAGGCGGCAAAGGATATGAATCAGCCCGTTTTTTCCACATCGTCATTACGGTACATGAGCAATATGGACGCTATTGTCAAAAACCAAAGCGCAGGAACGATACTGGGCGCTGAAACATACGGACCATGTACACTAGAGGTTACCCATCCCGACTTTTTCTGGTATGGGATTCATGGTATCGAAGCGCTGTTCACGGTCATGGGCACAGGTTGTCAAACGGTAACGCGGGTTCATACCCCCGATACCGATGTCGTGATCGGTATTTGGGAAGGCAATCGCATTGGTACTTTTCGCGGATTGCGAGCAGGCAGAACGGCTTATGGAGGGAATGTCTTTGGACAAAGAGCCATCAGACCCCTTGGCGACAACAGAGGGTATGATCCTATGCTGGTTGAGGTTGTGAAATACTTCCAAACAAGAATTTCACCGGTAACGCCCGAAGAAACTCTGGAAGTATTCACGTTTATGGAAGCCGCCGATGAAAGCAAAAGGCGGGGCGGCGCTGCTGTCAGCATGGACGAAACAAAACAAAAAGCGCTTGCGCAACTGAAGAAAACGTGGTAGTTTTCAGTTTTCAGTTTTCAGTTTTCAGTTTTTTAGTTTTGACTTCGTATAGCAACAAATGAATAACTTGCAAAGGATATTATCTGCGTTACGGCACGAACCGGTTGACCGGATTCCGGTTACCGGATTTTTGACATCAGTCACCGTTGATCTGATGGAATATTGCGGCTACAGTTGGGATCAAGCCCATTACGACGTTGAAAAGTTAGTGAATTTAGCGGCTGCCGCCCATGATCATTGGGGGCTTGAGACGTTGAAGTTGCCTTTTGACATGACCGTTGAGGCAGAGGCGCTCGGCGGCAAAATAGATACCGGTACTCCTGATACGCTTCCGCAACTTGTTACCCATCTTTACGAAGAACCGGAAGAGTTGAACTTTGACCGTGATTTGCTGAGCAAAGGCAGGATTCCTGTGGTTTTGAAAGCAATAACTAGGGCAAAGGCGCGCTATGACGGTGAAGCGGCAGTGGTGAGTTCAATAGTCGGACCTTTTACATTGGGTACAAGATTGTTTGGCATGGATAATTTCCTGATTTGGGCTATTGCCGAACCTGATAAGGCGCGCGCCGCAATGGAACGCCTCACGCGGCTGTGTATCATCTATGCCGTAGAGCAGGAAGCGGCAGGATGCGACGTGGTACTGATAGGGGAGGCAGCCTCCAGCGGCGACCTCATAGCGCCGGATACCTACCGCGATGTCATCATGCCTTACCATCGGGAACTGTGCGATTCTTTAACTGTTCCCTCTGTGACGCATATCTGCGGCGATATAACCGGACATTTGCCGTACATAGCCGAATCGGGCATGACCGCCATCAGTTTTGACGGTAAAACCAACGTGCCAAAAGCCGTCGAGTTGCTTAAAGGGAAAACGGCATTAGTCGGCTACGTAGATACCATGAGTACATTGCTTAACGGAACGCCGGATGAAGTTTACCAAAGTTCAAAAGATTGCATCAAAGCAGGCGTTGACCTTTTATGCGCCGGCTGTGCGTGGCCTGCCCGAATACCAACGGAAAATATACGGGCGATGATCCGAGCGGCAAAGGAGAATTGAGAATTGAGAATGGAGAATCTTTTTATAAAAATAAATCACAAAAAACAATTATCTTATGTATAACAAAAATAGACTTTTTATTGCCAGCGCCTTGTCGCTGTTTGTTACCGCTGTGGCTTTTGGAGCCAGAAGCGGACACCTTATCCCCTGGATGAATGAATTTAACCTCAATGCCGTTGAAGTGGGCTGGATCGCCAGCGCTTTTCTGTGGGGCGCTACCGTATCTGTACTGCTTTTCGGCTTATTAGTCGAAACATGGGGAACAGCAAGAGTGCTCACAGTGCTTTTTATCGCCCAATTGGCAGGTATTCTATTGACCGTCTTTGCTGAAGGTTTCTGGAGCCTGTTCATTGCCACACTGTTTATTGGCGTTGCAAACGGCAGCCTGAACGCCGCTTGTAATCCATTGGTTACCAATCTGTATCCAAACGAAAAAACAGCCCGCCTCAATCTTTTCCACATGTGGAACGCCATCGGTATCGCTACCGGAGGCTTAATGGTATTCTTCTGCAACAAAATGGGCGTGGGTTGGCGGATACAGATAGCGATACTCTTGATCCCAACCATTCTGTACGGAATCATGTTTTTCAGGCAAAAATTTCCCGCCACAGAACGCGCGTTGCTCGGCGGCAGTTACAAAGATATGTTGCATGCCATCATATCTCCGCTGTTTATTTTCATTGCATTTCTCATGATTCTCACCTCGTCGCTCGAATTTGGCGCCAACCAGTGGATTCCGTCGCTGTTTGAAAATGCTGTAACGGATTTGTTCGGAGAAAGCGCTTTTGGTTCTGTATTGATTGTGGTGTGGATTTCCTTAGCAATGGCTTTGGCGCGTTTGTTCGCTGCTCCGGTGGTGCGTCAATTTTCGCCCGTAGGCGTATTGTTGCTCTCCGTTTTGTTTGCCGGCGCAGGTATTTATTTGATGAGTATTTTCAACGGTTGGCTCATCTTTATTGCCGCAACTGTTTTTGCTTTCGGTATTGCTTATTTCTGGCCCAATATGTTGGGGCTGACAGCCGACCGCAAGCCTTTGAGCGGAGCATTGGGATTAGCCATCATTGGCGGAATGGGAAGTTTGGGAGGCGCCATTATCCAACCCATTATCGGAGGCGTCTTTAACTATCAACTGAACCAACACAGCGACCAACTGACAGCGGGCGCCGCCACATTGCAATACCTTCTCGTGATTCCGGTATTTCTTGCGGTTGTATTTTCCATTATGTTGATACAACAACGAAGAAAAAGCCTTTAGTTTTCAGTTTTCAGTTTTTAGAAGGAAATGGATGTAAAACAACAATTGTACGATTATACCGTCGATCTAACGCAACGAGTAGTCAATAGCGATTTTGACGCGCTGGCTGCCATTGCGCAACGATTGGTTCAGGCAAAAACCGACGGAAAAACCGTTTATACAGCCGGCAACGGCGGTTCGGCAGCTACCGCTTCGCATTTGTGCAACGATTTGCTAAAAGGATGTCGCGTAAACGAACAGGCAGGATTCAGAGCAGTTTGTCTTGCCGATTCAAACGCAATGCTCACTTGCTTGGCAAATGATTTCAGTTATGCAGATATTTTTTCCATCCAACTGAAAACATTAGCCGTAAAAGGCGATGTATTCGTTGCGTTCAGCGGAAGCGGAAATTCTCCCAATATCATTTTGGCATTGAAAACAGCTCGCGAAATGGGCGTCTTTACCATAGGATTTTCAGGTCGCGACGGCGGAAAAATGAAGGACTTGTGCGACTTGTTCCTGATCGCTCCCACCAACTCAATGGAGCAGATCGAAGACATGCACTTAATATATGAACACGCAATGATATGCTCGATAAAAGAACTTTTAACCCGAATGTTAACGCCATGAAATATCTGGGAGCCATTGACATTGGCGGCACAAAGACGATGGTGGGAATCGTCGGCTCGGATGCCCGAATCCTGATCAAGCGTCATTTTGCCACCAATACTGCCGATTGTGATGCGCATTTCGCGGATTGTTACGCCCGTTTCAACGACTGTCTTGCCGAAACCAGCCTCGCCATCAACGATTTGGAAGGCATCGGAGTGAACATGAACGGCATGGTCGACGCTGCTGCCGGCATCCTGTTGCAAGCCCCCTTTTCAGGATGGTACAACGTTGACGTTAAAGGGCGTTTTGCCCGTATGTTTGGAACGGAAAAGATTTACGTAGAAAACGACGTCAACTCCTGCGCCGTTGGAGAACTGATTTTTGGCAATGCCTGCGACAATTTTCTGTGGGTTACGGTAAGCACCGGCATTGGAGGCGCTCTGATCATCAATCGGAAATTAGTACACGGTTACAACTCCTGCGCCGGTGAAATAGGTCATGTGAAGGTAGAATACGATCGTCCCGTACAATGCTGTTGCGGACAATGGGGATGCGCCGAAGCCCACGGGTCGGGAACAGCCATCACTCGGATGTTTTCCGAAAAACTGAAGGAAAACACGGAGTTGAAGGAAATTCTTGCGATGAAAAGTCTTCCTGTAGATGCGAAAACCTGCTCGCTGTTGGCAAAAGAAGGTAACGCAGAGGCTATCGAAGTATTTCAAACGGCTGGAAAATATATAGGACGCGCCTTGTCGTATGCCGCCAACCTGCTTAATCCACACAAGATATACATTGGCGGCGGCGTATCGGACTCGCTGGAGCTGTTGCTGCCCGCCCTGCACGACGAATTTCTCATGGCAACCGTAAAACAATGCGCCGACATAGAAATCGCAAAGACTGCGCTGGCTTACGACGCCGCTCTTATGGGCGCCGCCGCTTTGATATTGAAGAATGAGTAAATCTTTTTCTGTTTTTTAGAAGTATAGATCAAATAGCTCATGCCGGTCAAATTCCCCCCAGTATTTAATCGCTAATTCGCGGATTTTCTGCCAGTACGGTTCGGTAAGGTTGCCATACTGCCGTATCGCATCTTCCACGTCCTTGCGTATTTGCAGGGCATATTCCGGTTTCAGTTTCAAGCGCAGGGTTTTGTTTTTGAAGGTAAACGTGGCTTCTGGACGTATGTTTTCATCTTCGGCAACGCTAATCAATCCGTGACCGAGCGTGCCGCCGGTGCTTACCTGCAAGCCGTCGTTCAGGCAACTTACGGGCGGTTGCAGTCCCGCGTATGTGACCACGTAAATATCATCCACGCCGATGTTGAAAAATTCGCGGGCGCGGATACCCATTTTTACGCCAATGATGGCGTAGATACCCAAATGCCCGTGCAACTCGTTGGTAAGCACGCCGGCACGCCATTCGCTGCGACCGTGTCGGGCGATAACATCCTTCATCACCGGCGCAACATCGGCGGCATACAGCGCGGGGTCGTCGGGAAAACCGAAGAAAACGCGGCTTTCGCTGTCGGGTTTGCCGGTAAGTATTTCAACTGCTGTCTCTTTCGCTCGTCCTATTACATCAGCGTTTTTTAACGAATATGCGGAAACGGACGGACGAATGTTTGCAGATGTAAACAGTTCAGGCGCAAACAGGTAAACCACTGCCAAATCGTCCCACATTTTCATGTGGCGGGATGCTACTACCTGTTTCAATATGCCGTCGCTGTGCGTTTCCACAATTTTTTTCGCATACGCATTATTCACGCGGGCAATCATATCCGCATACTGACTGTCAATCGCGATGTCATACGCGCCTTCGCCCGATACCATATCAATTGGGACGCCGCTTGCCAAAACCTTGTCAGCCGAGGCGCGATCGGCGTCATAATTGCTTCCTTTCAAGGGATTTACCGAACTGTTGTACCATATTACCCTGTCGATACGTTCCTTTAATTGGGGTTTGGCTGTCAATACATCATTCAGGTTGGTCAATGCGCCGAAACACATGAATATTACCTTTTCGTCTTCTTCTTCAATCGTTTGTATGATTAAATCCGTAGCCGTTTGTTCGAGTGCAGGCATACCCGCTGCATCGCCCCAAACGATTTGTTGTGATTGCTGTCGCCATGCAGGCGGCGTGATGTTCAACGCGCGCCCCACGCCCACCGGAATACCTTCGTGATAAAAATGATGCAACAGCGCGGTTACTTTCAGCGCTGCGCCGGCAGGCGTTAGTGCGCCTTCGGAAGTGGTGATTGCCAATGTTTCCACTTCGCGGTTGCTCAACAACATGCAGATAGCGCGCAGGTCGTCGGCTGCTCCGTCGGTGTCGATGATGACGTGAAAACGCGCCTTGCCCGAATGAGCATCGGTAACGAGGCAAATAAATAAAATACAAATTGTTATTGATATTTTACGCATATATTTTAGATTATTTTAAATAGTATCCGCCTGTTTTAGGGGCGCCTCTGAATTCAATTTTTTGAGATTTTTTCAGTTTGGAAAGATAACGTTTTGTCGTTTTTAAACTCCGTTCAATCAGTTTCGATATTTCAGGAGCAGACATTCCTTCTTTTTTAACAATCAATCTATAAACGAATTCTTCTAAATTTACAGGGTCATTTTTGAAATTTACAGGGTCATCCTCAAATTTTACTATGCCATTTTCTGATTTTATAGGGTCATTTTCCGAATTTACTATGTCATTTTTCAATTTTACAGGGTCATCATCTAAATTTACTATGTCATCCTCCCAATTTACTATGCCATTTTCTGAATTTATAGTATCATCATCTAAATTTACAGGGTCATCTTCTAAATTTACGGGGTCATTTTCTAAATTTATAGTATCATCATCTAAATTTACGGGGTCATTTTTCAATTTTACAGGGTCATTATCAAAATTTACTATGCCATTTTCCGAATTTATAGTATCATCCTCTAAATTTACAGTATCATTTTCTGAATTTACTATGTCAACTTCCGAATTTACAGTGTCATTTTTCGATTTTACAGGGTCATCACCAAAATTTACAGTATCATTTTTCAAATTTACTATGCCATTTACTATGTCATCTTCGGAATTTACTATGTCATCCTTCTGCGGTCGTTTAAATTCAACAGAAAAAAATCCTCCTTCCGTAGAGAAAATCGGTTCGGGTAATCCGGCTTCCCTCATTTCGTCACACATTCGGGGAATGCCCGACGCAACCTGCTCAACCAAATTCATGCGGGTAAACAAACCGAATATCAATGGATTGCGCGTCATGCTCTTTTTCCCGAAATCTTTCTTTACGCCCATCAGCAACCCACCCGGATTTGAAATTTCTACGCGGTCGTCATAGATTTCAACCATGGTTGTTGCGCCCCGTTCGTAATAGTCGCGGTGCGAAAGCGCATTAATGATGGCTTCCTTGAAAACAGTCAGGGGAATTTCCCAAACTTCCTTTCGGGGACCCGTCCCTTCGATGATGTACGCCACTTCCATCTTGTCCTTTATCCACGCTTCTGCTTGGATATATTGCTGATACAACGGACCTCCGTATTTTTTATCATCAATGATATGAACTTTCGTTGTCCCCTTAAACCTCACGCAACGAACGATAGCCTGATGAAAAAACGCCTCCGGTTGCTGTCCGAAAAACAATACGCCTCCGTTTTTCATCACCCCCGATTCGTCAAAAACTTGCAGGTTGTTCAATATCTGTTGGGTGGATATATTGCCCGAAATAGACGACTCGAGCAGGAATTTCTTGAAGTTTTTCCTGTCAAGTTCTTCAATGATATCAAATTGCGGACAAGGTACGGCGTCAAAATAGATACGGTTGTTGCTTTGGAAGAAAAACCTGATTTCATCGGCTGACGTCAGTTTTTGCGAATTGCTTCCTTCACGCACGTATATAGCGCCCGAAAGCACGTAAGGCTTGTCCTTGCCCGACGGGACGTCTATCACCCATACCGTTTTGCCATCAACCGCCACCGGGTACATTTCAACATGAAAAACAGGAGATATTTCCCTGATAGAACCCTGTATGGCAGAACGTTTCTGATTATCAATATCTGTGCCTTCAATTTTCCCCTTATCATCAATGCCCATGAGCAAATATCCGCCTTCGCTGTTGGCAAATGCGCATATTTCCTGCGACAATTCTGTTACTTTGGCAGGCACTCTGATTTTAAATTCGGCATTATAGCCTTCGCCTTTTTGGGCAAGTGTCCTGATTTCTTCCGGCGACAATTTGTTCATGGCACATCAATGATTATTTTGATACAAAATTAAGTATTTTTTTTGATTCTCAATATTCTCAATTCTCAATTTTCAATTGCCTTCGGCGAGGGCTGCGCCGTTCTCAATTCCCCAATCTCAAATTTAACCCGCCAAAAACAGTTATTCCCGGCATCGGGTATCCGTTCAGCGTTTGATAATCCTTGTCGGTAAGGTTTTCGCCTTTCACAAACACGTCTAACCATGGCAGCGGACGATAGGAAACTCTTGCGTTCAGCAATCCGAAATTTTCGGTAATTGCCGGAGTTGCGTCTTCCAATTTCAGGTACAGACCATGAATATATTGATAGTTTGCGCTCAACGTCCACTTATTCAGCCGGTAACTTGTCGCGATGTACGCCTGATGTTCGGGTGCATTCACAACGGTTTTTTTCATGTTCAGGTACGAATAATTTCCTTTAATATCAAGGTTTTTCACAACATTCCACCGCAGTTCCAATTCAACGCCTTTATTGTTGAAATCGCCCACATTCATATTCAACAACCCGGGAGGGGGAAGTCCTTCAACCTGTTGGGCAACTATCATATTGCTTCCTTTGGCAATGTATCCGGTCAGTTCAGCCGACAGGCG
>Ga0099364_10003239_pt1 | contig 25356 bp, 17 predicted proteins | sample TergutTh196P3_FD_73070 | JGI IMG/M metagenome (GOLD analysis project Ga0099364, IMG submission 73070) | Microcerotermes parvus P3 segment gut microbial communities from Pointe-Noire, Republic of the Congo - Th196 P3 | ecosystem: Host-associated > Arthropoda: Insects > Digestive system > Gut ...
GGATTTAGGGTTCGCTGGACAGGAAATGCAGGACAGGGGGCAGGTTGCGAGGGGACAGGATGTGAGGGGTCAGGGGTCAGGGGTCAGGGGTCAGGAGACGGGAGAGACGGGGGATGCAGTTCAACAAGGGTTTGTTTATGCTTATGGTAGTGCGCCGGATTTGCCTTCTAAGTTGACTGTGACGGAGCTGAAGGGGAAGCTTCTTGATCTTGACATTGACGAGGCTGAGACGGCCGAATATGCGAAGTTGAATGATAAGATAGAGAGGCAACTTGCATATAGGAAACCCGGATTCATCAAGAAAAACACGGGACTCTCGGCAGCACAGCGCGGAACGGCTTTGCATCTGGCGATGCAGTATATTGATTTTAACGTGTTCGTGCGCGAGGATGGCAGTGGGCATGCTCTCGCAGAAAATGTAGTTGGCAATGAGTTGCGGCGTCTTACGGAAAAGGGGATGCTCACGGATGAGCAGGCCAAGGCGGTTGATGTAAAAAAAATAACGCGCTTTTTTGAGTCCGACATCGGAAAGCGCATCATACAGGCCAATAATGTAAAGCGCGAGTTCAGGTTTACGTTGCTATACCCGTCGGAGAATTTCTTCCCGAGGAATTTGGGGTCTTTGCCACAGGCCACTGACAGCGGGGACGACAAGATTTTGCTTCAGGGAATAATTGACTGCTTTTTCGAGGAGGACGGCGAGCTGGTCGTAGTAGATTTCAAAACAGACCGCGTGACTCTCAAGTCAATCGAAGAGCGAGCAACCGGATATGCTTCACAAATCACAGCATACGCAGACGCGCTTGAACGCATGACCGGTAAGCATGTGAAAGAGCGCGTAATATACTTCTTCGCATTGGATACTGCGCGTTTTGTTTGATGTGAATAATATAATAATTTTGTTGTTTTTTCTTTCTTGATTGGTTATACTGATAATCCGACGATGTGTGATAATCCGACGATGTGTGAATGAGAGGTATGATGTTTTGAAAAGAGTTTTTACACGTGTAATCGCCATGCTTATATGCTTAGTTTTGCTGTTATCGGGAGGTTTTGCGACTCTTGGCTTTGCGGCAAATGGTAACGACGACTTCGATAAGCTCGTCTCGGAGTTTATGTCCAAAAACAGGCTGGGCGAGAGCAACTTTTCTTTCGCATACTACAACACTGTGACGGGCGAAACCCACATGTACAACGAGAATAGGATAATGTATGCCGCCAGCGTATATAAATTGCCTTTGAACATGTACTACTACGAGCAGGTTGCGCTTGGGAACATTGAACCAAACAGCAGATATGCAGGCTACTCTCTAGCCGACTGCCACAGGCTCAGCTTGCAGCATTCCAATAATGCGACCTCGCAGGCGATGCGCAACGCCATTGGGACGTACAAGGATTTCAAAATAGCGATGGACAAGTATACGGGCGTTTCCGCTGTTGAAATAGGCGGGAAGTATCTGACAGACCATTTTTTCAGTTCGCTGACTATTATGAACACGCTGAAATACTTCTATAATAACGCTGATTTCTTTTCCGAAGCCATTGGGTATCTAAAAGCGGCGAACTCGGGGCAGTACTTCAAAAGATTTGTAGGCGACAAATACGAGATTGCGCAGAAGTATGGCTGGTATTTACCGGCTGTCACCACTGCGGGGATAGTTTATACGCCGACGCCATATCTTCTGTGCGTTTTCACGGAGAACGTGAGCGGCGCTGAGACAGTGATAGGCAGGTTTAATGAGCTGGTTTTGAATTATACGGTGAATAAGTATCCTGTCTGGGATTCGGATACCATGGTGTTTGCGCCGCCGGGCACGTCGAGGGTAATCATAAACGGCAAAACGGTGACGCTGGAAGCTTATATGATAAATGGCAGGAACTACTATAAGCTGAGAGATCTCGCATCCATATTGTCGGGAACGCAGAAGCAGTTCAGGATTCACTGGGACGCCGAAAACAGCACGACCATCCTAACAAGCGGCAGATCCCATACGCCAAGCGGGACGGAGCTGTCGGGCATAAGTGATGCCCCGAAACCCGCGACTTTGAGGAGCTCAAAAGTTTTCGTAGACGGCATCGAAGCAGACATTACGGGCTATACGATTGGGGGCAGTTCGTTTTATTGGATACGCGACATCGCACAGATATTTGATTTCAACATTCACTACAGCAACACTATAAACGCAATTGAAATAAACACCAACAGGAGTTATTAATGCGGAGTTAGGAGAGTTAGGAGTTAGGAGTTAGGAGTTAGGAGTTACCTGTCCCCTGACCCCTGTTACTTGTTACTTGTTACTTGTTACTTACCAAAAAGGATATGATAGATATGCGTAGATTGGCGGCGTCGCTGGTGCTTGCTGTGCTTGTGGCTGTTGCGTTTTGCGGTTGCGTGGGGGAGGAGCAGACTGCGGGGCCTATAAGCGAGACACGCATGACGCTTAATACGATTTGCACCGTAACTATATACGACACGCAGGATAGGGCTATACTCACGGGTGCATTGGATTTATGCGCGGAGTACGAAGCTCTTTTTAGCATAAGCGAGGAAGGCAGCGATGTCTGGCGGATAAACAACGCAAAGGGAGCGCCGGTCGCTGTTGCAACGCCAACCGCACAGGTCATAAGCGCGGGTTTGGAGTATGGAGAGCTCTCAGGGGGTATGTTTGATATCACAATTGGCAGGCTCAGCACATTGTGGGATTTTACGGGGCAATCAGGCGTTCCGTCAGATGAAGAGATTGCGCTCGCCCGAGGGACTGTAGATTACAGGCAAGTGGCAATCGAAGGGAATATCGTGCAGATAGCAAACCCCGAGACATGGATCGACTTGGGGGGAATAGCAAAGGGCTACATAGCCGACAGGGCGGCAGATTTTCTCATAGAAAACGGCGTTAAGAGCGCGATTATCGATTTGGGAGGCAATATAGTCGCCGTTGGTCAAAGACCGGATGGCAGTCCTTGGCGGATTGGCGTAACAAAACCTTTTGGACAGCGAAGCGATTTGCTTGGCGTCGTGGAAATCGGCGAAGCGTCCGTCGTAAGTTCAGGCATATACGAGCGGCAGTTTGAGGAAAACGGCGTGTTCTATCATCATATTCTCGATCCGTTTACAGGCATGCCCGCGACTAGCAACGTCGCGGGCGCAACAATAATATCAGAAGGGTCGATGGAAGGAGATGCGCTATCGACCATTGTCCTGCTCATGGGCGTCGAGCGTCCGTCTGATTCGGCCGAGCCCGTCGGCGGCGAGGCAATAGGCATACTTGCGCGCCAATCGGGATTCATCGGAGCTGTGATCGTCTTCAAAGACGGCGAAACCGCGTCATATGGGGAGTTCGAGTTTCAACAGTTTTGACCTGCTATTGCCACAGACAAGCCTCAGTGGTTAGTAGACGGGGGATACGGACTTTTAACGCCCTATCCCCCTATTCTTTATCTCTTGACCCTTGAAATGCGGGCACTACATTCTATTCTCGCTTCTTGCTATGATATCGTCTTGCAGCTCTCTTCCCAATTCTACGAAATAGGCGGAGTATCCTGCTATACGAACTACCAGATTGTGGTGTTTTTTCGGGTCGGACTGCGCCTCGCGGAGGGTGTCTGTGTCTACGACGTTGTATTGGCATTCCATCCCGCCGTCTTCAAAATACGCTTGCGTCGCTTCGCGCAGCTTTTGGATACCGCTCTCATTTGACAGGACGGACGGGTGCAAGCGGATGTTCAGCGCCATGCCGTCCATGAATTTTGTGTGGTCGAAGCAGTTTGTGGAAATGAACACGGCTGTCGGCCCGTTAACATCCCTTGACTGCGCGGGGCTCATCGCGTCAGCGATCGGTTCGCCGAGCCTCCTGCCGTCGGGCGTCGCCCAAGTGTATTCGCCCTGATTGATGTGATCCGCCGCGCCGTACATTCCTGCCTTGTAGACGCTTGCGCGTTGGTTCGAGCATTCGGAGCAGAGCTGATAATATAGATCAATGACATATTTTAGCTCCATATCGGCATAGGGATCTGCGTTGCCATAATGCGGTACCTCGGACAATATCTGTTGCCGCAAGGGTTCAAAGCCTTCCCAGTTCGCCATGACCGCATCATATAGCTCGCGTGTTGTGCAAAGCTTTTTGTCGAAGCACATATATTTGATAGTCGTCAGGCTATCCGCAATCGTGGCGAGACCCGTCGCCGTTCCGCCGTATGAGTTGTACTTCGCGCCTCCGATCGAGACATCCATGCCTTTTTCCATGCAGCCCTCGGTGGATATGGACAGGTTCGGGAACGGGAAGTGCTGCTCTTGCTGATACTCGGCGTAGTTATTGAGCGTGACATACCAGTGGAACAGCCATCTGGAAAGCTTCTCGTATGCGGCGCGTACTTCTTCGATGGAGTTCATTTCATAAAGATACCCTGAACATAGATTTTCGGGCGCTTGCTTTCCATTTAGCGGATTGATTCCGTTGTTTATCGCCATATCGAACACGACGCCCCAATAGAGACTTGCATGAGTCATGCCCATTCCGTTTGGCGCGGGATAGTCGTTGCCGGAGCCGACTATCTCCTGACAGCCGATAAGGCTATAGTCGCGGGCATCTTCGAGCGAAAAACCGAGTTCCTTCATAAGACCGGGGATAATGATATCATCATTCTGGAACAACGGCAAACCGCCTACAGCCCTAGATGTTTCCAGAGCACAGTTCCAAATATCCTCTGGAGAGTTCTTGTGAACCCTTAAAGAAATCGTCGGATCGTGCAGCTTCAGCCGAGCGATTGTCTCAAGCGTCATGTATGTTATGAGATTAGTCGCGTCTTCGCCGGTTTCGGGTATCAGTCCGCCTATCGTCGTGTGCTGATATGTGTTGCCGATGCCTGCCGTCTGCGCCATTTTGCCAAACCCGCCCTCGTAGTAAGTGTTGAGCTTTAGGAAAAATGCATCGACAAGCTCTTGAGCTTCGTCAACAGTAATCGTACCCTCGTCAAGCTCTTTTTTCAGGAAAGGCCATGTGTATTGGTCGAAACGCCCCATCGAAGTGACGCCTGGGCCATTATCCACGACGAGGAAGAGCTGATACAGCAGCGTCATTTGACATGCTTCCCAGAAGTTTCGCGGAGTGTTCACGGAAATCCACTCGAGGCTGTCAGCCATTTTGAGGAGTTCCGCGCGGCGCTCCGGGGTCGGCGCTTCCTTTGCCTTTTCCGATGCAAGCTCCGCGTAGCGGCGGGTGAGCGTAATCACGCCGTCGCAAGCCACGACCGCCGCTTTATAAAACAGATATTTGCGCATGTCGTCGCCCATAATGTTGCCTTCGCGCTCGTCCATCCAGTCCTGTGCTTGCTTGCGAATCGCGCCATAGCCTTTTGCGATGATGTTCTGGTAGCCGGGCGTCAGATGGCCGGGAGGGGTCAGCGTGCCGGGTCTTCCGGGTATGCCGTAGTCGCATGCGCCAAGGTCCATAAATGTCTCGGCGTTGTCCGGCAGCCATTTATCGGGGCCGAACGCCCTGCCGCCCAGTTTTCTATACTCGCCCATGATTTCTCGAAGCTTTTTGAGGTCGTCGGGCGAAATTGCAAGGCGCAGCTCGAAATGGTCGGGGCTGTGATGCAAGCCATCCTCTTTCAGTGGCCAGTCGCTTTCGATGTTTGCCATAATCCACATCGAGCCGCTGCTGCCGTTGAAGTGCTTGTTGCCGAGATTCCCTGCAAAGTAGTCGTCGTCTTCGATGCGCAGGGGCATTTTTGAAATGACATAAAGCGATTGCATGGGTTTTTGAATTAGCGGCACAATGCCTTCATATTTCATCGCGGCCTCAAGCCTGAGCTGCGCTTTTTCCGCGTCGGCTATGATCACCCTGTCACGTATGCGCTCACGCATGTTCCAAATTCTATCCGTATAAGGTCTGAAAGTATACATATATTCCTCCTAAAAGCTCTGCTCTGTGCGCATTATGAAGTCGTTTTGGACTTCTTCGGACAACGTGACGAAGTAGGTCGAGAAGCCAGCGATGCGGACTATGAGGTCTTTGTGGTTGAGAGGATCTTTTTGCGCCTTGTGCAGTTGTTCCGCGCCGACCACATTGAACTGCACCTGCATCCCTCCAAGCTGGAAGTATGTCGAAATGAGGTCGCGCAGCTTCTCCGCCCCCATTTCACCGATAACGGCTGTCGGTGAGAAACGGATGTTGAGCTGGTCGCCATTCGAGAGCTTGATATGCGGCAGTTTCGCGGCGCTTCGCAGATATGCGGTCGGGCCGTTTTTATCAAATCCCTGACGCGGCGAAATAGCGTCCGCAATCGGGTCTCCCGCTTTTCTCCCGTCGGGAGTTGCGCCAATCATTTTTCCGAACATAATATGCGCGGTCATCGTGAATGTGCCGCCGCAGTATTGCCCGCGAGGACCATACTTGGAAGCGATGATGTCTGCGAACTGCTCAAGGGCCCATGAGGAAAGTTCGTCTACCTCCTCAATGTCGTTGCCGTAATGCGGGACATCGTTTATAACGGTCTGGCGAAGGTCTTCATAACCGACCCAATCCGCCTGAAGCGCATCGTAAAGCGTTTGGAGCGAGACTGTCTTGTCGTCGAAGCATAGCTTTTTGATTGCCATTAGGCTGTCGCCGACATTGGAGGTTCCGCAGGCTGTGAGACCTGTGCGGTTATACTTGGCGCCGCCTTCCGTGACATCCTTGCCCGACTCCATGCAGCCCTCCATCATCGTAGAGGCGACTATGCAGGGGAAGTTTTGCGAGTAGGCAAGCTCATACATCGACGTGAAGGAAACGGTCCAGCTCATGCAGTATTCCACCAGCTTTGTAAATGCTTCCTTGACCTCGTCGAAGCTCTTGTATTCATATAGTTTTGGAACTTCAATCGCAGGCTTGCCCGTCCTAGGCGAAACGCCGCCGTTGATGAGAAGCGAAACGGCTTCCATCATGTTCCAAATTGAGTTCCCGCCGTCATTTCCTGAAGCGGACCACTCATTACCGGTGCCGCCCGGCTCGACGCATCCGACTATGCTGTAATCGGCGGCATCCTCATGCGTGAAGCCCCATTTCATCATAGATGGGATGACGACGGAATCGTTGAGGAGTTCCGGCATACCTCCGCAGAGTTTGCTGCATTCTATCCCGAGCCGCCAAATATCATCGGGCGTTCCGGGATGCAGACGCAGCGCGACGGTCGGATCCGGCACTTTGATTCTGCCATATGCCTGAAGCATCAGGCGCGTAACGTCGTTGCAATCGTCCTCGCCGTTTGCCTTCGAGCCGCCGATCGTCAGCACGATACCCCCTGTTGCCGTCATTCCCGAATATATTGCCATAAATGCATTCATGCCGTTTTCGTTGAGCTCTATGACGCGCTTGTTGTTGAGCATCATGCCGTGTACGATCATAATATCGCAAATGCGCAGTATGAACGCATCCGTATACTCCTGCGCCTGCTCCATCGTAATCGTGCCCTCGGCAAGCTCCTTTTCGAGCAGATGCCCCACATACTTATCAACGCGCCCCATCGACTGCCCATGCTGTTGGCAGTCCGCCACGAGCAAGAGCTGATACAGGATAATGACCTGCAAGCCCTCCAAGTATGTGCGCGCGGGGTTTTCCATGACCCATTCCAGCGAATCCGCCATTTTTAGAAGCTCCGCCTTTCGGCCTGCATCCTGAGTCTCAGCGGCTTTCTTGCGGCAAGATTCGGCGTAGCGCTTGGATAGTATGATTGCGGCGTCGCAGACGCGGACGACAGAGTGGTAGAACACATGCTTTTTCGCGAGATCGCCGTAGATATTGCCGCTGTTTTCCCTAATCTTCTCCATCGCCTCGCGGCGCACCTCGCCAAATCCCGTGTTGACCGCTTTGTTGAAGTTGGCGACATAATGCCCTTGGATCATCGCGCGGATGTTGATGTTCCCGTCGCGGTCGGCAATATAGTTCATGCATGGGCCTGTGCCGAAAATTGGGTAGAAGTCGTCCGTAACCGTTCCGGCGAACATTTTGCTCATGCTGATATCTTTCCAGACCTCATAAGCTTCGGCGAGTATGTCGCGCTGTTCGTCGCTCATGCGTATGGCGCCTTCGGACTGCCATGCTTTTTTGAATGTTTCCTCGTCTATAATGCCGAGAATCCATTCGGGGCTGTTGTCCACATAGACGCCGAGGCTCCGCTCGTCGGGTCCGGGCGTTCCGACAATGATATCGTCGTCAAAGACATTGGCCTCATGGTTTTGCGCCCAATGCAGCACGGCTCCGGAGCGTTTCAGCAGCGGGTGCTCGTTGGGGTGGGCTTTGTAGTAGTCTGTGTAGAGCTTCGTGCGTTCAGTGTTTATCGTTATGAGTTTTCCTTGGGTGAATGCGTCGCGCTTCTCGCGCATACGCTCGATTCTCTCCGTTACCGGTGCGAACTTGAATGTATCCGACATCCGGAACACCTCCTTAAAAGTTTTCATAGATACATATTAAACAAAAAGCAATGCTAAATCAAGTCAAGATATTAAAATATGTTTGACAAATGCCTGAAATCTTTGTATAACGAGGCTTGAATTTGATTAAGGGGTACGCAAATGGAATTTGACAAGGATATTTCGGAAAAAGAGCTTGAAATTCAGGAAAGAAAACGCATTAATGCAGAAGCGGGAAAGAAAACGATATATGACGCTGCGGTCAAAAAAAAGCAGGCTGCTGACAGCCGGCAAATAGACAGCAAAAAAAAGTGGCGCATAGTTGAAGCGTATCGAGAACTGTTACGCGAGTATTCCACAATCGTTAACTATTTCAGCATAATACCTGATTATGCCGATGTGAAGGAACTGAAAGCCGAATGCGCGGAGCGCGTGCTTGAATATACGCTGAAAGTGACGGAAATGGAAGCCGCTATGGCGGAGCGGTCAAAAAAGCTGACAAAACGTGTTGCTATAACGGCAGCGGCGGTTGTTGTGCTCTTTTGCGCCATATTCAGACTGTCTCTCCCGCTTTGGGAATATGAAAACAACGATGGAGTTGTCGTATATAAGGGCGGACAAATAGGCATGATGTTCCGATTAGGCAACATCAAACTGCCAAGCTACGCGACGTCCATTGGGAACCATGCGTTTATTGGCATGACTGCGCTAAGATCGGTGAAGATCCCCGACAGCGTGACCAGCATTGGCGACGAAGCGTTTATGTGGTGTACGGGGCTTGTGAGCGTTGAAATGGCAGATAGCGTTGAAACCATCGGTGTATCGGCGTTCGCGAACAGCTTTTCCCTGAGAAGCATCAACATATCGCGGGGAGTGACAAATATCGGCGCCTCGGCATTTTTTAACTGCCACGAGCTGGCGTCGGAAATAATCATCCCAGACGGCGTGGCAAGAATCTATGAAAGCACATTCCAAAACTGTCTCAGCCTGACAAGCGTCAAGATACCCGACAGCGTGACCAGCATCGGGGCGTCGGCGTTTTTTAACTGCGCGAGCCTGCCGAGCATAGACATTCCGCCAAGCGTTTCGAGCATCGGCAGCAATGCGTTTTTCTCTTGCAGCAGTCTGGAGAGCATCGTGATTCCCCACGGTATCGCAGGCATTAGCGACGGAATGTTTACCAGTTGCCACAAACTGACCGACGTCACGATACCCGAAAGCGTAATGTTCATCGGCGAAGAAGCGTTTCGTTTCTGCTCGACGTTGGAGCGCATAACGCTGCCTAAAGATCTGATGATTATCGGAAGAGCCGCGTTTCATGGCACAGTTTTGGTCGACGTGGAAATACCCGAAAATGTAGCGAACATCGGTGAATATGCGTACTGGTACAATTCCAAGCTATCGAGCATAAAAATACCCGACTCCGTCACATTCATAGGAAGCTCCGCATTCTCAAACCGCTACGGCGAACTGGTAATAATATGCAGCGAAGGCAGCCTAGCGGAGGAGTATGCGCTAGAGAATGACATAAATATCGTGTATGTCAGTTAGGAGTTGAAAGTTGAGAGTTGAAAGTTTCGGATGTTACTTGTTACTTGTTACTTGTTACTTGGTAACTGTTCAGTTGGTATCGCAAATCTTACAGTTTCGTCGTTGCGAGGAGCGAAGCGACGCGGCAATCCAGAAAAAAAACCTGACAATCGACGCAAAAGGACTGGATTGCTTCGCTGCGGCTCGCAAAGACGGGGGTACTATAGTTACGTTACCTGTTACTTGTTCCCAACAACCAATTTAACCAACTCCAACGGATCGACAACCGCCCCATCCCTGTAGACCCTCATGTTGCCTGCGGAGATTTCGTCGATTAGTGTGATTTCCCCGTCGATGCGGCCAAACTCCAGCTTGATATCGTATAGCTCCAAGCCGAAACTTGCAAGCGTGTCCTTTATGATGCCGGTGATTTTCTTGGTCAGGTCTTTGAGCGTGTCATACTCGGCGCCGGTCAGGATACCGAGTTCTTTAAGCGTGTCGCGAGTAATGAGCGGGTCGCCTCGTTCGTCGTCCTTGAGCGTGATTTCGACCAGCGCGTCGAGTTTCTGCCCGTCGGTGGCATACCCGCCGTAGCGGCGCATGAAGCTGCCGACTGCGCGGTAGCGGCAGATGGACTCGAGTCCTGTTCCAAATACTGCTGCCGGGCGGACGGTCATTTCCGCTTTTTCGATGTCGGCACTGACGAAATGCGTCGGGAAGCCGGCGTCGTTTACTTTTTTGAAGAAAAACTCGGTTAGCCTCAGACCGCCTTGACCCATCCCTTCGATTGACAGCCCAACGGTATTCGCGCCTGGATCGAACACACCGTCGGTACCTGTCACATCGTCTTTGAACTTGAGCAGATAGTTTCCGTTCTCAAGATCAAACACATCCTTAGTCTTACCCTCGCGCACCAATTTCATTTAAACAATCACTCCAATCAATATTACAGCGTATCAAACCGTCTGCTGCCCGCGCCTATTATGTAGATGAACATTAATGCCGACACGGTTATAAATACAAGCGTACATACAAGCAGGAAAATGTCAAGCGCAAATATTGGGCTGAGCAGAAAGATATACACCAGAGCAAGCGCGGCTATGAGCGCCATTCCCCCAAACAACGTGACCATGCTGCTGATGCCCTGCTTGACCGGCTGGATGGGGTTTATCCAGTCAAACCTCGGAAACGCCAAATTCAACGTGACGCCGAGAAGGGAAAAGACCGCTGTTAGCGACAGGGGGAGTACAAGCATCAGCGCAATCTGCACGATGCTGTCAATCCTGAGAACTACGATGCATACGATTCCCGCAAGCAGCGACGGAACGCCGCAGACCAGAATGTGCATCCCCGCTTTCGAGAGCAAAACGTCGCGCGTCGGTATGGGCAGGCTTTTTACGATCCATAGCGACTTGCCCTCAAGCGAGATGCTTGATGCCGATATGTTGTTGATAGCCGCGAGCGACGCAAGCACTATAACGGCTATAACTCCCAAGTCGAATTCAGGCATCAGTTCGATGAACTGCGCGAGGGGATCCGTCAGCAGGCCGGGGCGGACGATGAGGACGACAGTCAGCGCGATTACGGCCAGCACTCCGAGCGCCGCGTTTAGGATGTATAGCGGCGCAGTTATGAAAAAGCGCAGTTCACGCATGACCAGAGCCGCACGCGCCCCCGATACGCGCAATGTTTTCTCGCGATACTCGATTTTCTTAGCCGTGCGCCCGCCCGTGACCAGCTTCATGAAGCTCAGCGAAAGGATAATGTGCATCAGCGCAAACGGCGCGATAGCGCACACCGTGAACAACAGGAAACTGAGTATGCTGCCGTCGGTCACCGCAACGCCGAGGTGATAGGCGGGAAACACCGAGCGCCGCACAGCATCCGCTATTTCTGCGCCATTCTCAATTAATGCGTTCATATAGCCTGTGGACCTTGACATGAACCAGAAGTACGCCGCGAGCAGCGCTATCGAGAGTATGAGCGTGATTATGTTTTTGTTTCGCATACGGGAAGAGACAAGCGAGACGAGCCAGCCGACCAAACACCCGACGGCGAGCGCGGCAAGCGGCAGCACAAGGGCCGCTAAAATGTAGAAAACGATTCCGAGGGCGGGGAGATATGAAACATATCCGTTAATTATCAGAACTGCGAACGCGGGAATCAATATGAGCGCTTCAAAAACATATTCGAGGAGGAGGAGCGCGCAGAGCCGCCCTGCGAGTATCGCCGATGGCTTGATTGGCATCGAGAGCAAAAGCTCGTTGTCGCGCGCGGCGAATATCTGCGACTGGATCGTAAAGACTGTGCCTATGAAACAGAGCGCGAATACATATATGCCCGCAAGCGTAAAGTAAAACCAGCCTATTCCTGCATCAAAAAACGGAGCGCTCATGCTGTGGAACATCATGCCAACCGTAAGCATGAGGGCGCCGACGACATATATCACGAGCAGGCCTATCAAAATTGCGGTGATCGGTTTCATTTTTTTCTTGTTTCTATACTTTTTGAACATGCCGGCAAAGAGCGAGGCAATATTGATTTTAATGAGCATCCAAATCATTTGCTCCCCTCCAACTCAAAGAAGACGGTCTCAAGGGACGAGTCGCCCTTGATTTCATCCATATCGCCAAATGCAATGAGTTTGCCCGATTTTATCACGGCAACTCTGTCGCAAAGCTTTTCCGCGACCTCGAGTATGTGGGTCGAAAAGAATATCGCGCCGCCGCTGTCGCAGACTTCGCGCATCAGCATCTTCAGGTCGCGCGCGGCTTTTGGGTCGAGGCCGACAAATGGTTCGTCGAGCACCATCAGCTTGGGTTCGTGTATGAGCGCCGATATCAACGCGAGCTTCTGCTTCATGCCGTGTGAATAAGCGGACACGGGTTGCGCGAGGTCGCCTGTCAGCTCAAACAAATCGGCATATTTGCGTATGCGCTCCTGCCTACGGTCGGCGGGTATGCCGTATACGTCGGCTATGAAGTTAAGGTACTTTATCCCGGACAGGAACTCGTATAAATCGGGATTGTCTGGAATATATGCTATGCGCGATTTGCAGCCGACAGGGTCATCCTTAATGGATATGCCGTCGATGAAAATTTCTCCCGCGTCAAACTGTATTATCCCGCAAACAGATTTTATCGTCGTGGTTTTTCCCGCTCCGTTATGGCCGATGAATGCGCATATCTCGCCCTGATTGATGTTGAGCGTGAGATCGGCGACCGCCCGCTTTTCGCCGTATGTTTTCGTCAGATTTTCGATTCTAAGCATGAACGCACCTCCATATCAAATTGATATCATAATCATATTATCATTCGCAAAAAGGTTTGTCAATAAAAAAGTGTGTTTATTTGTAAAAATAGTCTTTCATCATGTTAAAAGGTATGATACAATACATTACTAACGTGAGGCTCCGCCCCACAACCCAGACGCCGTGCGCTACGCCGAAATTCGCTTTACGGCGGAAATGAATTCCGCCTACGAATTTTCGTCTTCGCACCGGCGCACCGCGCTTCGCGCGGCGATAGCGCCCTAGCGACTGAAATTAACTTGTTTTTTATTGTAGCTGCGGGTCGCTAAGGCACTATTACGCATGTGAGATGTCAACAAAAAGGGAGATTTATATGTTAATAAAGACGCTGCCTGTCGTGCCTGACGGGTATCTTGAAACTAATTGCTATGTCGTCACCGACGAGGAGACACGCAAATGCGCGGTAATCGATCCGGGCGCGGACTCCGGTATGATTCTCGATTACATAGAGCTAAACGGTCTTACGACGGAAGCAATATTCCTAACGCACGGCCATTCCGACCATAACATGGCGCTCGAAGCGGTTATGGAGGAGACGGGCGCGACTGCGTATATGAGCAAACAGGACGCATTCATGGGAAAACCAAACAATCCCAACAGTTTTAAAAATAATTCGGGTATACGCTGGTATGGCGAAGGCGATGTTATAAATGTCGGCGGCCTTGAATTTGCAATACTCGAAACACCGGGACATTCGCCGGGTTCCGTTACGCTGAAATGCGAGTCCGCCCTGTTCACTGGAGACACGCTCTTCCGCGACGGCTGCGGCCGCACGGACTTCGAGGGCGGCAGCATGGACACCCTGTTCGATTCGCTCCGCCGCCTATCCGCACTGGAGGGCGACTACGAGGTCTACCCCGGACACGCTGAATCATCGACTCTGAACCGAGAGAGAATCTTCAACTACTACATGAAACAAGCAACGCGGGGTTGAAAATTGAGAGTTGAGAGTTAGGAGTTAGGAGCTACCTGTTACTTGTCGCTTGTTACTTGTCGCTTGTTACTTGTTACTTGTTACTTGTTACTTGTTACTTGTTACTTGTTACTTTCGAGAGGTCTTTTCCGGGTTATTTGGGTTAGGATTTAGATTTGAAGCTATACCTTGATGGTCACGACTATAAGTATGCTGTGGAGCAGATATTGCTTGCGCTGTTTCCTGAGGAGCGTCCGGAGTATTGCGCGTCTTTTGAGACATGTAGCGGATTGGCGGCGGCGTCGCGGTTGTCTTTTGGGAAAGTGTATGCGCAGGCTGTCACTGTCATTAGGCGCGGCGGTGAAGAGACAAGGGGAATCTCGCGTGTGAGACTCGATAGGCTTGGCGAAAAGCTTGCCGCCGACAGGTTGCTTCAGCGGATAATCAAGCAATCATTCTATAAAGCGGCGGAGCGGTTCTTGGAGACGCCGCCCGTTTGGGGCTCGCTCACAGGAATCAGGCCCGCGCAGCTTGCGGTGGCGGCGCTTGTGTCGGGAAAAAGCAAAGAATCCGCTAAAAACAGCCTTATTCGTGACTACCATGTGTCGCCTGAACGGGCTGAGTTGTGCATTGATGCCGCGAGGTCGGCTGTCAATATAAAGCAGTCACTCGAACCTATGGATGTCGCGCTATACATTGGGATACCTTTCTGCCCTTCCCGTTGTGCGTATTGCAGCTTTGTCAGCAACAGCGTCGAAAAATCGTTTGCGCTCATTGAACCTTTCGTGCAAGTGTTACTGCGCGAGATTGAAGCTGTGGGGGGGCTTGTGAACGCAGTCGGAATGCGCGTCATTGCTGTGTATATTGGGGGAGGGACGCCAACGACGCTATCCGAGACGGAGATTGAAGCGGTCATGCGAACTCTTGAAAAGTCAATAGACCTGAAGCATGTTCGCGAATACACCGTTGAAGCCGGGCGACCCGATACGATAACCGAGCAAAAGCTTGAAATTATGCAGCGATTCGGAGCTATGCGCATCTGTGTCAACCCGCAGTCGATGTCTCGCGAAGTCCTAGCCGCAATCGGTCGCAAGCACTCGCCGGAGGATGTGCTGACCGCCGCCAAGATTGTGCGGCAAAACGGCATGGCGCTCAACATGGACGTAATAGCGGGATTGCCCGGAGATACGACCGAGGGTTTCGCGCATACGCTCGACACTGTACTGAGCTTGAAATCCGAGAATGTCACGATACACACGCTGTCACTGAAAAAAGGTTCCCGCATCATGCTCGAAGGTACGTTGATACCGAGCGGCGCGGATGTTGCGGTTATGCTGGAGTACGCGGCGCGCAGACTGCGGGAGAGCGGTCTTCTGCCATATTACCTCTATCGGCAGAAGTTCACGTCCGGGGGATTTGAAAACATCGGATGGTGCACGGCGGGAAGTGAGGGCCTATACAATATCTGCATGATGGACGAGCTATGCACCGTCTTGGCTCTCGGCGGCGGCGGCGTTACAAAACTCGTTTCCGGGAATGGCAGAATAGAGCGCATCTTCAACGCGAAATACCCTCGCGAGTACATCATGCAAAAGGATAAGCTAAATGACAAAACTGAGAGAGTGAAGGAATTTTATCATGCCATATCCTTACAACATTGAGACGATAAACAAGCGCGCGACAGAAGACCCGATAGCGTTTGCGCATGAATGCGAGGCAATTTTCAACAGAAAGGTGGATGAAGCGGCCGCGACGATTGCCGAGCGGTCGATTGTCAGCCGCATAGTGTTCCTGTCAGGCCCGTCCGGATCGGGAAAAACGACAACGGCAAAAAAAATATGCGATGCGCTCGAAGGCATCGGCATACACGCGCATACAGTGTCGATGGACAAATACTACATTACGCTGGATCCTCAAACAGCGCCTCGGACGAGCGACGGCGAATATGACCGCGAATCGCCATATTGCCTTGATATTGAGCTACTGATCAGCCATTACGGATCACTCGAGCGTGGGGATGAAGTGATTATTCCGCATTTTGATTTCAAGACGCAGGCGCGCAACCCCGCCAAAGCCGAGTCGATCCGTCTCGGACGCGACGAAATAGTGATTTTTGAAGGCATTCACGCCTTGAACGATATGCTTGCGGACAAGCATCCCAATGCGTTCAAGCTGTATATCAGCGCACGGTCGGATATCAAATCCGGCAGTGATATCTGCTTCAAGAGAACTTGGACAAGATTATTGCGCAGGGTCGTGCGCGACGAGCTTTTTCGCGGCACGGGGGCTTCCGACACGCTCAAAATGTGGGCAAATGTGCGGCGCGGCGAGAAGGAGTATATTTCGCCGTTTAAGTACAAAGCCGACTTATTGTTCGATTCGTCGCTGCAATATGAGGTCCCTGTCATGAAGAGCCATGCGCTGAAAGCATTCAACAACATCCCGGAAGACACCGAACGGATTAATGAGCTCAGAAGCCTGCTGCCCGAGCTTATAAAGTTCAGGGGGATCGACCCCGCGCTCGTCCCGCCCGACTCGATCCTACGCGAATTCATAGGCGGCGGAGCATACAAGTATTAACCTAATTTGTACATTGTACATTGTAATTTGTAATTTGGACTTTGCGGCTTGTCCGCATCAGGGGGTGCGTCTATGGCCGGGAAGAAGTTCATATTGTCCGGGCCTGAGACGGTGACGCTCGCAGGGCAGACGGTCGATAAGCTGCTCAGAGCGGGCGACGGAGATGCCGCGCTGCTGTATCTATACATGTTGAAAACTCAGGGGCAAAGCACGCCTGACGAAGCTGCCGCCGCAATGGGAAAAAGCGCGGGGTGGGTCGCGACGGCAATGGCATTGCTGTCGCGCCTCGGGCTGATAACATCGGATGAAATCGCAGCGCAGCCGCAACCCGACGCGCCAACGGAAGAGCCGAGGCGATATACGGCGCAAGAAATAAAGCAGGAAATCGAGTCCGGCTCAAGCTTCTCCGCGCTCGTTGACGAAACTCAGCGCAACCTTGGGAAAATACTGTCGCCCGACGAACTGGAAAGACTGTTTGGCATATATGACGGATTGCGATTGCCCGCCGAGGTCATAATGCTTCTTGTAACTCACTGCATAACGGAGAGCCGAAAGCGGGGTGGGGGGCGTATGCCATCCATGCGCTACATAGAAAAAGCGGCGTACACATGGGAGCGCGAAGGGATATTTTCATTTGACAGGGCGGAGGAATACTTAAAAGCCCTCGATGCGCGCAGGAGCGCACGGGGCGAAATCAAAGAGGCTCTGCAGATAAGGGATCGGGAGCTGTCCGAGTCTGAGAAACGCTATGTCGATGGCTGGATTGCAATGGGCTTTGGTCCCGATGCGGCAGAAATCGCTTATGACAGAACGGTTATCAAGACAGGAAAGCCCGCATTTGGATACATGAATGCCATTATGAACAGTTGGCATAGCAAAGGGCTGCACACGCATCAGGAGATTATGGAAAAAGACGGAAAAGCCGATAATAATAACGGACGCCATTATAATACAGACCCCAAAAAGAAATTCGGCGCCCCAAATCAAGAAGAAATCACCCGAATGCAAAAGCTGCTGGAAAAAATAAAAGAAAACTAAGGAGTAAATGGAGGGTATAGATATTGTCGCTTGACGGTAGGCTATTGGCTCAGGCAAGGGATGCGCTTGAGGGGAAAAGGAAAATAAAGGACGAGCGATATGAGCGCAGGGTCGAAACGGCATATGCCCGCGCGCCGCTTGTCCGTGCCTTGGACGCGGAGATACGGGGCACGATGTCGGACCTCATTAGCGCCGCGCTGTCGCCTGAAGGGAGCTCTAAAGTTGAGGAAATCAGGCTCAGAAACATTGAACTTCAGGAGCAAAAGCGCGTAGAACTATTGCGCGCAGGTCTATCTGAAAGCTATCTCGATGACGATTACATGTGCTCAAGCTGCCGCGACACGGGATATGTCGGCACTGAGATATGCGGATGTCTAATGGAACTGTATAAAGAAGAGCAGCGGCAGTCTTTGAGCAACCTTTTCAAGCTCGGCGACGAGACGTTTGACAGCTTCGAGCTCGCATACTACGACGATTCGCTTGCGCCCGACACCGGGATATCGCCGCGTCGGAGCATGGAGATAATCTATGAAACATGTGTTGAATATGCCCGAAAGTTCGGCGAAAAATCAATGAACCTGTTCTTCAACGGAGCGCCGGGACTGGGTAAAACGTTCATGTCGGCCTGCATCGCGCGCGTCGTCGCGGACAATGGATATTCAGTCGTATATGACACGGCGTCGTCCGTTTTCTCTAAATTCGAGGAGGCAAAGTTTTCGCGCTCGGAGGATACAGAAGAAGTCCGAGAAGAGATTAAACGATATCTCGGATGCGACCTTCTGATATTCGACGATCTGGGTACAGAAATGACGACCGCGTTCACAGTCAGCGCATTGTACGAAATCATCAACACGCGCCTCGTAACGGGCCGCAAAACAATAGTAAGCTCAAACCTGACGCCCCACGAAATGCGCCAGCGCTACACCGAGCCAATAATGTCGCGCATAGAAGGCGAATACCAAGTATTGACATTCAGAGGCGACGACATACGAAAGAAAAGAAATGCATTAATATGATTTAAGTCTTCTTTATGAACCGTTCTCCGCATTTTGGGCAGGTTATTTGGAGTTTGCCTTTGCCCTTGGGGACGCGCAACGTGTTTTCGCAACCTTGGCACTTTATAAATCTATGTGTTTTTCTATGCTTGATGTTTGCCCATGTGCGGCTTAATCTGGTTCTGATGGGCCACCAATAGCGGATGAATCTGTCATTTTCTGCGCGACGGCGGCTTATATTGCGCGAGAGCATCCTGAAAAGCGCAAGAACGAGAAAGGCAAATGACAGGTATAGTATCGGAGAGAAGCGTATTATGCCGTTGACCAGATTGAGGACAAGCGAAGCAATGATCATCGCGATATTTAGATGATCCGGCCCATATCTGCCTATCATAAAGTTGCGAAGAAAATTCCTAATCACAAAAATGCCCCCGTGACCGGTTTTTTTCGCAGTATAACACCATTTTGAAGCCGCGACGCGCTTGTAACATATATTTTACATATTTAAAACGCAGAAGTCAGGAAATAAAACGTAAGTTGCGATCACAAACCTGAATAATCTTGTAATTATGCATTATGAATTATGCATTATGAATTTTTCAACGGGGAGAATAAGAATGAGAATTTTTCGGAAGCTGGTTTACGCCTTGATACTCGTTTCTCTAGTGCTGCCTATCGTTGCGGCAAACGCATCATTCGATGAATTTCGGGACGTCGCGGGACACAGCGCAGAGTCCGTTCTCAGGCAAGCATATAACTATGGACTGATAGACGGAGATAACGGATTTCTGTATCCCGACGCGAGCATCACCACCGGGCAGGCCCTAGCAATACTATGTCGCGTGCTCGATGTTCAGACAGGGGCGAATATATCCAAATGGGGTCTGGCTGAAGGCAAGTGGTATTATGAGTATGTTGCAAAAGCCGCGCATATCGGACTGATAACTTCCATTGACGAATCGGGGATAAATGCGCCGCTGTCCCGTCAAAACGCATTTTACCTGTTCGCGGAGGCATTTCAACTCATTGAGGTGGAGCCCGATATGTCCGTGCTTGAAAAATTCTCCGATTCCGAGCGTATAGCGAGCGAGAACCGTCCGGCATTGGCATCGCTTATTTCACAGGGAATCGTTTCGGGTTCCGGCAGCAGACTGAGCGTGGACGGCGACATCACTCGCGCAGTGTTTCTGACCGTGATGTACCGCATTGTCAGAAGATATGTTCCGGCATCTGACGCCGATGCGAATTATGAACACGGCGTTTTGCTGCAAGGTTCTGCCGATTTATCCGAGAACATATTCAACCGCCGCGTCTGGTTTAACAGCAAAGCATCCGAAATAAAACTCGAAAGCGTAAAAGCGGCAGAGGCGATTATCCGCTCGGATAAGCTTGATTCGTTGGAAATCGGCGGCTCTACGCATATCAAAAGCCTGACCATGGCCGCGCAATCAGGCGACATTGACGTCCATCCCATAGATGACGCCGTTGTTGAAACGCTTATCATAGGAACCGGCGACGGCAAGGTCACGGCAACAGGCGTCGGGAGCATTGAAGTGACGGGCAACAATCGTCATGTCATAATCACGGACAGCGCAGAGTCGGTCATAGTATCGGGGCGCAACAACACGGTTCATGTTCAAGCAGACGCGCAGGTCGGCAAGGTTTTGCTACTGATGAGCGCATACGGCAGCCGCGTGGTTTCAGATGGAACCATCGGTGAACTGGAAATACTGAGCATAGGCTCGTCAGTCAGCGGCAAAGGAGATGTCGAAACGCTGAAGCTGAGCCGCCCGGACACGAAAATCGATGTCAAATATGGGAAAAAAATAGACAACATAGACCTTGGGCTGACCGGCGCCTCGGTCAAGCTGACAGCTCCGCGCAGGCTTCCTGTAGGAGAGACTCTAAGCGCTTCAGCGACAATCGAAAACGCCGCGCCCGGCACGGTTTGCCGTTTTGTCTGGTATCTTGACGACGAAGTGATGCTTGACAGGTCAATTACAACGGGCAGAACGCTTCCCTCATTGAGCCACAAGTTCCGCTACACCCGCATCATGCCGGAAAGCGTCAATGTAAGGGTCACGGTCAGCTATACGACGGCGATGGGAGAGTATCAGGAATTATCCGCCGAGAGTGTGGTTAGGATCGACAATCACAGCAAACAGCACTGGATGCAGCTCGACTCGCAGGATGTGCTAAAGAAGGTAACTCTTGGCTATAAAGGCGACTTTACGCTCGAATGGGCTTTGGAAAACGACTTGGACGACTATGAGAAGGAAGTCTGGGTCAACGCCAAGGGCTACAAGAGCAAAAGCGAGTATCTTCTATGGATAAACCTAGCATATCAGAGGGTCAACATTTTCAAGCGCTCCGGAGGGTCATGGGAGCTGATTAGAACATGCCTTGTAGGGACCGGCGCACCGGGAAGGGGGACTCCGCCCGGCGTATGGACGACCACATACAAACAGGTTAACGGATGGACGACAGGCTCATACACGGTCAAACCGGTGGTCAGGTTCAGACAGGGCACAGGCTATGCGTTCCATTCAAGGATCTACTACCCTAACACCACTAGGCTTAAAGACCCGGCCATAGGCTACCCCATAAGCCTCGGTTGCATAAGAATGTATGATGAAGACATATGGTTCATCTACGACACCATCCCCGACGGGACAACGGTAGTGGTGCATTGAGATTTCGCAAACATTATGTTAAAGAGAGGGGTTAAGGGAAATCTTAACTCCTCTCTTATGACTTGGACAAACCGCAAGGGGACAGGGGACAGGGGTCAGATAACAAGTAACAAGTAACAAGTAACAAGTAACAAGTAACAAGTAACAAGTAACAAGTAACAAGTAACAAGTAACAGGGGTCAGGTAACTCCTAACTCCTCACTCCTAACTCCCCTGCAACTCCCCTGCGCCTTACTTCAGCCTTTTGTTCGCGTCTACCCAGTCGCGGTCTTTTCTTGCCATGGCTACGCCGACTTCCTCTCTGGTTTTGGGCATTGGTGCTTTGCCCCATTCAAAGCCTTCGGTTTCAAGCATAATCGCTCTTTGCTCATCCGTAAGCGGCCGCATGTTGCGTTCCTCGAGTTCTTTCATGCCCTCAACGGTGGAATACAGCGCCCATCGCTCAAGGTTGCGCTCGAATATTTTCGATCCGCTTGCGTATGGCACAATGAGGAACACTCCGTCCTCGATGCCTTTCTTATGGCGCTCGGCGAGTTCGCGCGGCTCTATGCCATAAATCTGCATGGCATTGTACATGTACTCAACAGTCTCCTCGGTGACATTATAGCCCGTGTTTTTGAGATGTTCCGGGCGTGTTTTCAGCACCGCGTCATTTATGTTTGAGCGGATGTTCGCGGGTATCATCGCCGAGACTTCGATGCCGTATGGCTTGAGCGCTTGGTAATAGCTCTCCATCAGATTGAGCGTGGCGGTTTTTGCGGCTGTGTATGGCGCGACACCGGGGTTCGCCATAAATGCTGCGAGGGAAACGGTGGTGGTGATATGCCCGCCCTTGCCGGCTTTTATCATGCGCGGAACGAATGTGACAAGGCCGTTATAGACGCCGGTGAAGTTGACGCCGACGACCCAGTCAAAGTCCTCGAAAGTGGATGCTTCTACAGGGCCGAATGCGTTGACGCCGGCGGTCTGGATAAACAGGTCGGGCGTCGTTCCAAACACGCGCTCCGTCTCGTCGGCTGCCGCCGCCCATCCCGCGCGGTCCATAACGTCCAGCTTGATGAAATGCACTTGCGCATCCTTGTCCTTGAAATAGGCGGCGGTATTGTCGATGTGATCCTGCCGCACGTCGGCGATGACGACTTTCATGCCCGCTTCGGAGAAAATCTGCGCCTGCCCAAAACCGGCCCCGGAGGCTCCGCCCGTAATAAATGCTACTTTTCCCGCAAAATCTTTCATATCTGTCCCTTCTCCTTATAAAAATATGATTTTAATAGCTCCTCAATAATGCAATGAGGCGTATTTGCAATCATTATACCAAAAAATTCCACTTTGTCAAAAACAATAACAATACATTATTGCGTTAAATAAATAAAAGTGATAGAATCTGAAAACGGAGATTGCAGAGCGGGTGATTGTAGATATGAGGAGTATTATTAAAGCCATTGCCGATAAATATCGGGCGTTCTTTGAAAATCCTGTTACCGATTCCGGCAGCGCTGATTATCCCGAAGAACTAAACTACGAAGCAAGCAAGCTTTTCTATGTCGTATTTTTAGGACTGTTTGCAATGCTTTTCTATGTCCAACAGGACTGGATAATACATCAGCATCCTGTTTTCTCCACTTCTCTGCGAGTTGGCTTTTGCGTCGTCAGCGCCGCGATAATACTATTGAGAATGCTCGGATATGGCAAAAACAACCCTCGCACGTTGCTAATGATTATCATGATATACCACTGTTTCATGATAGCGCTCATTGCAGGCACCGCGGGGGAACACGCCGCATCCTATATAACGGGCTTTGCGTTTGTAATGATGATATTCATAATCACGCCAATCATCTTTAAGGTTAAAATCATTATCTACACATCATCAATAGCCGCATTTTTCATAGCGGGAATAATCACCGGACTCGATTTCACGCAGGTTGACGTGAGATATTCATTTAACGACCTAATGTCGGCATATGGGATTTGCATACTGTTCTCCCATACCGTCAACAACATGCGCCACAACTCGTGGGAACAGCGGAAAGAGCTGCATGTCGCATTAAAGCAAAACGAAAAGAACATAGTCGAGATTCAAAAGCTTGCGGTCGAAGCCGAAACCGCGAACAAAGCTAAAAGCGACTTTCTTGCCAACATGAGCCACGAAATCCGAACCCCGATGAACGCGATACTGGGAATAGTGGAAATTCAAATGCGAAGCGAAACCAGCAAGGAAGAAAGAAAAGAAGCGTTGGAGCGAATATACGATTCTGGGAACCTGCTTCTCAACATCATCAACGATGTTCTTGATTTGTCGAAAATCGAAGCGGGGAAAATGGAGCTTATTCCGATAACATACGACATACCGAGCCTAATAATCGATGTTGTGCAGATAAACAGTCTGCGTTACGAGCATAAAAGCATAGAGGTTATCCTTGACATAGATGCCGATACCCCGCTTGATCTCCATGGCGACGAGCTGCGGCTCAAGCAGATTTTGAGCAATATTTTGTCAAATGCTTTCAAATACACCGAAAAGGGCACGATCAAAATGTCGGTGAGCCCGGAATTTTCAAATGAGGGTCAGGGCGGCGACGTGACGCTTGTTTTCGTTATAAGCGACACCGGGCAGGGAATGACGCCGAGCCAAGTCGGTAAGCTCTTTGACGAGTATTCGCGCTTTAATATGGAAGCGAACCGCACAACAATGGGAACGGGATTGGGCATGGCTATCACGAAACGGTTTGTTGATCTAATGGGCGGTGAGATTTATGTGAAGAGCGAAATCGACGTGGGTTCGACGTTTACCGTGCGTGTTCCGCAAAAACGCATCGGAGATTCGGTATGCGGAACCAGTTCGGCTGAGAAGTTATGGGATCACACTTTCCGCAGTTCCTCGCTGTCGCTGAAAAGCAATATGCGGCGGGAGTATATGCCATATGGGAGAGTTCTTGTTGTGGATGACGTGGAGACCAATGTCTATGTCGCAAAAGGTATGCTGATGCCCTATGGGTTGCAAATCGACACGGCGTCAAACGGGCTTGAAGTGATTGATAAGGTCAAAAACGGCAATGTTTACGACATAATCTTCATGGATCACATGATGCCGAAAATGGACGGTATCGAGGCAACAAGGATCATACGCAGCATGGGATATAAAGGTATCGTTATAGCGCTCACCGCCAACGCGCTTGTGGGGCAGGCGGAAAGGTTCATGAAAGAGGGATTTGACGGGTTCATTCCCAAACCGACTGATTCGCGGGACATTGACGCCGCGCTGATTAAGCATATTCGCAACAAGCAGCCCCCCGAGGTCATAGAGGCGGCGTATCGGGAGCAATCCCCGAGCGAAGAGCCGCAAGACGCGCAGGCGCTTGAAACTAAGGCTTCGGCATTGACAGATCTCGAGGAGTCCTTTATTTTGGATGCCGAGAATACTATAGATACTCTTGAAAGCATGGAGATTGGACAGAATATGTCAAGCTCGGATATTGATACTTATGAAATCATGGTACACGGGATGAAAAGCGCCCTTGCCATTATCAGAGAAAATTCGCTTTCCGAGGTTGCACTCAAGTTGGAGCACGCGGCGCGTGGAATGAATATGGCTTTAATATCAGAAAAGACTCCCGCGTTTGTTGACAATCTAAAATCCATTGTGCAAAAACTAAAAAGTCGCGCCTGAAGCTGTATGCTGATAGGGGTGTTTTCCAAACACCTACTAAAAAGTGTACAGCCGCCTCATTTACGGCATAAATGAATCGGCGCATCGCGAAAGGGGCTGATTGCGGAGAAATGGCGTGTGTACGGCGCGACAATCGCGCTGTACGCGCTTTGACCATCTTCAGAGGGGAATAACCCTCGACCATCATTTAGCGCGGCAGCAAGCCGCAGAAAGGAGTTTTTCATGGCGCTTATTGATT